>Ga0265297_10003901_pt1 | contig 25659 bp, 23 predicted proteins | sample Munlanlwell13791_FD_192502 | JGI IMG/M metagenome (GOLD analysis project Ga0265297, IMG submission 192502) | Leachate microbial communities from a municipal landfill in Southern Ontario, Canada - Leachate well 137-91 | ecosystem: Engineered > Solid waste > Landfill > Unclassified | place... | reverse complement strand
CCGCACAAAGCATGGGGTTTACAATATCATGTCTATCAAGCGCGTATCTGTATTGCCCCATCCCATGCTTTGCTTGTGCGCTACTCGGACAGACCTCGCGTCACCCAAAAAAGTTATACCAAAATAGCGGAATTCTTATTTTCCAATTATCAGGGTATCCTTTGGGGAACGTCTCTATTTTACTATAAAATTTTTATTTATCTTTAAGTGTCTTTATTATGATTTTTTCAGACGTCCTATTTTGGTACATCCTACTCGCAGGGTGTCACCAAATAGGACGCCTACTGTCTCTGTTGCATTCAATATTGTATTTTCTTTTTCATTCATACCTTTGCATCCTTTTGCCGTTAGACCAAAACTTTTATTATTCTCTCATAGGCGTCTTTTCGAACATTAGCCACAAAATCATCAGGACCATTTTCTTGTTCAATTAGTACCGGCCCTTTATCGTCTTCAGTCTTGAAATATTGCTCAATATTCTTTATAACCAACTTTCCTTCCCTCTTGCTCTTTACTAAAGATTGAATTTCACTTATAACCACTTCCCTTTTAGGATTAAAACGAAGCATATAATAGGCATAATAAAGATCTTTTCTAAGTTTTTCTTTGTTTTCTCTATCAGCGAAGGTTAGTAATTTATGAAAGATAAAGGTTGCTTCTGCCGGAAGTTGTAGCTCATGAGAGAACAGCTTGACCGTAACGGGAGATTCGAGCAAGAGATGAAAATGAGAAACGGTATTCAGCTTTATTTCCTTTCCAACAAGTTTTTCTACGAGAATTTTAGGTGGGTTTTGGACGGTAATAAATTCTACTTCGGCTTTCTCATCTTTACCTCTTCCTTTTACTACAGGCACAAAAGGAAAAGGTCTATCCATAGATTCATGGTGTTCGCCATATCCAAGCTTTCCTATGCGATCGGCAATAGATTCATTTCCAGAATATGGTGTAACCATTACGCCAAAGTCCATATCTGTTGTAGTAAGTGGAAAAGATCCAGTGACGCTGCCCTTAAAGTTTTTATGCTCCAATCTTCCTGTCCAAATATATTTTGCATAAAGATAAGGAATCCATCCGCCAACCAGCACCAGATAGGACAAAAAATCACTTAAATCGTTAATTACCTTTATGAGCAGTTCTTCACTGGCGTATTGCCTAGACAAAACTCTCTCCTTTTTCCTGTAAAACTTTTAATAGATATTCCGCGTGTTCTCTGCCGCGCTGAGGGAAATTAATCAAATCCAGATAGAGCTGTAAATAAGAAACAACTTCATATCCTTTTATACACATCTTGTTAAAGAAAACCGTGTGTTTATAATATGGTTCTACAAGAAAAAAATTTCCACCCTTTTTCAGTTCCTTCAGATTCAGACGCTGTCTCAAATCCAGGGATATTTTGTTAAAATCTTTAACATTGAGATAGCAATATATGGATTGCGTATTCACATAGTTTGTGATAAAGTTTGAACCTGTATGAAGCGTTAAAGCATAGTTGTCGCTTAATCCATTTTCTTCGAAATATTTTCTTACTTCTGAAAGAATATTTTCCTGATGAAAATAGTAAAGATGGACTTTGTTAAAATCAAAATTATAGAATTTGACCCATTCTTCTATAAGGACTTTTTTATCGGTAAGCGTGCTATGGGCCGACCGCCCCGCAGAAACACCTCCTACATATCCTTTTTTGCGCAGAACGGATAACACTGCCGCCGCCCTGCTTTTGCTTATCCCAAATTCTTTCTCAAAATCCCTGACTGTCCATTTTCTATCGGGTTCGGATAGCATAGCTCTTATAACCGCTGTGGCCTTATCACTAAAAATAGATCGCATGGCAGGCTCCTTTTGAAACTATTGTCCCATACTTATAAATGTCCACTATTTTATGGACATTGCTTTATACTGGACATTATATTACATCTCTACAGGATGTCAAGCTGTAAATAAGAAAAGTTGACATCTGCCAAGAAGATGTCAACTATAATTTCAAATCTTGAAATTATGGCGTATTTTACACAACCCTATTACTAACAACCATTTAACTTCTTCAAAACCCCCAAAATCATCACGCGGTACTTACACCAACGGCCATCCGAAAGTTCGAAGAAATACCTTCTTATTCATTGAAATATAATGAGTTATAAATTTGCAGCCAAATTTTTGGGGATATAATATAAATCTTCTACATCTGCTATTATATGAACTTCCGCTTACTACATCAAGGATTATCTGGAAGGCTATTTTTTGCGGATTAATAAGCTGCAAAGCAACAATACTAACAACACACCTGATAATATGAAAGCTACCTTTATTTTGTTAAAATCCAATGCCTCATAAATTTGGATACCGGAAGTTATTTTGATAAGAGATTGACAATGTATATCCAGGTCTCCGCCGTGTTCAATACATGCGCGATGAAATATACCCACGAACTCGACATTGTCTCCTCTGGTCTTATAACCTCCAGTATATGTTATATCTTTGGTCAAAGAATTATCTACCCAGACACCTATTGCATTTTGACCATCGCTAATATTTATCCAGGCATGCTCGCCGCGCTTCATTATATCCCCTATGACCTCACCTTTGTATTGTATGGTTTTCCCATCATACTGCTTGGCATTATTAATAAGTTCGGAACTGGCCATGGGTTCCCCATAAGATATGCCAGCCATCAACCAGCAGCTGCTTCCTAAAACAGCAAGAGCTATGATGTATTTCCTACATATCTTTAACCTGCTTTTGATCATTTTTTACCTTTTATTATCGCGACAAAAAGACCTAATAAGGCAAATACCGATATGAACTCAAGGCGCCCCATCCACATCTGTATTATATATATAACTTTTAAAGCCACCGGCATCCCGGCATCGGTTATACCGCATGACAATCCAACGTTAGCAGCCGCCGAGGTCGATTCAAATAGACTATCCAGAAACGGATAACCGCAGATCATACCGGCAATGGCGCCGATCAGATATAGTATCAAATACGATATTGTAATGATAACGACAGGCCTTATTTGCTGATCGCTTAAAAATACATCTTTTATATGATGAAATTTCTGGATAAAAATAGCGCTTCTCGGTAGCAGCAGCTTTTTCATGTCCTCCCTTAATGCTTTATAGATCACCCCGAGACGGAACATCTTTATACCGCCTGCCGTAGAACAGATACAGCCGCCAAGGGCCATAGCGCATATCATAGCGACCATCGCAACTCCGCCCCACTCCGTGAGAAACTGCCGCGCGTATATGGTCATATACCCTGTTGTAGTATGTCCTGATATAAGATGAAAAAAACCTTTTCGAAATAAAACAATTGCCTGGGGATAAACCCTCAACTGGTTCAATCCGATGGCAGTGATAAAAAACGTAAGCATTATGCTTATGAGAAATGTCCTAGTTTCTATATTTTTAAATATCTCTTTACGGTTTCCGATCCACAACTGATAGTGCAAATTGAAATTAAACGACCCTATGATCATTATCACAATAGTTAGAGTTTCAAAAACCAAACTATGATAATAAAGTATATTTTGAGATTGAGGAGCGAAGCCGGCGGTGTCGAAACCGGCCATAAATATACAGGCACCGTGAAAAAATGCGTTCACCGGCTTCATGCCAATCGATACACCGACTCCGCCCAGAACAAGCGTACCCAGAATTAGATATATTACGCTTATTAACCAGATGAACCTAGCTGTGTGTATGACATTGGGCAGCAATCTTTCATCGCGCGCTTCGCCTACATATATTCTAAAAGCACCGGCCGTGCCTTTAATAAAAAGGGAAAGCGCTACAATGGCAATGCCTTGTCCTCCAATAAATGGGCCCAGATGCCTCCATAAATTATGGGCGCATGATAAATGATCCAGGTCTTGGACTAGAATTAAACCAGTCGTGGTAAACCCTGACATCATTTCAAAGCACGCATCTAAAAATGATTTATAATGGCTGCTTAAATAAAGAGGTATGGCGCTTAGTAGCATTGCTGCCAGCCATGATAGCGAGACTACAATCATTCCATGCGCCGTCTTCAAATCTTTTTTGACAAAACATAGTTTGGATAAAATTAATGCGAGAATGATAGTTATTATTATTGCGATTAAAAAATCTACTGCCGGGTTGATCTCCCCCAATAACAATCCTATTCCTGCAGGCAGAATCATTGCGATACTTAATCCAAGAATGATCTTGCCTAAGTAATAACCGATAATTTTAAAATCTTCTACGGCGGGTTTTAGGATCATATTTTGAGAAAAAGGGCGATGCAGATTAAAAATGCCGCAAAAATTATCACGAGAGAATATGCGATTTCGGCAATTACACCTAGAATCATATTTAGAATAAGACTGGATATCCTTAATATACGCATATTGGATATAATTATACCCAGTGGGATAAAACGGCAAGTCAATAAAAGGTCAAAACTATTATCTTTAAAAATTTGGGGTTAAAACAGGTAAGCGTTAACTATCTGCTTGCAGACGATAGCCGAAACCGGATTCTGTTAAAATATAGGATGGGCGGTCTGGGTTCGGCTCTAATTTACTGCGCAAATTGCTGATCGTAACCCTCAAGAGATGAAGAACGCCTTCAAGCTCTTCGCTTTTATTCCAAACCTCTCGTAAAATCTGCCTATGGGTCATGACCTTGCCTGTATTTATAACAAGCAGCTTGAGCACATCGTACTCGGTCGGCGTTAAGTCAACTTCGTCACCATTAGCCGTTACGCGATGCCTTGAGATATCGATCGAAAGCTTGCCTACATGAATAATTTCCTCTTTATCAATAGGCACCAGGCGCCTCATTACCGCTCTTAGGCGCGCCAGAAGCTCTTCCGTGCTAAATGGTTTTGTAAGATAATCATCTGCTCCTGCATCAAGAGCTGCGATTTTATCAGACGCATCTTCTCTTACGGACAGAATTATGATCGGAGTTTTTGCTCTCTTACGGATCTTCCGGATCACCTCTATCCCATCAATATCGGGGAGCCCGAGATCAAGTATGATAATATCCGGATGAAAAGAGATCGATTCTTCCAATGCATTTTTTCCTGTAGCCGATTCGAAAATCTTATAACCGCACGCAGAAAGAGAGGCGTTTAAAAAACGTCTGATCCCTTTTTCGTCATCTACAACGAGAATCCTTAAACTTTCTTTCTCTGTCATATATATTTTTAAAGCAAAGGTAGTATTATTATAAAAGACGCGCCTTTGTCCGGATTATTTTTCGCCTGGATCTCTCCGCCATGAGCCTCGACGATCCCTTTACAGACGGAAAGCCCAAGGCCGGTCCCTGTTATACGCTGCGGTCTTTCAACTCGGTAAAATTTGTCAAATATACGCTTAAGGTCGGATTCCGGTATGCCAAAACCTTGATCTTTAATTTCTATCCTTACCTTATCTTTAAACGCAGCTGCTTTTATGTCTATCTGTGTGCTATCAGGCGAATATTTAATCGCATTATCAATCAGGTTAAAGAATACTTTCATCATAAAAGAAAAGTCCACAGGTACTTCTGGAAACTCTCTAGGAATATCCATTATTACACTTCTAGACCTGACCTTCTCCTTTAACTGCTCGAGAGATGCTCCTAACATATCTCTCAATTCGCAAGGTTTTCTGGAAATTTTTAATGCATTGGCCTCCACTCTTGTCATGTCTAAAAGGTTGCCTACTAGCCTATTCAGGCTATTGGATTCTTCATAGGCGGTTTCCAGAAGCTCTCTTCGGGTAGAATCATTTAAATTAGAATCATTATCCAGGAGCGAGGTTAAGGCACCGGTAATTGATGCAAGTGGTGTTCTTAAATCATGCGAGATCGAGTTTAAAAGCGCGGTTTGAAGTCTTTCAGTTTGACGCTGGATAAGATGCTCTCTGGTTTTGGATGCGAGAGTGCTGATTACTAGCCCGACAATCAGAAGCCCCATGAAAGTAAAAACGTATTGAATGCGGTCGACACTTAGAGTTAGATAAGGAGGCACTAGAAAAAAATCGAATGCAAGAACGCTTAATATTGAAGTTACTATAGCCGGCCCCTGCCCCCATCGAATCGCAACTATTACAACAGCAAGAAGATAAAACACCACTATATTGGTAGGCTCAAGATTTCTTTTAACAAACTCACCTATGAGAGTTGTAATAAAGACAAGCCCAACACTTATCATATAAGGGTAAATTTTATTTGTACTGGTTTTCATCTTTTACTCACTTAAGTACGGTTCCCATGCGCTATATTAGCATAACTCTTTATATTTCAAGCACTAAACGCTCTTATAAATATCGTCAAGAAAATGCCTGCCTGCCGGTAGGCAGGTACAATCAGTCTGTAATACTGTAACCATCGGCCATCCGAAGGTTTTTAAAAATACTTTTTTCATAATTTTTTGTAAATAAACGGGTTACGAATATTTGACTGATCTTATCCTTCCAAAACAGTCTTAGCAAGCGGGTAAGTTATTTGAAGACCGCATATTTTTATCCATGGCGTCAATTCATGATCTTTGCAAGTTTTCTTACTCATAATATGCTTAACCGTAATATCGCGAACTTGTAATGCATCTGCTATAAGCGAACGGTGACAACGCCATGGCACGCTTTCAGCACACATAATGGCTATCTTTTTTTGTTTTGCTAATTTTATCAATCTTTCTATATTTTTTTTAAAATCTTCTGTCTGCATATAATCCGCAAAGCCTCTAAACGATGCATTTTGCCAGGCCGCGTTCACTGAATTTTTTTTCGCATGGCGCAATCCACCCAATCCCTTAATATGAATGTACCCTATATGGGCTTTCTTTAAACTTTCACGCAGAATATCCTTATTGAATTGAGGATTATATCTTGATCTTGGTATTGTCCTGACATCAACTATCCTCTCAATCTTGTATGTTTTAAGCAGCTCTATAAGCTCCTCTATTGATCTCGTGCCATGGCCAACGGTAAATATCTGCATATTATTATATTTTATCAAACGTGGTCCTTCACTATAGGTCATCCTATTTGGGACACCTTGCATTCTAGGGTGTCCCTTTCTGGGATGGTACTGTTTTAATACATCAGAAATACTTTTTTCATCATCTGCTTTGCGTATCCAACGCAGCTTTTACTCCCTTGGCAAGTTCTACGGTTGATCCGATACCCCAAAAATGCAAGAACATCATACGAGGAGACTCTCCAATCATGTGATTATGAAGAGCTACTATATTGATCCCTGCACTTCGTAAAGATTTTAGAACTGGCTGAACTTCTGATTCCAACATCACAAAATCCCCATCAACAATTGCCATATCATCGGCACCCGCGAACCCAGCCCATGTATTAATGCCCATATCTTTACCCGCTTCACAACCGCAGGACATATGAGTCTTTCTGCCGATAACGATTTTAAACATCCCGTTTTGACTCTGACCTTTGACACCCAAAATATCTTCTACAATTTTAGGCGTAATAGCGCTTTTCTCTGATATTTGTTTATGCCCAAAGCTTTCAGGTGGCATAGGACTATTTACCCTGATCTCTTTTATTTTAGTAAAAGCCTTACCTACTGCAATGGCCAGCTTATCGGTCTTCCCTTCTCCGGCTATGTGCATGAAAAATACTTTTGGTTTATCATAAAAAAAGTGATTATGCAATGCTGTTACTTGTATATCATTTTCCAATAGCACACTCATCACTGGATTTACTTCGTCTTGGAACATAACCAGATCACCCATAATCATTGTTTCTGCCTTAGAGCCGGTTGTAAATGACACCCATGCCGTCAGCCCCATAAAAGGCGGCATTGGCCAATCATCTACCGATATATTTACTTCGTTTCGCGGAAAGGAGACCTTGAAGACATTTTCCTCTTTATTGAGCGTGCCCTTCAGGCCTGTTAGCTGCTCGATTTTAAACGCATCAAGAACGCTGCCTTGCTCATCTGCAATACATATTCCTACGGAAAATAATAATAAAACTAAAGTGAAAATTTTGCGTGCTGTCATTTTAGGCTTATTCATATAGGACGTTCCTCTCTTCGAAGCTTTTGGTGTGTCCCGAGAAAATTTTGAGCGCGAAACAGCGAAAAATTTCTGCCATAACCGTACGTATGAAAACCTGGCGGAGACGACAAAATAACTAGTAGCCGCATCTCCGCCTACCGGTTCTCTTGTTTTCAAAAACTAAACTTATTTTTTACAAACGCATTCGTCTGCTTTCTTCTTACATCCAACGCAAACTCCGTTCTTGATTGGCTTACCGCACTTTTTGCATGGAGTGCATCCGCACGTATCGCACATACCAATCACCCCCTTTGTAATTTAGCCTTCTGTTTTTTCCATTGGCTGGCCGCAGCAAACAAGTTCGCCGCCGCCGACTTTTGTTACCGTAACCTCGTTACCGCAAACATTACACCTATACTTCTCGCCTATCTTTTTGACTGCCATCTTTATCCTCCTTTACATTTTAATGATTTTATCTAAAGGGGCACCACATATGGGGCAATGTTCCAATTCCTTCTCCAAACGGCCTGTGTTACCGCAAGTCGTACATACATAATAAGTGGCAGGCTTAATATCTTTTCCTGAATTGTAAGCCTTAATCGCTTCCGGTAACAGTGTAGAGTAATTATTCTTAGCACCGTACGCTTCGCCAAAGGCATATCGAGTAAGCGGAAGATGCGTTTTTATCGAATAAGGTAAATATTTAGAATAAAGTTCTTTCATATCCGACTTCTCTATCGTGCGGCTTGTTTTAAGATTACGATCGATACCTTGGAGATCATTTAAAACACTAAAATAATTCTTTGCATGATAAAACGCTGATTTCGATAGCGCCTTAAAAAGTTTCTCTATGCCTACAAACCCTTTTTCATGAGCGTCATCAGCGAAAAACTGATACCTGATATACGCCATTGCCTCATTCCTGAAAGCCTCGTTAAGATATTTTTGGATCTTTTTATTTTTGATTTCACGATTATAAGATACGTCGGCAAGTGACATATATTCATACTTGAGCTCAGAGTATTTATCGAAATAGAATCTTAATACGTGATGAAATGAGCTTTTCTTGTCCGGAAGACGCCCAAAAAACTCTAGCCTTGCCCCGCCGCCGGCAGACACTATAATTTTATAGCCGTCTTTATCTTCTGAAAAATAGGAATGAACATGGCCTGAAAGTATATATTTAATATCCTCTTTATACGGGTCCATGACGGCTTTGAGCTTCTGCCATTCCTCCATATTGATGCTATTGGGAGTAAAGCTGTTGGGTGGTGGTATGTGAAATAATATCAATATGTTTTTTCGCTTATATTCCTTGAAGGATTCTTCAAGAAAATTAAGGGTTTCGGCTTCAAATATCCTCTTCGAGTTATTTAAAACTATAATCAGTAAACTGTCATTAACTAGTAAGTAATTCTTGAGCCCAAAGTACTTTGCATAATAGTCGGTATCATGATTACCACATAACGTATATACGGGATTCGAAGAGACATCGTTAATGATGTCATAAATATGTTTATAAAACTCTTCCAGTCCGAACGGAACAAGATCTCCCAGTATGATCTTAAAGTCGGTGTGCGTGCAATTCATCGCCTTTGAGAATGTGGTCATTATTTCCACACCGAGCCCATCGCAGCCGGGATCACCCAAAATAGTAAAAGATGAAATCTTAGGTAAGAAGTTAATTTTATCTTCTATCTTAACCACACCTTTCATCGCCGCCTCCACTAAGGATGTTTTCATGTTTTTCACTTACGCACGGTTCCATCGCATTCAATTCTCGTAACTCATTACAAATAAAGCGCTAAATGCTATTATATACGTCATCCATAAAAAGCCTGCCGGTGAGGCATTCAGGGAATGTCTCTAATTTACACATGTCAGCTCCTTAAAATGTCACGACTTTATCGCTTTCCTTAATGATCTCGTACATATCTTTCATTGTGTTGATAGGGCACATTTCCGAACCTTCTTGATTTCGGGACTTAATACATGTGCCGCAAGCTAATATCTTTCCTCCAGCTTGAAGCAATTTTTCAGCCTGTCCAATCGTATCGAACTTTTCGGTGCTTATCTTCTGGAACTCTACTCCTTTGCCCGTCAGAAATGTCTTCACCTCATCTTTTTGACCAAGGCAGAAATTCGCATACCGAAGAGCGTTCCAGACTGTCTCTGCATCGTTACTGGAAATAATCACTCCGATTTTCATTTTGTATCCTCCTTTTTGATTAAAATAATCCCATAATGATGCGGCTTTAAATCATGCTGTTCCGACTTAATAAATCCTGCTTTTTCCGCCCACCGGATACACTGTTCCGGTTTCGGTCTGATATCCATCGATGGACCCCTTGGAGTTGATGGATCATAATTCCAGTGAATGATGGCGAGCTTTCCCTGCGGCCTGAGAATTCGAAAAGATTCTTTGAGCAAAATTTCGGGATGATCAACATGGAGTATATTAAAAAGCATGACATAATCAACGCTTTCATTCTTTAATCCAGTGCCATCCGCCATGAAATCGCGGAGCATCGTCTTAATATTGCGAAGGTTGTGCCTTGCAGCTTCCTTTTTCGTCAAGGCAATCATCTCTTTTTCTATGTCAATAGCATATACCGTTCCCCGCGCTGATTTTGCCGCAGGAATGGTAAAGGTGCCATAACCGCAGCCGAATTCGGCAATGTCCTTCACGGTATTGCCAAGACCCATGATCGAAAGAATTTCAGCTGGGTTAAAAAACCCTTCCCACATTTCCTTTTCCGGCATGCCGCTCTCTCTACCCTTCATATTTCTCCTGTCCGAAATTAAAATCTTCTCTATGATTAATAAATTTGCCGAAGGTCTTTATAAAAATTTCATTCATATTGTTTTGCACTTTGCTTAACATAGCGCTTCTTGATACGCGTTCGATCCTCCTTAAATGGACCTTCATGCATTCCGAAGACCCTTATTACCGGCTCAACCGCCTCAGGGTATTCATCTTTGGCCTTTTTATAATCCAAACTCAATCTTGCCAAGGCCTCGGACAATATATTACCCAACCCCTCTTCTACCTTAGCCTTCTGGCCTATATCCAGTAATTCAAATTCAAAGCATGGACGCGGATTGCCGCCGGCGTCTTCTTCCACGGAGATGGAAAACGAATTGATGCTGCCGGCTAAAAGAAGATTTGAATAGATTATGCTCTCAACATCTTCGGGATATATGTTCGCACCCATTACGGAGATGGTGCTGTCCTTCCTGCCGTAAACAAAAAGGAACGGCACATACCATCGGGGATAGTTACATCTTCTCTCCAGTTCGGCGATATCGATATTATGCAGCTTCAATTTCTCTTTCATATCGTCAAAAACGATCATCCCGCCTTCATCCTTTATATTGTACCTTACCTTGGGAGAGAGGGTCCAGGGCTTGCTTATCGTAACTACTATCTCCCGGTCGATTATCTCTATGAAATGGTCCATCGGATTATACTGAAACAACATCGGCAGCCTATGCTCTTCCCCGAAAAGGGTCTTTCTTAAAGCGGCGTCCTGCAGACACAGTTTTCTTATCATGACAGTTAACGGATTCTCGCCCCCCACGCCTATCTCCAGATCCGATGCGCCATAGCCCGAATAGACGGTCTTTGCGTACCGCAGCAGATGATCGCGCAATCCTTCCGACATCCCCTCTCCGCCGACAAGGGCATGGATGGTATATTCACCCCAATTAAAACTCCTCTTTTGGCCTTCGTCAAAAAGATATTTTAAAAAAGGCGGATAGCCATTTAAGATATACGGATATTTACTGCCGAAAAATTTAAGGGTGTGCAATATCTTGTCTACATCAGGTCCTGTGGACTTCACCACTCCCAGCGCTTGACCCGCTAAAGCCATGTTAAAACCTGTCGCCCATGCGCCCATGCTGAACGTATTAAGAACGATATACTTCTTGTCGCCGTAGCAATATCTTAAATATACGCCTATAAGATCCTTGACTATCTCGCGCTCTCTTCTGCTCCTCACCCAATTATACGGGATGCCGGTCGACCCGGAAGACTCATCAATGACTACGCCCTTATAAAGGAATTTTCCGTTCAGGCACCTCTGCTCGATGCTATAGGGCAGTATATAATTAGGTTTATCTGTCACGGGAAGCGTTTTAAAGATCTCGTTGGCATCGGTAGATTTTGGGGACCAGCCGCTCTTATCTAAAAAATCTTTATAAGCGGGAACATGTTTATATGCCGTGAGAAATTCTTTAAAGGCCCTGTAGCAGCAGGCCTGCGCGCCGAACTTTTGAGGGGCGCGGAACGCGATAAAAGAGAAGATGGCGTAATTTTTTAAAATGGCGCTTTGGAGCATATCCATGATCCTGATCAGCAGGATAAATAATCTATCGGCCGGCCTGAGGCGCATATTCGCTTCTCCTATTTAAAGAAAAAATACTTCCAGATAATAAAAGCTGTTATACCGTGGGATATGGCGGACGGCCATATATTACCGAAATATTTTAATAGATAGCCCCACGCTATTCCGGCAATGGCTATAAGCAGTAAAAATATCGTTCCCGCCTTGATAGGAAGCAGCGTAAAGATGTAGAAGTGAATCAAAGAAAATAAGACGGCGGTAATCCAAATGGCTATGTTCGCCGAAATATGTTCAGATAGTTTTTGCTGAATAAAACCTCTCCAAAAAAATTCTTCGCCGAAGCCGATCATAAAAATCGAAAATATCAAATAAACACATAGGCCCGCAAAGCTATTACTAATGGCCAATAATTGATAGCCTAGCTCTTTTTGTAATGAAAAGGCTGCGTTAAGCGGTCCAAGAGATAATTTTAATTGATGCAGGTCATTAAATATATATCCCGCGATACCCAGGGATTTTAATATGCCTCCACCGGCAAATCCTAAAATACAGCCCGTTATTACGCCGATTACGACTGAAGCCTTTACCCTGTCGGGCTTTATGCTCAGCGAACTGACCGGTTTTCCTGAAAAACCAAACTGCCATAATATTGGTATAGAGAATGTAAATATAAATGAGCCGAATATTCCTTTAAAAAGAAGAACCAAAGGAAAGATAACGGCTGTAATCGAAATTAAGATGCGCAGCGTTTTGTTTTTCACTTATGTACGGTTTTCCTATACTCAATTCTCGTAAGCCGCTACAAATTAAGCATTAAACGCTATCCTATGCATCATCCAAAAAATACCCGCCGCTACGCCATGGTGTGATCATTATTTTAACACAAAAGAATGGCTCTATAAATAGAAAAGGCAAGCTGACCCAGGATCAGCTTGCCGAATAAATTATATACCACAATAACTAAACTATCGAAGCTTTGCCGCTTCTCCTTCTTTATTGATCACTTCAATATATTTCTTTGGATTCTTCTTAAACTCCGGAACGCACATCGGACAGCAAAAGTGGTAGATCTTGCCTTGATATTCGTATGCTACGCCGCTCTTGGGATCGATCTTTCCGCCCATCACCGGACAGATCTTGTTATTTACGTCCACAGCCTGTTCTTCGGCCCGGGAACTGCTTGCGCAAGCCAAAAAACATATTGCAGCCAGAATTATACCGATCTTCTTCATACGCTTTCCTTTCCTTTAACTGAACTTAGATGTCTTATCTCCGAATTATATTTCCAGATTGTGTAAATAGCCGGCAGGACAATTAATGTGAGAACCGTAGAGGATGTAAGCCCCCCTACTAAGGGCGCCGCTATCCTTTTCATCACATCAGCTCCTGTGCCTACGCTTAACATTACAGGCATAAGGCCGAAGATATTCGCTCCTACTGTCATAAGTTTAGGTCTAAGCCTTTGGACCGCGCCTTCCATGACAGCATCATATAGATCCGAAAGGTTGTTCATCCTATTTTCCCGCTTACGGCGATTATAGGCCTCATCAAGATATACTATCATTATAGAGCCTGTTTCCGCGGCGACTCCCGCCAAAGCGATCAATCCTACCCATACCGCAATACTCATATTATATTTCAACAGGAATAGATACCAGATACCTCCTATCAATGCGAACGGTACGGACATCATAACGATCAATGTCTCGGTAACAGATTTAAAGGTAAAGAAGTACAGGATAAAAATTATAAAAATCGTAAGAGGGACGAATATTTTGAGCCGGCCCTTAACTCTCTGCATATATTCATACTGTCCTGACCATGCCAGAGAATATCCTGTTGGCATCTTTATCTTCTCCCCTACTATCTTTTTAGCATTATGAACATACCCTCCCACATCACGTCCGGTCATATCCACATACACATACCCGGAAAGAAGCCCGTTCTCATCCCTGATCATAGCGGGACCTTCGGTAAGTTTTATATCGGCAAGCTCCGTTAATGGTATCTGCGCTCCGCCCATAGTAGGCACGGTGATCCTTTTCAGCTTATCGATGTCGTCGCGCCATTCTCGCAGATAACGGACATTCACAGGATATCTTTCCCTGCCTTCTATGGTTGTAGTTATATTCTCCCCGCCTATCGCCGACATTATGACCATCTCTACATCATCGATGGTCAGCCCATAACGAGCTATCGCATCGCGCCTTAGATCGAAATCTAAGAAATATCCGCCGCTCACCCGTTCGGCGTAAACACTGCGCGTGCCCGGAATATCTTTTAACACCTTTTCGATATCCATACCTATCTTCTCGATCTCTTTCAAGTCCGAGCCGTAGATCTTAATACCGACGGGTGTGCGAACGCCCGTAGTCAGCATGTCAATCCTCGCCTTGATCGGCATCGTCCAGGCGTTCGTAACGCCTGGCAATTTCATCTTACCGTCCATTTCATCGATAAGCTTTTCCCAAGTCATGCCTTTTCGCCAATATTTTCTATCCTTCAATACAACCGTTGTCTCCATCATCGAAAATGGCGCCGGATCCGTAGACGTGGTGGCCCGTCCGGCCTTGCCGAAGACGCTTTCAACCTCTGGAAATGATTTAAGTATCTTATCCTGAAGATGCAATAATTTCAACGCTTCGGTGACAGACAGGCCGGGCAATGTCGTAGGCATATACAGGATCGTGCCCTCGTTCAGCGGCGGCATGAATTCCGAACCCATCATCATGAACGCCGGGATCGTTATCAGCATCGCGACGACAGCTGCGACACACACAAGGTTTCTGCGCTTAATTGCCCAAAGCGCTACGGGATGATAAATCTTGATCAGAAATTTGCTTATCGGGTGGTTGTCTTCTGAAATGATATTCCCTCCGATAAAAAAGTTTGTAACCGCGCATAACCACCGCGGCTTAAAATCATATATCTTCCCTCTAACGAAGATCATAACAAGCGCAGGGGTCAGGGTTATGGCGAGAAGGGCTGCAAAGAATATAGAATAGTTCTTGGTAAAGGCAAGGGGCTTAAAAAGCCTGCCTTCCTGTGCCTCTAAAGTGAAGACCGGCATAAAGGCTACCGCCATGACAATAAGAGAGGCAAATATCGGCGGGCCCACCTCCTTCATAGCGCCTATCATAATGTCTTCGCGCTTCCCCTGGCGAAGGCCTTTCGACCACTCGTCAAGGCGTTTATGGACATTCTCCACGAAGACGATCGACGCATCCACCATATCGCCGATGGCCACAACTATCCCGCCCAGAGACATAATATTCGACGTAAGCTTCATCCACCCCATCGGTATGAACGCTATGGCAACAGCTATCGGGAGGCCTATTATAGGGATAAGGGCCGAGCGAAAATGGAGCAAAAAGAAGATCAGCATGATGCTTACAATTATCAATTCCTGTATCAGATTATCTTTAACCGTTGCTATCGAAGCGCGTATTAGGTCGGATCTGTCATATGCGGTTACTATCTTAACGCCTTTCGGCAAACCGGGCTCGATCTCTTTCAGTTTGGCCTTAACCCTTTTTATCACCTCTAAAGCATTTTCCTTGTGCCTCATAACGACCACGCCGCCTACAACCTCGCCTTTGCCATCCAGTTCGGCTACGCCTCTACGCATATCCGGCCCCAGAGAAACACTTGCGACTTGTTTTATTGTTACCGGCACTCCATCCGATCCGAGCCCCACATATATATCCTCTATGTCCTTAACCGATTTTATATAACCGCGCCCTCTTATCATATATTCGGCCCCGCTGAATTCGATCAAGCGGCCGCCTACATCATTGTTACTTTTACGGACATTTTCGACCACCTGTGTTATGGGGATCTTATAGGCGAGCAAGGCGTTGGGATTGATATTTATCTGGTACTGTTTGACAAATCCGCCTACCGTAGCGACTTCGGCGACACCGGGCACCGACTGCAAATAATAGCGCAGGTACCAGTCCTGAAAGCTTCTCAGATCAGCTAAAGAGTGCTGAGCGGTTTCATCGACCAGGGCATATTGGAAGACCCAACCCACGCCTGTAGCGTCCGGACCAAGCTCCACTTTCACGCCCTCAGGAAGACGCGGGGTGATCTTGCTTAAATATTCAAGAGTCCTCGAACGTGCCCAATAGATATCCGTCCCATCTTCAAAAATTATATACACATAGGAAAATCCGAAATCGGAAAATCCTCGAACATCCTTTACTTTAGGGGCTCCGAGCATGGCAGTCACTATAGGATAGGTAACTTGATCTTCTATAATATCCGGCGAGCGGTCCCATTGAGAATAGATGATCACCTGCGTATCTGAAAGGTCCGGTATGGCATCAAGCGGCACATGCGTCATAGAATAGACGCCGGCAAGCGTAAGCACCCCCACCAGCAGGAAGACTATAAATTTATTCTTAGCGCAAAACTCTATGATATTTTCAACTAACGTTGACATCGCTATTGCCCGTTCTTATGCTCAGGACTTACCGGTGATTGCAGGCGTGACTCCGAATCAATCAAGAAATTTCCGCTTGTCACTACGACATCGCCTTCGCTAAGGCCGCTCAGAACTTCGTAGTAACCTTCCGCCTTATTTCCTAAAGTCACTTCCCTGGATTCTAATGTATTATTTTCTTTTGACAGATAGACGATCTTTCTCAAGCCGGTATTTAAAACGGCTGTTTCCGGCACTGCTAATTTTTCTCCGAGATCAACTTTGATCTTTGCATTAATGAACATTTCCGGTTTTAATTTATTATACGGGTTCGCAACTTCTACCCGCAGCTGGTTTGTTCTCGTAGCAGGGTCAAGCACGGGATCTATCGATACTACCTTGCCTGAAAAAACCTCGCCCGGATATGCAACCGCTTCTATCTCTGCCATGTCCCCTGGATGAATAAGCCCTATCTCATATTCATAGATCGCTATATAAGCCCATACGCTCTCCCCTTTCCCGGGAAGATATAGATTTGTTTGAGCCTTTTTCGTGTTCTCGATCTCAACGATCTGGTCATCGCTCATTCCTAAAAGTTTTAACTTCTGCCGCGCCGCTTCGGTCATGGATTTCGCTCTTTCGATAACACCAGAAAGAGGAGAATCTTTTACGTTCTCTTCATTTTTGAGCGCCTGGATAAATTCTTCCTGGGTAACGGCCAGCTCCGGATCATAAGCAATCTTACCAAAGGCACGAACTACCTTGGCAAGTTCCATCTTTTTTATGACTTCGGTCTTTACGCCTATCAATTGCTGTTTCTCCGCACTTATTGTTACGGTTGGCCCTGCGGCTACTTCGGCTTTTCCTTCTTCATAGACGGGAACATAATCCATGCCCATCGAGTCCTTCATCGGGACCGGAGATGTAGCTTGCGGATTCATAGGATTTCGGTAATACAATATCTTGCGCTCCGATTTCACTGCGGCCGGCGATGCTTGAGCGATCTCCACCACTTTTCCATTCGCCGTAGATATAGCCTCTCCGCATACAGGGCACAGGATCCTTTCGCCGGGCTTCATATGCGTCTTCACATTCATTGTACAGTTATTCATGGTGCATTTATGCTCAATACAGACTTCTTCGAGCGTCTTTTCCTCAACCGGTGCCATGCTCGTCATTTCATGGCCCTGACTCCCTTCGCCTTCCGCCGCATTTTCCGGCCGGGCTTCTTTCTTTATAAGTTTCATATTGCATATCGGGCAGTCTCCGGCCTTATCGGAGGTATATGTAGGATGCATTGGACAATAATACGTTGCGTTATCCTGGCTGGTCTTACCGTCAGCCTTGTTCCGGCCGCAACCTGAAACCGCAAACAATGTTCCTATAGCCAAGGCAAGACATGTAGTTATTATAAATGTATATTTATTTCTTCTCATCTTTTACCTCTTTTGATTGATCATTCTCAGCACCTGTGCCTATTGCCCTTTCGAGATCCGCAAGCGCTATTCTAAGATCAAGGATCGCGCTATAATGCTTAAGTTTAAAATCTACAAGCATTCTTCTTGAGTCCAATAATGTAAGAAAATCGGCTTTATCGGATTCATACCCTTTCATTGAAGCATTGAGGGTCTCCTCTGCCTGCGGTAAAAAAGCGGTTTCATAAAGTTCTACCAGTTTTTTATTTGCCTCTACCCTTGCATAGGCATCGCGCACATCGAAAAGAACGGCCTTCTCTTTTGCCTCATACTCGGCTTTTAACATTTCAAGTTCCGACTTCATCTCTTTTACGCCAAAGGCCTGTTTTTGGAAAAACCATAGAGGGATCGTTACGCCCAGCGTCCCAGCCCACGCATCTCCTACCGCCTTATCGCCTCGCACCATCTGCATATATTTAATGTTAAAATCGGGCATAAATTCGTTAAGGGATAGGTCGTAAGCCGCCTTGCCCCGTTCGATGCCATAGCGGTATGCCTTAAGTTCGGGATTATTCCGTTGTGCCAGGGAATAATATTCATCCAATGTGCGGTCGAACCTCATAGGTTCTTCGGGGGAGGGAATGCCGAGCTCTTCCTTTGGATCTCTGTTAAGTATGATATTCAATCTCGCTTGCGCTGTAACGCGTTTTTGCTCCAGCATAATAAGTTCGGTGTCAACTGCGGCAAGCTCGACCTGCGCCTTAAGGGCATCGCCCTGAGTTCCTAATCCTTTTGAGTATCGCGATGTAGCACTTTGCGAAAACTGCTCAAGAATACCTTGATTCTCCTTATTTATTTCGATCGACCTGTAAATATAAAAAAGCTCTGCATACGCGCTTTTCGTGCGGGCAAGTATCTCCTTCTCTTTTGTCCTATAATTTTCGTAACTCATCTTGGCTATTTTCGAGGCTATTTTGGCACGTAGATAAAGCTTTGTAGGGAATGGAATGTCCTGAGATATGGCGTAGGTCTTCATCGGATCACCCGTCAGCATACGGTCAGCGTACATCTTATCATATTCCAATTCAACCATAGGGTCGTTTAAGCTCGCCGCCTGCCAGATCCTGGCGGATGCCGCTTCATACGATCTTTTTGCGGAAAGGATCTCGGGATTAGCTTTAAGCGCTTCATTTATCGCGCTATCTAATGAAAAGTTCTCTTCGGAGGCGGAATCAGCCACAAAAGAAAAAAGAGAAAAATATAATAGGATTGCTAGAAAAATAAAAAAGCGGCTTCCTTTCGAAAGCTGCTTTGCTATGATGCCGATTTTAAAATTATACGTTGTCATGCCTAACTCCTCATATGAGAATAGGATACCCGCAAATCCTTCTTTCGTCAAATATATATATACATATATTAGTCTAATTATAAGTATGGCGCATTGGAATTATCGATCATCTGAACATGCGGTCTTGCGCATATTTTAGCAGGCTTTTTGCAGCAGTCTATATTTATTCGAGCTCTCAACTTATTAAAAGCCTCGTTGACAGCATATTAGCGGCTCAAGAAACAGATCAACTTTTGCGTCATCACATCTGCCGCGATCTTTAGGCCTTTGTCTTTAACATCAAGTATTTTTATCACGTGGTCGTATTTCTTATATTGCGCCTCAAATTTTGACAGCGTCCTTGGCAGCGAATCGAAGAACTTTTGATTGATATAGACGCCCTGATTTTGCGGTGATAGCGCCAGATAGAAAATATCGGTCTCGACCAGATCTTGAAAGAAGTGAGTTCCATATGAAGGTTCCGGCATAACGTTATTGCCGAAGAAAGCTATCTCACCCAAAACAGATATATTATCGATCTCCGCAAATGATACCGGGACCCCTAAGGAAGGGGTACTGGTCCCCCATCTGCCAGGACCTAACAGCATGATAGCCGTCTTCTTGGGACCGGATATTTGTCTATTGATATTCCCAATGATACGCGCGATATCGTATTTGCCGGATTGGGTTTCTATGCCGCCGTATGCCTTAGGATCTACGTAGATCAGCTTGTCGATCGCCAAGGAGATATTACCTCCGAGAAAACTTCCCATTGACTGAAAAATAATATTTTCCTTGGATATACCCTGAGGGATATTGACCCTATGGCCCAGGCCTTTAGTCTGCATGGGCCGGCACTGCAGAATATTCAATTGAAACTCGTTTCTGTTTTTAAAATTTACGGTAAATTCAATATCGACAGGATATCCATAATTCTTCTCCAGTATCTGAAGGATCTTTTGCATGGTTCCACAAAACGTCTTATCTGAAAGAAGATTATCGAAAGTGATGATCCAGGCTTCCTGCTCGTTATCCATATCGCGCAGCTTTTCGGTGGTCTCGTGGTCCCTTAGGCCTACCAGATCCAAATTCAAGTCTATCTTTTTCACGAGCAGATCCCTTAACGAGACCGTCTGCAGGATGTTATCTTTTAAATTGAGCAGGTCCACGTTATGCTGGGAAAACCGCTGTGAATTTTTTATGTCCGCATGTACCTTAAGGAGCGGCTCATCCAATGCCACAATGCGGGGATAGTCGCCTTCGACCCGGTTGACCGCCCTCGTCCCCAACCCCACGACCATGCGCAGCATCCCCGCCTTTGGATCCAGCGTCTTTTTCCAAACAAAGACATTATATGAAATACCTACACCGGCTACGTCAGGGAAAAAATATTCTTTACGATAGGATCCGGAAACGCGCTGAACCAGCAAGGCCATCTGTTCATCCATCTTATCTAGGCCCCGCTTCGATCGATATGCCAAGGCATCCTCATTCATCGTAGAGGCATAGACCCTCTGGACGGCCTCAACGAACCGCGCGTACCTATCTGCCGGCGTCCCCTGATTGGCCAGGAAGATGCTTTCGTATTTCCCGGCAAAGGCATTCCCGTAACTGTCTTCCAACAAACTGCTTGAACGGACGATGATCGGCGACTGACCGAAATAATCGATCATCTGCTGAAACTGTTCCTTGATCTCCTCCGGAAATACACCGTGCAGCAATTTCTCCTTCAGCGTACGGGCAACCCGGAAATAGCCGTCTTCCGTCCTCTGTTCCATGCGTTCGTTCCACCATCCGTTTTCGACAATATAAGTGTAAAAAACGTCTGAGCCGATATAAAAAGAGTCATGCGGCTCAAAGAACTTCTCTGCTTCCATGGATTTTTCCTTCAATATTATATTGCGGGCGATTAGCATCCCCACTGATTTGCCACCGATAAAACCGGTCCCGATCATCCTTGATTTAATATGAAGGAATTCCTCCAGCGTCAGGTTCTTCTTCGCCAGCCGCAGTATCTTTTCATCACGCGAAATGATCAGCTTTGATATTTGATCGGTAAGCCGATCCGCCTTTTCTTTGGGGACGCCTCTTTGTCCTACTAGATCTTCCGCGCTCATAAAAAGTCTGTCCCAGTAGTCCAATTTCCGCTTCGTGCTCTTCATCCCTTTCTTAAAAACACTGGAAAATAACCTGGCAGCGTCAAAGCTGCTGGCAATGGGCACGAAGGAATCTCTTTTGCGTATATGCGGCAAGAACATTGTTGGGGAATAACGGTTCCAGACCTTCAGAGGATGTATGTAATAATTACCTTCGTAATGATAAGCGTCGATGAGAAGCTGGGTGGTGTCCCTGATACGCGCAACGGTTTTAAATGAGTGATTATTGCGCAGGATAGAAAAATAGGCGATCGTATCGAGCTGAAAAAGGAACGGACAGGTTATTTTAAAGAAATTTCCTATCATCAAGTCATTGGACCAGGCGGATAGAAGATCCGAAAGACAATCGAAAATATAATAAACCCCTCGCCCCTCCTTTTTGATGATACCGTTTATCTCAGCAGAGAAAGATTCGAACCCGATCGAGGGATCCAGCTTATAAACAGTCACGGCTTTCTGTTTTTCCAGAAGGATCTTATGCCCGGCGAAACGTATGTAAACGACCTTCTTTTTTTCTTCCAGAGATCTCTTCGTAAAAGAGAGGACGACGTCTCTGTAGTTATCGATCGAGTCGATCTGCCAAACGACATTATCGCCTAATTGTAATCCCGTAATGACCTTATCTAACCCCTTATCCCCCGTACTTATCATGCGATTGTCCTTTTTATATCAGGGCACCTTTTTTGGAAAAGCTTCCCGGAGCTCGCTAAGCCGGCAATTTAATATAACCCTAGAATAGAAACAGGGTCTCGAAACTGAACGTGCCATCGACCTTTACTATTATACCAACGCATTCACCAGTTATCAATAAATTGGTAGCTAGCCTTTCACCTCTTCACTCTGTAATTTGTATTCGACCAAAAAATAAGGTAATTGATTATGATATGGTAAAGAGTTAAAATAATAATGTAAGATAACAACTATTAGAGGAGGGATCACTTGGCGGATTTCACTGAAAAGATACGGCCGAAAATAATCTGCCTTACCCCCGTAAAAAATGAAGCGTGGATCCTTAATAAGTTCCTGCAAAGCGCAAGCTTATGGGCAGATCATATCATTATAGCCGATCAAAATTCTACCGATGGATCAAGACAGATAGCGCAGCGCTTCCCCAAGGTAATATTCGTTGAAAACAAGTCTGAAGTTTTTGATGAGCTTATACGGCAAAGGCTATTACTGAACGAGGCCCGAAAAATTTCCGCTCCGCGGTTGCTTATTGCCCTAGACGCGGATGAATTCCTTACCCCAAATTTCATCTATAGCCCTGAATGGGATATTATCCTGACTGCCAAAGCAGGTACTGTTATGGATTTTCAATGGATCAACATCAGTCCGGATCTAAAAAATTACTGGCTTCACAAAAAGAATTCCCCGCTGGCCTTTATGGATGATGGGACTGAGCACGCCGGAAAAAAAATACACAATCAGCGCATCTCATCACCCCCTAACGCCCATAGGATAAAACTTCAAGATATTAAAGTGCTGCATCTCCAATATGCAGATTGGCCCCGGATGGAAAGCAAACATAGATGGTATCAATGCTGGGAAAGGATTAACAACCCAAAGAGAAGCGCTGTGGACATTTACCGGCAATATCATCATATGTATGGAATAAAAAATTCCGAGATCAGGCCTATTCCGGAAGAATGGATTAAGGATTATAGAAAATTAGGGATCGACATACTGGACATCCCTAAACATGAATCATATTGGTGGGATGCGGAGGTATTGAAATATTTAAATGAATATGGCTCCATAACGTTCAGAAAAGAGGATATCTGGGACATAGACTGGGTTTCAAGAGCGAAGCTTTCGGGATACAGTAACTTTGATAATTTTAAAGATCCAAGAAATGTGTTCGAAAAGATGGTGCATAGATGTTTAAAGAAGACGCAAAAGTATTCCAGGACAATATTCATCAGGGCTGCGGGAGCGGCTCTTAAAAAATTAGGCTGGTAGCTTAGCCAGAAATCGTCGAAATAATTTTTGGTAAGAAATACCGCATAGCTTATAACTTATCGCATCGCTTGGCGGCGCTCTGGCCGGCAAGATAACCGGTTGCAAATGCCTGCTGCAGATTATATCCTCCACCTGGGGCCACACCATCTATTATGTCACCGGCAAAATATAACCTACTCACGACTATATCTCTCCACCCCCCATAGCTTTCACCCGGGTATCTAAAGATCGGTCTGTTACACGAATATGGACACCAAGGCAATGATGGTCTTTCATTTCCTTATCATAAAATCGATCCATTTTCTCTATGATATGCGATTTGGCATGAATATAATCATTCCAGCATCGATGCACAGTCTCACGAAATGCCTTACCTTCATCTAATTTAAATCCAAAATGCCCTGCGCCAATAATATTTGTTTTGTGATTATAGAACCTTATGTCCTTTAAAGAGTAGCTGCTTACCGGTTCAAAATAGTACTCCCAAGCGTTCCTTCCATATCGTCTTTCGTAATACAGGCTATTCTTATTCCAAAAAACAATTGGAATCTCATGATTGACCTCGGCATTTTTAAGTTCTTTCAGCACGCCAAAAACATTGCTACAAAACCCGTGTTTTTGAGCTAAAATAATACGAAATATTTTTTTGGCTACACCACCACCATAAATAAAAGAAATTTTCGATCCATGGGCCAGCGTGCCCAGCATAGTAATGGGGGTAAGGGCTGTAATTTGCTCGGCACTGCCAAAATAGTGCTGCTGCCCCGCAAACCAAGATAGCGTATGGTGGCTAGATAAAAGGCTTTTTTTATTTTACGCGCAAGTATCATACGAATGCGTTTTCTTTAAACGGTCCTGCCGATGATCTTTATATGAACGATCAAACCCGTTTGCTATATTTTTTATTAACCATATCGCGCACATACTCAAGCTGCAATACCTTGGTCTCAATACCCCTGGTCCAGTTGGCATGATGCAAGATAATGTTTTCAGGAATAGGCAACTCCATGCCTGGCGCCCATAGCTGACGGGTCTGCGTGCTACCACTGCAAAATTCGCGCGGCAAATAACCCCATTTTACCCTATAGCCGTTGAGCCCCATTCTCGATAATTGCTCATGCCATTCACGAAGATGCATCCTGTCCAAGGCCTTGCGGATAAACCTTATCGCCAATTTATCGTAATCCATCAGTAAATAATTGGCGGCGTCCTGGTCATCCATACTGTTCTGTCCGATAAGCTTTTTTACATTTTGCCAGAAATTTAATGTTTTAGCATTACCTACACAAAGAAAAAAACCTGTGCACAAGTCTCCTATTCGAGAATTTTTATAAAATGAGTTTCGTTGGAAAAGCATATCCTGCTTCTTGTGAATATTGGATAGATACCGACTTATCATGCCAAAAAACTGTATATCAGGGTCGGAAAAAATAAAAGCTTCGTTCCAATTTTCCCGAATTGCCTGCATAACAAAATCAATTTTCTGAGTAGTTAAATAAAACCACCCATCCTCTTTATACACGCCTTTATAGCCTCCCTGCTCGCCTTTCTTCACGATAACCGGATAATCGTCTTTCAGGGTTGGCAAAAACCATTCCCGCAGCAGCTTTTCATTGTTGTCGGTATGAAAAACATATATCTTCATGATGGTCGCCTTCCTCTTAACCAACAGTTTAGCTCAAACGCTAGGCTGTTCTTTAAAACTACCCAGCGGTACACTATCAATATTTCTAAGCTGAGTACCTTCTCCCAATAAAATTACAGATGAACCTGGAGAAGAAAATTTTGTCTGGTATAGAACATATTTCAAATATGGATTCCGACCAAGATGAAAGAATATTATCTTCGCGTCTTTGTCCATAAATTTTATTACACCATAATTTCCCGCAATAACCAGATAAAGCAATTTATTGATCTATTATAAAACTAAATTTCTTAACTATACTTATTTTCCTCCGCATCGCTTGGCGGCGCTCTGGCCGGCAAGATAACCGGTTGAAAATGCCTGCTGCAGATTATATCCTCCGCTTGGAGCGGCGCCTTCTATCAC
>Ga0265297_10003900_pt1 | contig 25662 bp, 25 predicted proteins | sample Munlanlwell13791_FD_192502 | JGI IMG/M metagenome (GOLD analysis project Ga0265297, IMG submission 192502) | Leachate microbial communities from a municipal landfill in Southern Ontario, Canada - Leachate well 137-91 | ecosystem: Engineered > Solid waste > Landfill > Unclassified | place... | reverse complement strand
TTACGGCGACCTGGTCAAGATGACTCTGGCCCTGGGCCGTCTGCTGACCCGGATCAGCGCCGAGGGCGAGCACGTCGGCATCCTGATGCCCAACATGGCCGCGACCCTGTGCCTGATGATCGGCGCTTCCGCCTTCAGGCGCGTGCCCTGCATGCTCAATTACACGGCCGGGACGGAGGGCATGCAGAACGCCTGTCATACCGCCTGCATCCGTACCGTGGTGACTTCGCGCGCCTTCCTGGACAAGGCCAACCTGACCGAGGAGGTGGCCCGTTTGCGCAACATACGCCTGCTCTATGTCGAGGACCTGCGTGAACAGTTCAGCCTGACCGACAAGCTTTGGCTGATGGCCTATGCGATCCGGTTCCCGCTCCGGGCCGTTCCGGCGGGTGATCCCGAAGCGCCGGCAGTGGTGTTGTTCACCTCGGGTTCTGAGGGCAAGCCCAAGGGCGTGGTGCTGTCCCATCGCGCCTTGCTGACCAACGTCGATCAGGTTCTGGCTACGGTGTCCATCGAGCCGGGGGAAAAGGTCTTCAATTGCCTGCCGATCTTCCATTCCTTCGGCCTGACCGGTGGCACCCTGATCCCCCTGGTCAGCGGTGCCCGCCTGGTGCTCTACACCAGCCCATTGCACTACAAGGTCATCCCGGAACTGGTGCGGGAGCGGCGCTGCACGGTACTGTTCGCCACCGGTACCTTCCTGAACCAGTATGCCCGCAATGCCGGCCCGGACGACTTCGCCAGCCTGAAATATGTGGTGGCCGGCGCGGAACGGCTGCCCGAAACGGTACGTGAGTTGTGGCGGGACAGGTTCGGCATCGACATCATCGAGGGCTACGGCGCCACCGAGACTGCGCCGGTGCTCTCGGTCAACACTCCGGAGGACAACCGGCACGGCAGCGTCGGTCGCCTGATGCCGGGCATTGAGTCCTGCCTGACCCCGGTACCGGGCATCCATAACGGCGGCGAGTTGCATGTGCGCGGTCCCAATCTGATGTCGGGCTACTACCGCTACGACCATCCCGGCCGCCTGGAGCCGCCGTTCTCGGACATCGGTCCCGGCTGGTACAACACCGGCGACGTGGTGGATATCGATCCGGACGGCTTCCTTTCCGTGGTCGGGCGGCTGCGCCGCTTCGCCAAGGTGGCCGGGGAAATGGTTTCGCTGGAGGTGGTCGAGGATATCGCCCGCGCCGCCTCCGCCGATGCCATGCACGCCGCCACCAGCATGGCCGATCTGGCCCGGGGCGAGGCCATCGTGCTGTTCACCACCGATTCCGACCTGACCCGGGAACAACTGGCGGCCGCGGCCCAAGGCCTGGGTTATCCGGAGATCGCCGTGCCGCGGCGGATCAAGGTGGTCGACAGCCTGCCCCTGCTAGGCAGCGGCAAGGTGGATTACCTCAGGCTACATTCGATGAGCGCACACGCGACATGAACAACAACAAGTTGGTATCAGCGTTCCTGGTGACGCTTTGCTCCGGTACGGTCCAGGCCGGCGAACTGTCGGAAGACATCTTCCTGGCCGATCTGCCTACCGTGCTGACCGCCTCGCGCATCGAACAATCGCCGCTGGATGCGCCGGCGCCGGTGACCGTGATCGACCGCGAGACCATCCTGGCCTCCGGCTTTACCGAAGTCCATGATCTACTTCGCCTGGCGCCCGGTTTCCAGGTGGCGGATTGGGCCGGCGGCGGTGCGGTCGTGGCCAACCACGGCATGGGCACCGGCTACCCGCATAGCCTGCTGGTCATGCTCGATGGCCGCTCGGTGGTCAATCCGGTGCTGGGGACGGTGAACTGGCAGGACTTGCCGGTGCGGCTGGAAGACATCGAGCGCATCGAGGTCGTGCGTGGACCCAACCAGGCCAGTTACGGCGCGGCGGCCTACAACGGCGTGGTCAACATCATCACCCGCTCACCGGGAGAGGACAGCGGCGGGGTCCTGGTGTTGTCGCGCGGCGAGCGGGGCTTTGCCGACAACTATGTGCGTCTCGGCCGCCGGGACGAGCACTTCGACTGGCGTATCAGCGCCTCCGACCGATCGGCGACCCCGTTCCGGGATTTGCCCCGGCCTGGCTACTATCGCCGGGAAACCAACGAACGGCAGACCTTGCGCACGGAATTCAGCTATCGCCCGAGCCTGGACCAGGAAATCAACGCCGATTTCAGTCTTGCCCAGGGAACCGATCTGAAGGGGACCTCCAAAAGTATCGATGAGCCTTACCACGACCGTGACGTCGACAACGCCACGTTTCATATCGCCTGGCACAAGAACTATGCCCCGGGATCGGAATTGCTGCTGCGCTATTTTCATTACCGACAGAGCGACCAGGAGCGCTACGTTGCCACGGTCATCATCCCGCCCGCGATCGAGGTCCTGGCCGACCTGAGCTTTAAGTCGCGGCGCGATGATCTGGAGTTCCAGCAGACGCACCGTTTTTCGGATGCCTTGCAAGGTGTCTGGGGTGCCTCCCTGCGCCGGGATCGGATCGATTCGAGTCATTATTTCTACGGCAAGGGCGTTTTGCAGGGTACCGCGTGGCAGGTGTTTGGCAACCTGGACTGGCGCTTTGCCCCTGACTGGTTATTGCACCTGGGCGGTATGGTCGAACGACACTACAACACCGAGACGCTGTCTTCGCCCCGTGTGGCGCTGAATTACATGATCAGCCCCAACCAGTCATTGCGCGTGAGTGCCGGCTCAGGCTATCGCGCCCCCAATATCGTCGAGTTCGATGCGAATGAAATCTTCCCGATATTGACCCCCCTTCCTCCGGGGTATCCTCACTCCTTGCCAGGCCTTATCTCGTCGGGTGGGATCAAGCCCGAGCAGGTGGACTTCCGGGATTTTGGTTATGTCGCCCGGTTCAAGGAGCTGGGGCTGCAACTGGATGCGCGAGTCTATGCGGAAGATTATTCCGAGGTGATCTGGGCACCGGGGGGAGAATTCCAGAATGTCCCGGGTACGGTTCGGGTCAAAGGTGGCGAACTGGCCATCGACTGGACCCATGCCGTGCTGGGTCGAGTCCGGCTGTCCCACGCGGTGATCGATATCGAGGGCGGCGAAGCCGAGTTCGGCGGCGATGCCGACTATGTGTCCAGGAGTGCGCCCCGGCACAGCACCAGCCTGCTCTGGTCGAAGCACCTGCCTTGGGACCTGGCCGCCAGCCTGGGCTATTACCAGGTTGGCGACATGGCCTGGCTGGGCGATGGCAACCGTCAGGCCGCCTATGAGCGGGTCGACGTCAAACTGGCCAAGCGTTTCGGCCGGCCGGGCAGCGAGGACGAGATTGCCCTGACGGTGCAGAATGCCAACGGCCGGCATCTTGAGTTCCTGGGCGGTAATACTGCCAATTACACCGAGCGCCAGGCCTTCGTCACCCTGAGGCTGGGTTGGTGATGGCCGGCCGATACGACACCGGACCGAGTGCTGTGTAGGCAGACCACTTGAAGGGACTGAATATACTGCTGGGTCTGGCCCTGTCGGCTGGTGCGGCGCAGGCCGCCGAGGCGACGGAGGACGTCTTCCTGGCCCACATGTCCATGGTCCTGACCGCGTCGCGTATCGCACAATCGACCGGGAAACCATCCGGGCCTCCGGCTTCACCGAGATCCACGATCCGTTCCGACTGGTGCCCGGCTTCCTGGTGGCGGACTGGCCGGGCGGCTCGCCGGTCGTGGTCAACCATGGCCTCGGCAATGTCCAGGCCCGGCGCATGCAGGTGTTGATCGACGGGCGCGGATGACGAGATCGCGTTGACCTGGCAAAACCTCAATGGCCGGCACCAGGAATTCGATTACTACGTGGTGGCGCGCCAGGCCTTCATAACCTTGCGCCTGTCCTGGTGAGCGCAAGGCGAGCCGGCCGGACGGGTTGAAATCGGTTTGTTGCGCCCTAAATATAAGATTACGTTGATATAATCCGTCGAACATCGATTTTTGGAGTTTGCCATGCCTATCTATGACTACAAGTGTGCTGCCTGCGGCCACGCCGAAGACGTGATGCAGAAGGTGAGCGATGCGCCCCTGACCACCTGCCCGAAGTGTGGCGCCGAGTCGTTCAGCAAGCAGTTGACCGCCGCGGGCTTCGCCCTCAAGGGCAACGGCTATTACGCGACCGACTTCAAGAACTCCGGCGCCAAGCCGGCATCCTGCAGCACCGAGGGTGGCTGCTGCCCCTGCGCCGCGTCGAACTGAAACCAGACCGGGCGATCGGGCCAAACGCCTATGGCGTTTGGCCGTTTAGTTTCTTATGACCACCACACACGTCAAACGTTATTTCCTGACCGGCCTGCTGATCCTGGTGCCCCTGGGCATCACGGTCTGGGTGATCACCGCCCTGGTCGCATTCATGGACCAGACCCTGTTGTTGTTGCCGGAGCACTGGCGGCCGGATTACTGGCTGGGTTTCCGCATCCCGGGCCTGGGCGTGCTGCTGACCCTCGTGGTCGTGCTGATGACGGGCCTGCTGGCCGGCAACCTGCTCGGCCAGCGCATGCTGAAGATGTGGGAGGCCATGCTCAACCGCATCCCGGTGGTGAAGTCCATCTACGGCAGCGTCAAGCAGGTCTCCGACACCCTGCTGTCGGGCAACGGCCATGCCTTCCGCAAGGTGCTGATGGTGCACTACCCGCATCCCGAGGCCTGGTCTCTGGCCTTCCAGACCAACGTGCCGTACGAAGTGAAGACCGAACTGGGCGAGGATTGGCTGGCGGTGTTCATCCCGACCGCGCCCAGCCCGGTGAACGGCTTCTACTTCTATGTGAAGCGCAGCGAGACCATCGAGATGGACATCTCCGTCGACCTGGCTTTGAAATACATCGTCTCCATGGGCGTTGCGGCGCCCCAGACCAAGACCCTCGCCAACACCTACCCCGGCGACTGAAGCTTTCGAACTAGGAACCTGAACCATGCGTAGTCATTATTGCGGCGCAGTGCGCGCCACGGACATCGGCAACACCATCACCCTGTGCGGCTGGGCACATCGCCGGCGTGACCACGGCGGCGTCATCTTCATCGACCTGCGCGACCGCGAGGGCACCGTCCAGGTGGTGATCGATCCGGATACTCCCGAGTCGTTCAGGATTGCCGAGGATGTCCGTGGCGAATTCGTCCTGAAGGTGGTCGGCAAGGTGCGCGCGCGTCCCGAGGGTACCGAGAACGCCAACCTGCCGACCGGCCTGGTCGAGGTCCTGACCCAGCAACTCGAGGTGCTCAATCCCTCGCTGACGCCGCCGTTCCAGCTCGACGACGAGAACCTGTCCGAGAACATCCGCCTGCAATACCGCTACCTGGACCTGCGCCGGCCGGCCATGCAGGCCAACATGATGCTGCGCTACCGAGTGTCCAAGCTGATGCGCGACTACCTGGACCAGAGCGGCTTCATCGAGGTGGAAACCCCGATGCTGACCCGCTCGACGCCCGAAGGCGCGCGTGACTACCTGGTGCCGTCGCGGGTCCACGACGGCATGTTCTACGCCCTGCCGCAGTCGCCCCAGCTGTTCAAGCAGCTCCTCATGGTGGCCGGCTACGACCGCTACTTCCAGATCACCAAGTGCTTCCGCGACGAGGACCTGCGCGCCGACCGCCAGCCCGAATTCACCCAGGTCGACCTGGAGACCTCGTTCATGGACGAGGAGGGCATCATGACCCTGGTCGAGGGCATGATCCGCGACATGTTCAAGAAGGCTCAGGACATCGACCTGCCCAACCCCTTCCCGCGCATGGGCTATTCGGAAGCGATGGCCCGCTACGGTTCCGACAAGCCGGACATGCGGGTGACCCTGGAGATCACCGAGGTCACCGAGGTCATGCAGGAGGTCGCCTTCAAGGTCTTCTCCGGCCCGGCCAACGACCCTAACGGTCGTGTCGCCGCCCTGCGCGTGCCGGGCGGTGCCGCCATCAGCCGGAGCGAGATCGACGGCTACACCGATTTCGTCAAGATCTACGGTGCCCGCGGCTTGGCCTACATCAAGGTCAACGACGTCAGGCAACTGAACGAGACCGGTCTGCAATCACCCATCGTCAAGAACCTGAGCGAAGAAGCATTGAAAGTGGTCATGGAGCGCACCGGCGCGCAGAACGGCGACATCATCTTCTTCGGGGCCGACAAGGCCAAGGTGGTCAACGACGCCCTCGGCGCCCTGCGCCTGAAGATCGGCCACGAGAAGGGCCACGTCGACGGCCGCGCCTGGGCGCCGCTCTGGGTGGTCGATTTCCCGATGTTCGAATACAACGAGGACGAGAAGCGCTGGGATGCCCTGCACCACCCGTTCACCGCGCCCAAGGACGGCCACGAGGACTATCTGGCGACCGACCCGGGCAAGGCCCTGTCCAAAGCCTACGACATGGTCCTGAACGGCTGGGAAGTCGGCGGCGGCTCGGTCCGTATCCACCGCGAGGCGGTCCAGGAAAAGGTGTTCGAGGCGCTCAACATCGGCGTGGAAGAGCGCCGCAACAAGTTCGGCTTCCTGCTCGATGCCCTGCAATACGGCGCGCCGCCGCATGGCGGCCTGGCCTTCGGCCTCGACCGCCTGGTCACCCTGATGACCGGTGCCGAGTCGATCCGCGACGTGATCGCCTTCCCGAAGACCCAGCGCGCCTCCTGCCTGATGACCGACGCACCCAATCAGGTCGACGAGAAACAGTTGCGCGAGCTGCACATCCGCCTGCGCAACACGACGCCGAACCCGACCGCCAGCGCCGGCTGAACGTCGGGGCCAAACCGGCCTTCGCGCCTTGTCCTACAAGCGGCCCGTTTCCGTGCTGGTGGTCATCCACAGCGCGGACCTGCGGGTGCTCCTGATCGAGCGCGCCGATCATCCCGGCTGGTGGCAGTCGGTCACCGGCAGCCAGGAGGCGGGTGAAACCTTGCTGCAGACCGCGGTCCGCGAAGTCGCTGAGGAGACGGGTCTCGTTGCCGATCACCTGACTGACTGGGGCTACAGCAACGTCTATGAGATCTACGACTGCTATCGCCACCGCTATCCGCCCGGCACTATGCACAACACCGAGCATGTGTTCGGCCTGCTGGTGCCCGAGCCGGGGCCGGTCCGGCTCGCCGAGGGCGAGCACCTGGCCTGGCAATGGCTGCCCTGGCGCGAGGCGGCGGAGCGCTGTTTCTCGCCCAGCAATGCCGAGGCCATTCGCCGTCTCGGCGATCTTGGCCGATAATCCATCCATCCCGCTGCCTAGGAATTCAGAGCCATGAAACGTATCGCCATCGCCATCGCCGCCGCGCTGCTGCCTATGCTGGCCGGTTGCGATCAGCTCAAGGAGCGCATGGGCCTTCCCGACCCCGCCAAGCAGGAGGCGGAAGGCAAGGCGGTCGGCAGTGGTTGCCGGCATGCCGGCCGGGGTCTGGAGGATTGCTACAAGCTCAATCCCTATTCCGAGAAGTCCGCCATCTTCGCCGGCTGGAAGGAGATGAATGAATACATGTTGAAGAACAGCATGCAGTCGGTACCGCCGCAAGCCCCCGTCGTCGGGCCGGACGAAGCCACGAAGGAACCCCACGCCGACAAAAAGCTTGAGACCAAGCCGGACGCCAAAGCCGAGATCAAGCCGGACGCCAAGGCCGGTGCAAAGCCAGCCGGTGGGCATTGATGCGCAAAGGCGGGATAGACGGTCTGCAACCCCTCCTGCATATCGCCAGCTACAACATCCACAAGGGCCTGTCCTTCTTCAACCGCAGGATGGTGATGCATGAGCTGAAGGACAGGCTCAAGGTCATCGATGCCGACATCGTCTTTCTCCAGGAGGTTCAGGGCTCCCATGCCGAGCGGGCGGAACGTTTCAACAACTGGCCGGACAAGCCGCAGCATGAGTTTCTCGCCAGCGATGTGTGGACCGACATGGCCTACGGCAAGAATGCAGTTTATGACCACGGTCATCACGGCAATGCCATCCTGGCCCGCTACCCCATCCTGCGCTGGGAGAATGTCGATATCTCCTCGCATGTTTTTGAAAGTCGCGGCCTGTTGCATTGCGAACTGGCGGTGCCCAACCTGGATCAGCCGCTGCATGCCATCTGTCTGCACCTGGCCCTGAACGAGCAGGGCAGACGCAAACAATTGCAGCGTATTTCCCAGCACATACGCGACCTGGTGCCGGACGGCGCACCGCTGATCATGGCGGGTGATTTCAACGACTGGCGCCAGCGTGCGCCGGCCTATCTGGCCCAGGAACTGGGCCTGATGGAAGTGTTCGAGACCTTCCAGGGGCGCCCGGCGCTGAGCTTTCCCGCGGCCTTGCCATTGTTCGCCCTGGATCGCATCTACGTGCGCGGATTCCGGATCGCCTCGGCCCGGGTCCATCATGGCAGCGCCTGGCGCAGGTTGTCCGACCACGCCGCGCTGACCGCACAACTGATGCCGGCATGAGCCGCCGTGAGGGCAACCGGATCACGCTGCTGGCAGGCGGTACGCAGTATTTTCCCGAACTGATTCGGGCCCTCGACCAGGCCCGGCGCGAGATCCATCTGGAAAGCTATATCTTCGAGCCGGACGGGATCGGCCTGGCGGTGATCGAGGCCCTGGTCCGCGCCGCCGGGCGCGGGGTCCGGGTCAAGCTGCTGCTCGACGGTTTCGGGGCTCGGGCCTTTCCCCCCGCCCTGGCCGGCCGTCTGCGCGCGGCCGGCGTGGCCCTGATGTTCTTCCGCCGGGAAATCGCCACCTTCCGGTTGCGTCGCTACCGTCTGCGCCGTTTGCATCGCAAGCTGGCGGTCATCGATGCCCGGGTCGCCTTCATCGGCGGTATCAACATCATCGACGACAGCAACACCCTGCCCGGCGCCGGTTGCCGGCATGATTACGCGGTGCGGGTGGAAGGGCCGCTGCTGGCCGACATCTACCCGGCGGTGCGCCGTCTCTGGCTGCTGGTGCGCTGGAGCGTGATCGGCCGGCGGCCTCGGCGCTGGCCCGCCTTGCCCGTGGCGCCGCAACCGGCCGGCGGGCAGGCGGCGGAATTCCTGCAACGGGACAATATCCGTCACCGCCGTGAGATCGAGGACGCCTACCTAGGGGCGATCCGCGCGGCCAGACACGAAATCCTGATCGCCAATGCCTATTTCCTGCCCGGCCGCCGCTTCCGCCAGGCCCTGGTCGACGCCGCCGCGCGCGGCGTCAGGGTGGTGCTGATCCTGCAGGGGCGCACCGATCATCCCTGGTTCCAAATGGTCGAGCGAGCCCTGTACCGCTACTTCCTGGAAAACCGCATCGAGATCTACGAGTTCCACGCCAGCGAACTGCATGCCAAGGCGGCGGTGGTCGACGGGGTCTGGTCGACAGTCGGGTCGAGCAACATCGATCCGTTCAGCCTGCTCCTGGCGCGCGAGGCCAATGTCGTGGTGTACGACCGCGCCTTCGCCATGGAATTGCGGACCAGCCTGTTTGCCGCCATGGCGGGCGGTGCGCATGCCATCCAGCGCCGGGACTGGAGCCACGTGCCCTGGTATACCCGTTTCACCTCCTGGACCCTGTATGGCCTGGCCCGCCTGTTGATGGGCTGGCTGGGGATGACGAAGCGGCTCTGATCAGGTTCTTTCGGCGGTCATCAGGAAGATCGGATAGGCCCGCTCGCCGTCTTCCTTTTGCTTGACGATCTCGAACACGGTGCGGAAGCGCACCTTGGTGAAGCCGGCCTGGCTGGCCAGCGCGGCCAGGGCGTCGCGAGTGAAGCCGTGATGAACGTCGATTTCCGGGCCATGGAAACTGCCGTCTTCCTGGTCTAGGTCGGCGATGCACAGGTGGCCGCCCGGGTTCAGCAACTGGTGGAATACCGCCAATATCTTCACGGTGTCCGGGATGTGGTGCAGGGTCATCGACGAGTAGATCAGGTCGTAGCGCTCGTTCGGCAACGGGTCGGCGGTCAGGTCGGTCTGGCGCACCGTCATGTTGGCCACGCCCTGGGCGGCGATCTTCTCCCGCAGTACTTCCAGCATGCCGGTTGAGGTGTCCTTCAGGGTGATGCGGCCCAGTTCGTCCTTGAGCGGGAAACTGAGCAGACCGGTACCGCAACCGTAATCGAGGGCGGTCATGCGGGTGTTCAACGCGACCTCGGCGCGAATGGCAGTGGCGATCTTGTTGGCCCGATCCTGGAATTCCGGATTGCTATCCCATTCGCGGGCCTTGTTGTCGAAATGGCTCATGGCGATGTCTCTGATATTGGCTGATTGATTTTAACCGGAGTGGCCCGGCATTCCGGGGGCCATTGTTTTCCTGAAGGATGGGGTAGGCACCAGATATATCGCCATAAGGCACGATAATTTCTTGACGTGTTAAACATGCACACGTATTCTGTCTAAACACCCTACTCTGATTATGGTTTGTTTGGATTTAATTAACGCTGTGGGCATGGCATTCAGCTTTGTTGTGCCGATGCAGGTCGGGTGCGCAGTATGTTTTTTAATTGATGTGTAATGTGTGCACACGATACTGTCCGGGTATCCCGCTTCGGACAGGGTGGGTTCCCTTCCCCCTTGGCGGGGAGTTGGAAGAGGAGATGAGAGATGAAGCGAACACATGGATGGTGGTGGCTGGCAGCCTTGGTGCTGCCTTTTGTTGTGGCGATGGCCGGTGCGGCCTCGTCCGGGCTTTCGCTCTCGGCGACCAGCGTCAAGATGCTGGTTGGCGACGTGGCCTCCCTACAGATATATAACGCGTATGGTTCGGTGTCGGCGTCTTCTTCCAACACCAATGTGGCGGTAGCCAGCATCTCCGATGGCAAGCTGAAGATCACGGCCAAGAGGGCTGGCAGCGCAACGCTGAGTGTCCGGGACAGAAGGTCCAGGGTTACCGTCGCCGTCACGGTGACCGCGCCGACCAACACTTCCACGGAATCTGATGAGGAGACTTCGTCCGGGGGCGCCACTACTGCATTCACGGTCACGCCGCAGTCCGTGACCCTGGCCCCCAAGCAGGTCGCCACGGTTACCGTCAGCAACGCCAGGGGCAGTCTGAGGGTGTCGGTTTCAAATACCCGTGTGGTGTCTGCGGCCATTTCCAACGGAACGGTGAAGATCACCGCCAGGCAAGTTGGCACCGCCAGCGTTACGGTCAGGGATCGTTATTCCAAAGCCACCGTGGCGGTGACGGTCAAGACCGGTACGACGACCACGCCGCCGACGTCAAGCGCGAGCTACACCTTGCTGGCCTGGAACGATCTCGGCATGCACTGCATGGACGGTGACTTCTCGATCTTCTCCATCCTGCCGCCCTACAACAACCTGCATGCCCAGTTGGTCGACAAGACCAACAATGGCGTGGTGACCCAGGGCGTGACGCTGACCTACGAGGCCATGGCCGATGCGGATGGTTCGATCAACACCATCTCCTCGACCAAGACCAATTTCTGGCAATACGTGGAGGACTTCTTTGGTGTGGCTCTGGAGCCGGATGTCGGCCTGACCGGCAACAAGGCCCCGTCGGCGACGCCGCAACCCCTGTCCCTGGATGCGGCAAGCAAGCAGTTCAAGGCTGAGGGTATTCCCATCACGCCGATCGACGATGCCTTCCGCAAGAACACCTACCCGATGGTGAAGGTGGTCGCGCGCAACAGCGCCGGTACCCAATTGGCGCAGGCCCGCGTGGTATTGCCGGTGTCCGACGAAATGAGCTGTGCGAACTGCCACTCGCCGACCTCCAACGCGGATGCCCGGCCGAGCACCGGCTGGATCACCGATGCCAAGAAAGAGGTCGAGTGGAAGAAGAACATCCTGGCCCTGCATGACCAGAAGCAGTTGAGCAGCAGCAAGTTCCAGTCTGCCCTGGCGGCGAAGGGCTATCTGTCCGCCGGCCTGCTGGCCACGGCAACCAGCGGCAAGGCCATCCTGTGTGCCTCCTGTCACGCATCCAATGCCCTGCCGGGAACCGGCGTGGCCGGGGTCAAGCCGTTGACCGAGGCCATCCACGGTCACCATGCCATGGTCAAGGATCAGGCCACCGGCACCCTGCTCGACAGCATCACCAACCGCAGTTCCTGCTACCAGTGCCACCCGGGATCAGAAACCAAGTGCCTGCGCGGCGTCATGGGCAATGCAGTGGATGCTGGCGGCAAACCCACCATCGACTGCCAGTCCTGCCACGGCACCATGTCCAATGTCGGCCGCTCCGGCCGGGTGGGCTGGCTGGATCAGCCGAATTGCCAGTCCTGTCACCACGACGGCAAGCGCGAGACGGCGGCGGTCAGCAGCACCGGGATATTGAAGACCTGGCTGGATGCCCGCTATGCCACCAATGCCAACGCGCCTGCGACCGGCTTCTCGTTGTATCGCTTCAGCAGTGGTCACGGCGGTCTGCAGTGCGAGGCCTGCCACGGTTCCACCCATGCCGAGTATCCGAGTTCGCATCGCAATGACAATGTGTTGTCCCAGGATGTGCAAGGCAGGACAGGCACCATCGGCGAATGTACCGCCTGCCACAAGACCGTGCCGACCACCGCGACCGGCGGCCCCCATGGCATGCACACCATCGGCAGCGCCTGGGTGAGCGCACATGAGTCCCATGCCGAGAACAACCGGAATGCCTGCGCCTACTGCCACGGCGCCGATTTCCGGGGCAGCCCGTTGGCCACGGTCAAGGCGGCCAGGTCCTTCAGCGTGGAAGGCCGAACCAAGACCTACGCGGCCGGCCAGCAGGTGACCTGCTACGACTGCCATAACGGACCCAGCGGGGATTGAACCTGAAAGGGGGCGAAGAGCCCCCCAGGGAGGTAGTCGGGCCCGGGGATTTCCCCGGGCCTTTTTTATCTGCGGCGGCCCAGGATGGAGCCGAGCACGCCACGGATGATGGCGCGGCCGACCTGGCTGCCGATGGAACGGGCGGCACTCTTGGCCAGGGCCTCGACCACGCCCTCGCGGCGCCGGCCGCCGGCGCCCGCGGCGCCGCCGAGCAGGTCGCCCAGGATGCCGCCGCCGTTGCCGGCCGGTTGCTGTTTCGCCTCGGCCTTGGCCTGGGCTTCCGCCTGGGCCTGGACCGTGGCCTGCTCGGTTCGGGCCTTGATGATCTCGTAGGCCGACTCGCGGTCGACCGCCTTCTCGTACACCCCGGCCACCAGGGAGTTCTGGATCAGGCGCCAACGCTCGTTGTCGGCGATCGGGCCGATCTGGCCCTCGGGCGGCACGATGAAACAGCGCTCGACGATGCCGGGCCGGCCCTTCTCGTCCAGTAAGGAGACCAGGGCCTCGCCGACGCCCAGTTCGGTGATCGCGGCGGCCTCGTCCAGATCCTTGTTGTCGCGCATGGTCTCGGCGGCCGCCTTGACCGCCTTCTGGTCGCGCGGGCTGAAGGCGCGCAGGGCGTGCTGGACCCGGTTGCCCAGTTGCGAGAGGACCTTGTCGGGCACGTCGGCCGGGTTCTGGGTGACGAAATAGACGCCGACGCCCTTGGAGCGGATCAGGCGGACCACCTGCTCGATCTTGTCGACCAGGGCGGGCGGGGCGTCGTTGAACAGCAGGTGGGCCTCGTCGAAGAAGAACACCAGCTTGGGCTTGTCCAGGTCGCCCGCCTCGGGCAGGTTCTCGAACAGTTCGGAGAGCAGCCAGAGCAGCAGGGTGGCGTACATCTTGGGCGCCAGCATGAGCTTGTCGGCTGCCAGGATGTTGATCACGCCCTTGCCGCGCTCGCTCTGCATCAGGTCGTCGATGTTGAGCATGGGCTCGCCGAAGATCATTTCGCCGCCCTGCGACTCCAGGGCCAGGAGGCCGCGCTGGATGGCGCCGACGCTGGCGCTGGAGATGTTGCCGTACTCGGTGGTGAATTCCTTGGCGTGGTCGCCCACGTACTGCAGCATCGCGCGCAGGTCCTTGAGGTCCAGGAGCAGCATGCCGTTGTCGTCGGCGACCTTGAACACCAGGTTGAGCACGCCGGCCTGGGTGTCGTTCAGCTCCAGCATGCGGGACAGCAGCAGCGGGCCCATGTCCGAGATGGTGGCGCGCACCGGGTGGCCCATCTCGCCGAACGGGTCCCAAAGGGTGACCGGATGGCCCTGGTATCGGTGCTCGGCCAGGCCGAGCTTCTCGATCCGCTCGGCCACCTTGGCGTTGCCGCCGCCGGCCACGGCGATGCCCGAGAGGTCGCCCTTCACGTCGGACATGAAGCAGGGCACGCCGATGTTGGAGAAGTGCTCGGCCAGGGTTTGCAGTGTGACGGTCTTGCCGGTGCCGGTGGCGCCGGTGATTAGGCCGTGGCGGTTGGCCATCTGGGGCAGCAGGACCAGTTCGGCCCGGTCGTTCTTGGCAATCAGCAGGGGGGCGGTCATGGCGGGCTTCCTAAGTGCGATGGACGATTATAGGCGAGGATTTCAGCGTCTCGTGCCGGGCTTGTCCCACAGTCGGACAAGTGCAGATAATGCCTGTCCGCACGTCCGATCATCGACCGTCGGTGGCGGAGAGGCGCAGTCCAACTAAAACCCGGCAAACCGGGGGTGGCAGCAGGATGAAACAGGAGGCGAGCATGGCGATGACCGTCGATGACCGGCTGTTCGTGATTGGCTTGGCCGAACTGTATCGCCAGGCCATGCAGGACCATGAGGAGACTACGCTGTTGCCCCTTGCAGAGGCCGCCTGCAAGGCATTGGCGTTGGCGCCGGCGACGGGACCGGTCGAGGGGTACTATGGCGAGTCTGTGGCCTTGGCACGCTATTTCCGCTTGGTTAGGGCCTTGCAGCAGGCCGAGATGCCCACGGCCGTCCCGGAGGCGGCGCGGGATGCTTTGACCAGGCTGCACAAGGTCCATAGCTCGCCTGCCATGGGTCGCGTCGAGGCGAGCGACCGCGTGTTGCCGCGCACGGCGAGCCCGTTCGGCGAGGCCTTGCGCACCCTGGCGGATTGGTCGGTCGACGCCCTGTCACGACAGGCCAGGAAACTGGTCGAGGTGGGCGACGCCGGATTGCTTGCCGTGGCGGCATCGACGGGTGATCCGGTTGCCCTCTGTGTCGCGCGAGAGACGGCAGCCCTGGCTGCCGATGTCGAATTGGCCGAGGAGGATGCGACGGAGCCGGATTTCGTCTGGGCGGTTTCCGAACCTGTCGCGGCCGTTGCGGGGCGCTTCGTCGCCGCCTTGGCGCGGAGTGCCGGGATACGCCTGCCGGAACCGGTGTCGGCTTCCGCACACCTGTTTGGCCAGGCTGCCGCCGCAGCGGATCTTGATGGTCGTTGCATCCTGGTCGGCGAGCAGTCAGGCAACCCGTACCCTTTTTATCATTGGTACATCGCCCGCAGCGGCGACCGGGATACGGTCAGGGATTTTTGGTCAAACCAGGTCTGGACGACTGAAAGCTTGCGCCACATGCCGGCCGCCGACTGGCCTCCGGCCGGTGCCAGGGTCGCTGCGCCGGGCGGCGGCAACCCGTTGTCGCCCGCGCGGACTCAGGATCAAGGAGATGACAGGGGTTGGCTGGCCAGGCTGTTTGGTATGGTCCGCTAGACCGGCACGGTTCAGTCCGAGTCGCGCAGCACCCGGAACAGTTCCCGGCTCGACTTTGGTGGCTTGCCGAGCTCGGCTTCCTTGCGGGCGTTGCGGATCAGTTGCCGGATCTGCTGGGCGTCGCCATCGGGATGCCGGGTCAGCCATTCGGTGACCGCCGCGTCGTCCTCCAGCAGCCGGGTGCGCCAGCGCTCCAGGTCGTGGAAGCGCGCCTTGGCGACATCGGACTCGCCGCGGACCTCGGCCAGTTGCTCGGCGATCGGCTCGGGATCGACGTTGCGCATCAGCTTGCCGATGAATTGCATTTGCCGGCGCAGGGCGCCGTGGCTGGTGATGCGCTGGCATTCCAGTACCGCCATGCGCAGATCCTCGGGCAGGTCCATCTTCTTGATCCGGTCGCGCGACAGCTTGACCAGTTCGGTGCCCATGGCCTGGAGTGCCTCGACATCGCGCTTGCGCTGCGATTTGCTGACGTAGTCGGGGTCTTCAAATTCGGTGTCTTCGTGCGACATGACGGACGGTGCGGGTGGCTAACGTTGGTATGATACCGGCCTTTGCATCCTGAACAGGGCTTCCACCGTGTCGGACAAGCGTTTTTCCTACTCCGAATCCCATCTGCGCGATCTCGCCGCCCAGGTCCTCGACCTGGCCCGCGCGGCCGGCGCCAGCACCGCCGAGGTGGAGGTCTCCGAAGGCTTCGGCCAGAGCGTCAATGTGCGCAAGGGCGAGGTCGAGACCATCGAGTTCAACAAGGACAAGGGTATCGGGGTGACCACCTACGTGGGCCAGCGCCGCGGCCATGCCTCGACCTCCGATTTTTCCCGGGATGCCCTGAGCCGCGCGGTGGACAAGGCGCTGGCGATCGCCCGCTTCACCGCCGAGGACGATTGCGCCGGCCTGGCCGATGCCGGCCTGCTGGCCAGGGACATCCCCGACCTCGATCTGCATTACGCCTGGGACATCACGGTCGAGGCCGCCACCGAGCTGGCCCGCGCCTGCGAGTCGGCCGCGCTGGCGGTCGACCCCCGGATCAGCAATTCCGAGGGGGCCGGGGTGAGCGTGCAGGAATCGCAGTTCGTCTATGCCAATTCGCTCGGCTTCATGGGCGGCTATCCGTCCTCGCGCCATGGCGTGTCCTGCGCGGTGATCGCCGAGGACGACAACGGCATGCAGCGCGACTACTGGTACACCACAGCGCGCGCCGCCGCCGACATGGATCCGGTCGAAGCGGTCGGCCGGCGCGCCGGCGAGCGTACCGTGCGCCGGCTGAACGCGCGCAAGCTGGACACCCGGCAATGCCCGGTGCTGTTCGAGGCTCCGATCGCCACCGGCCTGATCGCCAGCTATGTTTCGGCGGTGTCGGGCGGCCACCTGTACCGCAAGTCCAGCTTCCTGCTCGACAGCCTCGGCAAGCAGGTGTTTCCAAGCTTCGTGCAGATCCAGGAGCGACCGTTCATCAAGAAGGGCCTGGCGAGTTCGCCGTTCGACAGCGAGGGCGTCGCCACCCGTGACCGCGACGCGGTTAAGGACGGTGTGGTCGAGGGCTATTTCCTGTCCAGCTACAGCGCCCGCAAGCTGGCCATGCAGAGTACCGGCAACGCCGGCGGCAACCACAACCTGATTGTGCCTTCGACAGGCGAGTCGTTCGAGGAACTGCTGAAGAAGATGGGCACCGGCCTCCTGGTCACCGAACTGCTCGGCCACGGCCTCAACATGGTGACCGGCGACTATTCGCGCGGCGTCGCCGGTTTCTGGGTGGAAAACGGCGAGCTGGCCTACCCGGTCGAGGAGATCACCGTGGCTGGCAATCTCAAGGACATGTTCATGGGTATCCAGGCCATCGGCACCGATATCGAGGTGCGTGGCTCGCGCCAGGTCGGCTCGATCCTGATCGAGCGCATGACGCTGGCGGGGTCCTGAGGGGCGGCCAGGGTGTCATATCGTGATGGATGGTTTCGTCGTTCCCGCGCAGGCGGGAACCCAGCCGAATTAAACTGGATCCCCGCCTGCGCGGGGATGACGGTGTTTGATGCGGTACGCATGGTTTTCGTTGTTGCCTTGTCTGGTCTGCTGCTCGCCGCCTGCAGCCGGGCCCCGTCGCTGCCATCGCTGGGGCCGGACGATGTCGTGCTCGCCTTCGGCGATAGCCTCACCGCCGGGGTTGGCGTGGCGCCGGGACAGGCCTATCCTGCCCAGCTCGCCGGCCTGATCGGCCGCCGGGTGGTGAATGCCGGGGTGTCGGGCGAGACCACGGCGGAGGGGCTGGAGCGCCTGGGCGCGCAGCTCGACGAGTACAACCCGCGCCTGCTCCTGCTCTGCCTGGGTGGCAACGACATGCTGCGCCGGGTGCCTACCGAGACCACCGCGGCCAACCTGCGCACCATGGTGCGTATGGCCCGCGACCGCGGCGTGGCGGTGGTCCTGATCGGTGTGCCGCAACCCAGCCTGCTCGGCGGCGCGCCGGCGTTCTACGCGTCGATCGCCAAGGAATTCGACCTCGCCTATGAAGACGAGATCTTCGATGACGTCCTGCATGACCGCCAACTCAAGTCCGACACCATCCACGCCAACGCCGCGGGCTACCGCCAGGTGGCCGAGCGACTGGCGGAGTTGTTGCGGGCGGGTGGCGCGGTTTGAGGAGAACCATGGACTTGCTGCTCACCCTGTCGCGCCTGATCGACGCCCTCAACGAACGCATCGGCCGCTTCGCCATGTGGCTGGTCCTGGTCGCGGTGCTGGTGTCGGCCGGCAATGCGCTGTCCCGCTACAGCCTCAACATGAGTTCGAACGCCTGGCTGGAGATCCAGTGGTATCTGTTCGCGGCCATCTTCCTGCTCGGCGCCGGCTACACCCTGAAGCACAACGGCCACGTCCGGATCGACATCCTGTACGGCCGCTTCTCGCCGCGCACGCGGGCCTGGATCGACCTGACCGGCGGCCTGCTGTTCCTGCTGCCGACCGCTTTGATCATCGCCTGGCTGGGCTGGACCGGTTTCGCCGATTCCTGGGCCATCGGCGAGATGTCGCCCGACGCCGGCGGCCTGTCGCGCTGGCCGATCAAGCTGCTGATCCCGGTCGGCTTTACCCTGCTGGCCCTGCAGGGTCTCTCCGAAAGCATCAAGCGGGCGGCCTTCCTGGCCGGCAAAGGGGCGTTGCAGGAAGAGGCTGCGGCGGAGGTGGTATGAGCTTCGAACTCATGGCGCCCCTGATGTTCCTTGGCCTGGTGGTGTTCCTCCTGCTCGGCTATCCGGTCGCCTTCTCGCTCGCCGCCAACGGCCTGCTGTTCGCCTTCATCGGCATCCAGTCCGGTTTCTTCGAGTTCTCCCTGATGCAGGCCCTGCCCGAGCGGGTGTTCGGCATCATGGCCAACGCCACCCTGCTGGCGATCCCATTCTTCACCTTCATGGGCCTGATCCTGGAGCGCAGCGGCATGGCCGAGGAACTGCTGGAGACCATGGGCCAGCTGTTCGGCGCGGTGCGCGGCGGCCTCGCCTATGCGGTGGTCTTTGTCGGCGCCCTGCTGGCCGCGACCACCGGTGTGGTGGCCGCCTCGGTAATCGCCATGGGCCTGATCAGCCTGCCCATCATGCTGCGCTACGGCTACGACAAGCGCCTGGCCACCGGGGTCATCGCCGCCTCCGGTACCCTGGCCCAGATCATCCCGCCCTCGCTGGTGTTGATCGTCCTGGCCGACCAGCTGGGCGTCTCGGTGGGCGACATGTACCGCGGCGCCATGGTGCCTGGCCTGACGCTGACCGCGCTCTATGTCGCCTACATCGTTGCGGTGACCCTGTTCCGGCCCGCCGCCGCACCCGCCCTGCCAGTCGCGGCCCGCAGCCTGTCCGGCAGTGCCCTGCTGGCCAAGGCGCTGGCGACCATGCTGCCGCCGCTGATCCTGATCTTCCTGGTCCTGGGCACCATCTTCCTGGGCATCGCGACGCCGACCGAGGGCGGCGCCATGGGCGCGGCCGGTGCCCTCCTGCTGGCCTGGGCCAAGGGCCGGTTGAATCGCGTCATGTTGCGCCAGGCGATGGATTCCACTTCCAAGCTGACCACCTTCGTGATCTTCATCCTGATCGGCTCGACGGTGTTCTCGCTGGTATTCCGCGGCGTCGACGGCGACCTCTGGGTGGAAAGCCTGCTTACCGCGCTGCCCGGCGGTGTGCTCGGCTTCCTGCTGGTGGTCAACCTGCTGGTGTTCGCCCTGGCCTTCTTTCTCGATTTCTTCGAGATCGCCTTCATCATCGTGCCCTTGCTGGCGCCGGTGGCGCACAAGCTGGGCATCGACCTGGTCTGGTTCGGCGTCCTCCTCGGCATCAACATGCAGACCTCGTTCATGCACCCGCCGTTCGGCTTCGCTCTGTTCTACCTGCGCAGCGTGGCCCCGGCCGAGGTGAAGACCTCGGATATCTACTGGGGCGCGATTCCGTTCGTGATCATCCAGGTGGTCATGGTGATACTGGTGCTGAGTTTTCCGGGCATGGTCTTGGCGCACTGAGGGCACGCGCCGTTGTCGAGGTCCGGCGGCCTTGGATCGCTTGGTCATGCCTGGGTAATCGTGGAATCCGGGGGGTGCCTGGGGCGGGTTCAGGCTAGCCGCTGGATAAAATGAATAAATCATTAAATACTTATAAAGAGATGATTTTTATCATTATTTTTTATTATTTTCTTGATTTTGCGCGGCTTGAAGTCGACTATTCTGCGTCCGCATAAAAAACAGGAGAAGATAATGAGGAAAATCGGTTTGGCCTTGGCCGCCGTCGTGTTGTCCACCACGGGTTGCGCCACCAAGGATTATGTCCATGAATATGTCGATGGCCAGGTGACCCCGGTTTCCGGCAAGGTCGACAGGATGGCGACCGCCCTCCAGGGTGTCTCGCAAACTGCCCGGGAGGCCCTGGCCCGTGCCGAGGCGGCCGGCAAGCTGGCCGAGGGCAAACTGCTCTATGAAGTGGTCTTGACCGATGACACCCTGCACTTCGAGTTTGACAGCGCGGTTCTCGGCGATACGGCCAAGAAGTCGCTCGATGGCTTTGCCGACAAGCTGAAGTCGGAAAACCGCAACGTCTACATCGAGATCCAGGGGCATACCGACGCCAAGGGTAGCGATGACTACAACCTCAAACTGTCCGCCACGCGCGCAGAGTCGGTGCAGCGTTACCTGAACATGAAGTGCGGCATCCCGCTGCACCGGCTGGCCGCCATCGGCTATGGCGAGAACGCTCCGGTGGCCGACAACAATACTCACGATGGCCGGGCCAAGAACCGCCGCGTCGTCCTGGTCGTCCTGCTCTGATCGTATTGGCACTAAAAAGCCCCGCCTGGAAGGGCGGGGCTTTTTCTTTGGCTATAGGCAAGCAGTGAACCGATCATCGATGATCGGCCTAGTGCTAAAGTGGTTATTTGGGCAACCGGCGCAAGCAGTGGTCTTCATTGTTCAACTTTTGCTTGATTTAATTAATGTCACCGGCAATTATTTCCCTCACTCAAACAGACCGGAGGTGTATTCCATGAAAAGACTGTCCATTGCCATGGCTGCTGTCGCATTTGCTTCGGCCGGTTGTGCCACCAAGGACTACGTCCACGAATATGTCGGCGGTCAGGTGACGCCAGTCAGCAAGCGGGTGGATGTGGTCGAGAGCCGTGCCGCTGTCAGCGAGGCCAGCATCCAGGGCCTGAATCGTCGCGCCGATGGCGCCGATGCCGCCTTGAAGGATCAGTCCGCCAGGATCGATGGGGCCTCACGTACTGCCGAGGAGGCGCTCTCCCGCGCCACGGCTGCCGGCAAGCTCGCGGAAGGCAAGCTGCTCTATGAAGTGGTGATGACCGACGACGCCCTGCGTTTCTCCCTTGAGGGCGCCGAACTGTCCAAGGAGGCCAAGCAGCAGCTGGATGCCTTTGCCGACAAGCTGAAGTCCGAGAACAGCAACGTCTACATCGAGATCCAGGGTCATACCGATACCACCGGCAGCAAGGCCTACAACAACAAGCTGTCCCTGGCGCGTGCCGAAGAAGTCAGGAATTACCTGAACATGAACTGTGGCATCCCGCTGCACCGCATGTCGGCCATCGGTTACGGCGGTAAAGCGCCGATGGCCGACAACAAGACCCGTGCCGGTCGGATCGAGAACCGCCGCGTCGTGCTGGTCGTGCTGCGCTGATAGAATTGCGAACTTGCGGCCCCCGTCCGGTCGGACGGGGGCTTTTTTATTTGGAGAGTCAAATGGCAAGCAACGAACTGATTATCGAGGACATCACCGTCGGCGAGGGCGAACTGGCCCAGGCCGGGCGCACGGTGTCCGTGCATTACACCGGCTGGCTGGAGAACGGGACGAAGTTCGATTCCAGCAAGGATCGCAACGAGCCGTTCGATTTCCCGCTCGGCCGCGGTTACGTAATCCCGGGCTGGGACCAGGGCGTCGCCGGCATGAAGGTGGGCGGCAGCCGCAAGCTGACCATCCCGCCGCACCTGGGCTATGGCGCCTCCGGCGCCGGCGGCGTGATCCCGCCCAATGCCACCTTGATCTTCGAGGTCGAACTGCTGGCGGTGCGGTAGATCGTCATCCCCGCGTGGCGGGGTCCAGTAGATATGAATCCGGGTTCCCGCCTATGACCGAAGGAAATCCCTGTGGGGCGCGGGAACGACGGTTATTGCGTCGCCAGGTAAGCGGCGACCTGGTTGATTTCCTGCTCGCTCATGGCCTGGGCAAACGGCCGCATGGTGTCGCTCATATCGCCGCTCTTGTGCCCGGTCTTGTATTGCCGCAACCGGGCCGCCAGTTCCTCGGCCGGCCGGCCGGCCAGTTTCGGGAAACGGCCCAAGCCCTGGCCGCGCGGGCCATGGCAGTCCTGGCAGACGCTGGCAAACTTGCTGGCCCCGGGGTCGGTCGTGGCGGCGGGTTTTTCGCCGCCGCAGGCGGCCAGCCCGGACAGGGCGGCAATGGCGATGAAGCGGTGCATCACAGCCCGAACATGAAGTTGGTGTAGCTGGCCTCGGCCAGCTTGAACCACTGCAGTTCTGCCTCGCGGAAGGCCTTCCACGGCTCGTAGATCTTTTTGAAGATTGGATTCTTACCGGCCTCTTCCTCGTAGATTTCGAAGGCGATCTTCTGCGCCGCCGCCATCACGTCCTTCGGGTAGGCGTGCAGTTGCGTGCCGCCCTCGACCAGGCGCTTGAGTGCCTGCGGGTTCTTGGTGTCGTAGGCGGCCAGCATGTTCAGGTTGGCCTCCATGCAGGCGGTCTCGAAGGCCTGACGGTAGGATTCCGGCAGGGCGTTCCACTTGTCGATGTTGACGTAGAACGACAGCTGCGGACCGCCCTCCCACCAGCCCGGGTAGTAATAGTGCTTGGCGATCTTGGCAAAGCCGAGCTTCTCGTCGTCGTAGGGGCCGACCCACTCGGCGGCGTCGATGGCGCCGCGCTCCAGGGCCGGGTAGATGTCGCCGCCGGCCAGGGTCTGCGGCACTGCGCCCAGCTTGGCCATGATCTGGCCGCCGATGCCGGGGATGCGCATCTTCAGGCCGTTCAGGTCCGAAAGCTGTTTGACCTCCTTGCGGAACCAGCCGCCCATCTGGACGCCGGTGTTGCCGCCGGGGAAGTTGAGTACGTTGTATTCCTTGAACAGCTCACGCGTGAGTTCCAGGCCACCGCCCTGGTACATCCAGGCGTTCTGCTGGCGGGCGGTGAGGCCGAACGGCACGGCGCAGTCGAAGGCGAAGGCCATGTTCTTGCCGACGTAGTAGTAGCTGGCCGAGTGGCCGCACTCGATGGTGCCCTGCTGCACAGCATCGAGCACCTGCAGACCGGGAACGATCTCGCCGCCGGCGTGGACGCGGATCTGGAACTTGCCGTTGGTGATCGCCTCGACCCGCTTCGCCATCACCTCGGCGGCGCCGTAGATGGTGTCCAGGCTCTTCGGGTAGCTGGAGGCCAAGCGCCAGCGGATGGTCGGCAGCTCGCCGGCGGCGGCCTGTTCCTTCTTGGCGCAGGCGGCCAGGGCGGTGGCGGCCAGGCTGGCGCCCGCGCCGGTCAGGAAATCGCGTCGTTGCATGTTGGTTTCTCCCCAGAGATGACGGGAAGGATTATACGCGGGTGAAGATCAGGTCCCAGACGCCGTGACCAAGGCGCAGGCCGCGCTTCTCGAACTTGGTCAGCGGGCGATAATCCGGACGCGGCGCATAGTCCCTGGCCGTGTTGGCCAGCGTGCGTTCCCCGGACAGGACTTCCAGCATCTGGCCGGCGTAGTCCTCCCAGTCGGTGGCCAGGTGCAGGTAGGCGCCCGGCTTGAGCTTGCTGGCCAGTTTGGTGACGAACGCGGGCTGGATCAGGCGGCGCTTGTGATGTTTCTTCTTCGGCCAGGGGTCGGGAAAGAAGATGTGGATGCCGTCGAGCGAGGCATCGGCGATCATGTGGTCGAGCACCTCGACGGCGTCGTGCTGGACGATGCGCAGGTTGGTGAGGTTGCCTTCGCCGATACGCTTGAGCAGGGCGCCGACGCCAGGGGTGTGCACCTCGACGCCGAGATAGTCGTTGCCAGGCAGGCTGGCGGCGATGGTGGCGGTGCTGTCGCCCATGCCGAAGCCGATCTCCAGGATCTTCGGCGCGGCGCGGCCGAAGGCCGCCTCCAGGTCCAGCAACTCGGGCGTGTAGGGGATCAGGAAGCGCGGCCCGTATTCCTCCAGCGCGCGGGCCTGGCCGGTGCCCATGCGGCCAGCACGCAGGACGAAGCTCCTTACCGAGCGGCGGACCGGTTGTTCATTCCCTTCGCCTTCCGGCAGAGGGGCAGGGCTGAGCGAGCCGGGCATCAGGAACCGATCAACCCGGACGTGGGCGACGACGGACTGGCCTGGTACATCTTCCTGGGCATGCGTCCAGCCAGGTAGGCCTCGCGCCCGGCCTCGACCGCCTTCTTCATGGCGCCGGCCATCAGCACCGGGTTCTGCGCCCCGGCGATGGCGGTGTTCATCAGCACCGCGGCGCAGCCCAGTTCCATGGCGATGGCGGCATCCGAGGCGGTGCCAACGCCGGCGTCGACCACCACCGGCACCTTGATGCGGTCGATGATGATCTGCAGGTTCCACGGGTTGAGGATGCCCATGCCGGAGCCGATCAGGGAGGCCAGGGGCATCACCGCGACGCAGCCGATGTCTTCCAGTTGCTTGGCGATGATCGGGTCGTCGGAGGTGTAGACCATGACCTTGAAGCCGTCCTTGACCAGGACCTCGGCGGCCTTGATGGTCTCGACCACGTTCGGGTACAGGCTCTGCGGGTCGCCCAGCACCTCCAACTTGACCAGATCGTGGCCGTCGAGCAACTCACGGGCCAGGCGCAGGGTGCGGATGGCGTCGTCGGCGGTGTAGCAGCCGGCGGTGTTGGGCAGGTAGGTGTATTTCGACGGCGGCACGGCGTCGAGCAGGCTGGGCTGGCTCGGGTCCTGGCCAATGTTGGTGCGCCGGATCGCCACCGTGACGATCTCGGCGCCCGAGGCCTCGATGGCCTGGCGGGTCTGCTCGAAGTCCTTGTACTTGCCGGTGCCGACCAGCAAACGGGATGAATAGGCCTTGCCTGCGATGACGAGTGGGTCCATGGCGTGTAGCGCTTGAAATTAAGTGAATGGGGTCAGCCGCCACCCACCGCGACCACGATCTCCAGCTTGTCGCCGTCGTTGAGCAGGGTGGTGGCGTGTTGGCTCTTGGGCACGATCTCGCCGTTGACCTCGACCGCCAGGCGTTTTCCGGTCAGTTCGAGCAGGTCCAGGAGGCGGGAAATTCCCAGCGGGGTATCGAAACGGCGGGTCTCGCCGTTGACGGTTATCGCTATCATTTAACCGTCCAAATCCAGTAACATGCGGGCCGCAAGCTTACCACGCGGGTGTAGTTCAATGGTAGAACGGCAGCTTCCCAAGCGTGCGACGCGAGTCGCATAGGTCCGTCGGCCTACTCGGAGCGCTAATTCCGAGAAAACCGGCATCGGTGTCAGTGGGGGAAACCTCGGGCACTTAAATCGGAGCCAAGGGCAACCTTGGCCAACCTATGCAGCGAAGGCTGCACAAGTAATTGATCAGCTCCCGAAAGGGATGAATTGATCCTGGGGTTCAGCCCCCAGTAGTCTAGGAGCAGCGCGCCACTGGTAACGGTGGGGTGCCGAGCGCTCTGACAATGTAGCCACCTTACGGGGTACGTCATATCCCGCGAGGGGTGTGGCGTGATTTCGGGAGTTGCACCCGGATGAGGCGCTA
>Ga0265297_10003899_pt1 | contig 25684 bp, 27 predicted proteins | sample Munlanlwell13791_FD_192502 | JGI IMG/M metagenome (GOLD analysis project Ga0265297, IMG submission 192502) | Leachate microbial communities from a municipal landfill in Southern Ontario, Canada - Leachate well 137-91 | ecosystem: Engineered > Solid waste > Landfill > Unclassified | place... | reverse complement strand
CTTCTTTTTTTGTTACCCGGGGATTTATAATTTTAAAAATCTTGTCATCGAACTCAATGAGCGCTAGGCTTAAATCAAGCCCAACCTGATTTGCGGCAAGGCCGACACCCTTTGCCTCAATCATCAAAAGCCGCATTTCATCAAAGATCTTCCTTATCTTATCGTCTACTACCTCAACCTTCCGGCATTTTTTGGATAAAATGCGCTCAGGCCACGTGTATATTCTTAATTTTGTTTGCATCGTCAAGCTCCACACAAGTTGGTTTTAGTTTTTTAATTTCATCTTCGTTGTATATGCCATACGAAAGAACAACCAGTTTATCCCCTTTTACGCCGGTTCTCGCAGCCGGCCCATTTAAGCAAATTACCCCGCTTGCGCGTTTGCCCTTTATAACATAAGTTTCAATCCTTGAGCCGTTATTTATGTTAAGGACTTCCACTTTTTCATTGAGCAGCAGGTTTGCTTTTTCTATTATATCCTCATCAATAGTAATGCTTCCTTTATAATGAAGCTGCGCTTCCGTTACTGTTGCATGATAAATTTTTGATTTTAACATTGTTCTCATCATATATGCCTCCGCAATTTAAAATTATTTTTTGCCGTTTAATAGACCGTTGGTTAAGCTTGCAATCATAAGCTCTTCGTCTGTCGGGACAACCAAGACTTTTGTTTTGGGAGCAATTTTCCCGATATCTTTTTTAAATTCTTTTATCATGGCCGGGTTATTCTCGCCTATCCCTGCAGTAAAACAAATCGCATCAGCGCCGCCCAATATCAGGTGGTATGCTCCTATATATTTCTTTATCCTGTGCAAAAACATGGCAATTGCAAGCATTGCCGCCGGATTTTTCTTTTTAGCCGCTTCGTTAAGGAGCCTTATGTCGTTGCTTATTCCGGAAATTCCTAAAAGCCCGCTCTTTCTGTTTAGAATTTCATCCATCTGATGAATTGTAAGGCCTTCTTTTTCCATTATATAAAAGACAGCCGCAACATCAATGTCACCGCAGCGCGTGCCCATGATAAGACCTTCAAGCGGCGTAAAACCCATGGAAGTTTCTACAACCTTTCCTTTATCAACTGCAGCAATACTGCAGCCATTTCCAAGATGACAGGTAATTATTTTAAGCTTATTAAGCGGTTTTTTCAAAATTTCTGCGCATTTATTCGCAACAAACTGATGAGATGTGCCGTGAAATCCGTATTTTCTAACGCCGTATTTTTTGTAATATTCAGCAGGTATTGCGTAGAAATATGCGCTTTCGGGAATTGTCTGATGATACGCAGTGTCAAACACTGCAACCTGGCGCACCCCTGGGAGAGCTTCCATGCAACCCAGGATACCGGCAAGGTTTGCCGGATTATGTAATGGGGCGAGGTTGCTACAGTCTTTAATTTTGCCTATTACGCGTTCATCTATTACGGTAGGTTTCTTAAATGTTTCTCCTCCGTGAACAACCCTGTGGCCTATGGCAGAAATTTCATTTATATCTTTTAATATCCGGCCTTTAATAAGGCGGGAGAATAATTCTTTTATTCCCTGCGAATGGTTTTGTATAACTGAGTTTTTCTCTCCGATTTTTTCAATTAAACCTTTTGCGATTAATTTTTTCCTGGGAAATTCGTAAAGTTTATATTTTATGGAAGAACTGCCGCAGTTAATTACTAATATTTTCATTTTTTGGCTTGTTTTTGCGCAGCTTTCTGCGCGCGTATTACGGTAACAGCTGTGCAATCAATAACATCTTCTACATCACAACCGCGGGAAAGGTCGCTGCAAGGTTGAACTGTTCCAAGGATAAGTGGGCCGACGGCACGCGCGTTTGCAAGCCTTTGGGTTATTTTGTAGCAAATATTGCCTGCGTCAAGATTAGGAAAAATCAAAACATTGGCGCGGCCAGCAACGTCACTATCGCCAAGCTTTCTTTTGGCAACATCAGGAACTAAGGCCGCATCTACCTGGAGCTCTCCATCTATGGCAAAACCGCTATTTTTTGCTTTTGCTATTTCAACCGCCTCTTTTATCTTATCTACCCACCTTCCCTCAGCGCTTCCTTTTGTAGAAAAACTTAAAAGGGCAGCGCGGGGAGTAAACTCTAAAACCTCTTTGGCGAAACGTGATGTTGATATGGCAATTGTTGCAAGCTGTTCGCTTGTTGGATACGGAATTACTCCGCAATCAGCATAAAGGAACACTCCCTGTTCGCCATAATCGCAGTTTGGAACAGCCATCAAAAAACAACTTGAGATAAGCCCGATAGTCCTGTCCAGCTCAAGGCAATTGAGCGCCGCTTTTATTACTGAAGAAGACGTAAGCTGCGCCCCCGCGACAAAACCGTCAGCGTAACCGCGCTTAATCATCATCGCGGCATAATAAAGAGGGTTTTCCGTAAGTTCCCGCGCTTCCTCAAAAGTTATGCCTTTTACCTGCTTTCTTTCGTAAAAAATATTGGCAAATTCTTCCTGCTTTTCAGGCTCAAGATTATCGTGAGTAAGAAGTATTGGTATGGCAATGCGCTCCTTTTCAATGTATTTTATCGCCTCAAGAACGCGTTCGTCATTATTTTCCGGAAATATTATTTTTTTTGGATTTTGTTTTGCGCGGGCCCTGATGCGTTCAATAATCGGATTCATAAACTCCTCCCTTAGAATAAAAGTGCCATTGTTTTAAGAGTTAAAAAACTTGTTAATTATACCACCCAATTACTAAAAATCAACCCATGGACTAACTTAGAATCAGAAAGTTTCGGCAAAAAAAATAAACAAAAATTCCTCCATAAAAGCAGCCTTTTAGGCTATAGTATTGTCAAAAAAAATTGTTTGGTTTTATTTTTCCGGGTAAGGCTTGTTCCACTTCTCTAAAAAAGCTATTTTGCCAAGCTCTAGCCTATCTTTGGACTGTTTTGATTCTTCTTTTTCATAACCCAGGCAAAGCAACTCAACAACTATTATATCTTTTGGTATCTCAAGAATTTTTTTTACTTCATCCTGCCGGAAAGCACCTATCCAGCAAGTGCCAAGGCCTAATTCTCTGGCGGCAAGCGTCATGTGGTCTATTGCTATAGCCAAATCTATCGGGTAACACAATTGACCGCAAGTCATTATGTGGTTATCGGTTTCTGCGCAGCAAACAATAACTACAGGGGCTTCCCCCACGAATACCTGGCCTTTAGCTGCTTTAGAAAGCTTAATCCGCAATTCTTTATCCTTGACTACGACAAATCTCCATTCCTGCCTGTTGGAAGCAGAAGGTGCGAGACGGGCAGCTTCAAGGATTTTTAAAATTTTTCCTTCCTCAACAGGCTTATCAAGATAGTTGCGGACGCTTCTTCTTTTTTTTATTGCTTCAAATACATCCATTTGTATTTATGTTATACAGAAGCGGATTGCCGCAGAGCAAAACGCGGATTTACACACACTAATTCGCTGGCGTATATCAGCGTAAATATCCGCGGGAATCCGCTTCTATTTTTTCTCAAAAGTAATATGCTTTTCTTGAACCGCGCTTAACCACAGTAATACCGGATGAATCAAGATAATAATTTTTGCTATCGTCTTTTTTATTGTAACCTATGCGGCTCTCACGGGGAATAACATTAAAGCGGTCTGTTATAACTTTTTTTAAATGAGAGCCTTTACTTATGTGAGTAAAATCCATAACTATGGAATCTTCAATTATGCAGCCCTGTTCAACCTTAACAGCTCTTCCTATAATTGAATTTTTTATTTTTGCGCCGCATATTTTAGAACCTTCGCAGATTAAGGAATTTTCTATTTCCGAGCCTATAATTCTTGCCGGAGGGCTGTCCAAATTGGATGCATAAATAGGCCAACTCTGGTTATCTAAGTCAAGGCTTGGGGTTGTGCCTAATAAATCCATATTTGCCTGCCAATAACTTGCAATCGTTCCTACATCTTTCCAGTAAAAAGGGCTTTCGTATTTATTGAGGCCTGGTATTCTATTTTTAGAAAAATCATAGGCATAAACTTTTGCGTGCCTTTTCGCAAGATGCGGTATTATATCTTTTCCAAAATCACGGCTGGTATCTCTTTTAGCATCTTCCTCCAAAACGTCTATAAGAAAATCCGTGTCAAAGATGTAATTGCCCATTGACGCAAAAATCGTCTTTTTGCTTGAAATTACCGGCTTTTCCTCAAAACTTTTAACTCTACTATCCTCATCCATACCAACTATGCCAAACTGGCTGGAATATTTTGACTCCATAGGCATAACAGAAATTGTAAGATGCGCTTTTTTGCGCAAATGATAATCAATCATCTCGCTTATATTCATTCTGTAGATATGGTCTCCGGCAAATATAGCAACGAATCTCGGTTTAAAATCATAAATAAGATTTATGTTCTGATATATGGAATCAGCTGTGCCCCTGTACCATTCCTGTTTTTTGCGCATCTGCGGCGGAACCACTGTTACGAAATGCTTGGTTAAAACGCCACCTTTACTCCAGGTTGTCCTTATGTGTTCAATAAGCGATTGGGATTTATACTGCACCAGCACATATATGGAATAAATATCTGAATTTATTAAATTACTTAAAGCAAAATCTATTATCCTGTATTTTCCGCCGTATGGCACAGATGGCTTTGTGCGCTCAAGCGTTAAAGGATACAGGCGCTCGCCGCGGCCGCCCGCCATAACCATGGAAAGGACTTCTCCTCTTTGTTTTTTCATCATCTTACTATTCCGCTTGCTTCATATTTTCTTATTATATCAACTACCTCTTCGCCGGTATTCGCAGAAAGCAATTCCCTGCGGAAAGAATTTTCCATAAGAAGCCTTGAAAGCTCTGCAAGCAGCCTTAAATACAAATTAAGCTCGCTCGGATTTGCACCCATAAGAAAAATGAGATTAACTTTGTCTCCGTCAAGCGCTTTGAAATCTATTCCTTCCTTTGAGCGGCCAAAGCCAATTGCAAAACCGTCCACCACATCAGTACGCGAATGAGGAATGGCAACTTTATGACCTATTCCTGTTGAGCCTAAACTTTCTCGTTCTAAAATATCATTTATAAATTTTTCCTTATCTTTTATTTTTCCGTTAACAGTTAAACAATTGGCAACCTCTCGTATGGCCTGCTCTTTGTTGACCGCTTTTAAATCCATTAAACAAAATTCTTTTTTAAGGTAATCTGATATCTTCATTTTGCAAAACCTCCTCAATAGCCCGCGCCAGGCGGAACACTTTGTTGTTTTTATAAAAAGCTTAATTTATTGCTCTAGCTCTCTATATAATCTTTCAACCTCTTCCGGATTTTTAACAACTACCACAGGACAAGGTGACTCTCTAAAAATCCTCTCTCCTTCATCGTAAAATATTTCACGGCGGGAAACCACTTCCTTAAGCTCGCCTATAACAAGCAAATCTGCGGGGAGCTCCCTTGCTGCGTTTACTACTTCTTCGTGTATTACACCCTTAAGGAGCAAGCCTTCGCATTCTACCTTTTTAATTTCAGCTATTTTTCTTACCCTTTCAAGCAAATTTAATCCATGATCTTTTAAATCACGCTCATATTCAACAGCTTCAATTTCCACAAATATCCTGGTCTTTAAGAGCTCATGCAAAGACCTCTCATCTACCACATATATCGCATAAAGTTTCGCGTTTAACTGCCTCGCAAGGTAAATTGCATATTTTGCCGTGCACATTGACACTGCACTTCCGGAAAGTGAAACTGCTATATTTTTTATTGAAGACATTTACCTGCCCAACCTTTCCTTAATGAGCTTAAGCATGGAAAATGATTCCCGGGCATCCTCTTCAAGGCTATCATTTATATATTTAAGGGTTTCGCGAAAATACGGCAGATGAATTTTTTCAAGGGCATTTACTTTTCTTATGGTTTTCTGTACTTCTTTCGCAATACGCAGCAATGCAATTTTTTTCTCGGCGAGGCGGGAAATCAACTCAATAATTTCTTTAAATTTTACGATCACCTCATCTGCATAGAAACTTACGCCTACGGGGCTGTAATATGGTTCGTTTTCAGTAACTTTAAAGTCTATCTCCGGAATGTTTACACCCATAACCCTGCGGCCTGAAATAGTAATTGAACTTTTTATATCAATTGCCGCGCTAAGAGCTTCCATTCTTTGCCTTCCCATAACTATAGTCGCGCGGTCAACCAAAACATAAGCTTTCGCTATTGCTTCGTCAAGCTCGCGTTGGAATTTATCCACTACATGTATTATGGAAGTCAATTCTGTTATAAGAAGCCTTCGCTTCTCATCAAGGAGTTCGTGCCCTTCCTCTGTAAGAGCAAGGGTTTTTTTAATCCGTAGTAAATTAGTTTTTGTAGCTGCTATATTCGCACGCATAGTTTTAATTAAATCGCTATTTGATGCTCTATGCTAGATTCTAGATGCTCGGCGGTTTATTTCGGTACGAGCATCAAGCATCGAATATCTAGCATCAATTTAATTTTTTTCTGGTTTTTTATAGTACTTCTTAACCAGTTCTTCGCGTATTCTTACAAGTTCATCAGCGGGTAAAACCGAAAGAACATGCCAGCCAAGGTCAAGCCCTTGTTCAAGCGAACGGTTTTCGTAATACCCCTGGGTTAAAAACTTTTTTTCAAATTCATCGCCAAACTTAAGATAAAGGTTGTCCAGAGGCGACAATTCCTCTTCTCCGATAATTGAAGCGAGCGCGCGTATGTCTTTTACTTTGGCGTAACAGGCAAACAGCTGCGAAGCAAGCGCAGAGTGGTCTTCCCTGGTCAAACCTTCTCCAATATTATCTTTCATGAGACGGGAAAGAGAAGGAAGCCCCGCTATCGGAGGATATATTCCTCTTGCATACATTTCCCTTTCAAGAACGATTTGGCCCTCTGTAATATAACCTGTTAAATCCGGTATAGGATGCGTGATATCATCATTAGGCATGGTAAGAACCGGGAGCTGCGTTATAGAACCGTTTATACCCTTAATCATGCCTGCGCGTTCATACAAACTTGCAAGGTCGCTGTAAAGGTATCCGGGGTAACCTTTTCTTGCCGGTATTTCTCCTCTTATGGTTGAAAGCTCGCGAAGCGCTTCGCAATAATTAGACATATCGGTCATAACTACCAAAACATGCATATTTTTCTTAAATGCCAGAAATTCGGCGCAGCTTAAAGCAAGCTTTGGCGTAAGCAGCCTTTCAATTGATGGACTGTCCGCAAGGCTTAAAAACATAGTTACCCGCTCAAGAACTCCTGAATCTTCAAAACTTTTTATGAAAAATTTTGCAGTATCATATTTAACGCCCATTGCTACAAACATAACGCAAAATTTTTCGTTTTTGACATGCGCCTGGCGCGTAATTTGAGTAGCAATCAAATCGTGAGGAAGGCCGCTTCCCGAAAATATCGGAAGCTTTTGGCCCCTTATAAGCGTATTCATTACATCTATGGACGATATGCCTGTTTCAATTATGTTTTTAGGATAATCGCGCGCGGTCGGATTAATGGCAAAACCATTAACATCAACATAGTCTTCATAAAGCGGCTTGGACATTTTATCAAGCGGATTGCCAAGCCCGTCAAACACTCTTCCTAAAACGTCCTCCGAGACTCCAACCATAAGCGGTTTTTCTTTAAACCTTACCTTGCTTGATTTTAAAGCAAGGCCACTGGTGCCGCCTAAAACTTCAACCATAGCATAGCCTTTGCCCGCTTCAATAATTATACCTAAACGTGTTTTTCCGTCTTTGTCTATAACATCAACCAGCTCGTTATAGCCTACGTTATGGATATTACGAATAACAAAAACCGGGCCTACAATTTCTTCCAAACCAAGATATTCTCTTAAGTTGTATTCTTTCATATTAAATACCCATCTCCGAAAAAGAGTCATCAATCTTTTCCGGAAGGCGCGCTAACTTTTCAAGATCGTTTTCCGTATAGGTAAGTTTCATGCGCATAATTTCTTTATATACTGAAGTTTCTCTTATCTCATTTACGTTTACGCCCTTTCTGACAGCCTCTTCGCTTTTGTGATAAAACACAAGTATTATTTTAAGCATTAAAAATTGCTTGCGGGCAGAAGAATAAGTATCTACTTTGTCAAATGCGCTTTGCTGCAAAAATGTATTCTTAAAAATACTGCAAACCTCAAGTATGAGGCGCTGCGCCTGCGGCAGAACATCAGGCCCGACTAGCTTGACAACCTGCAACAACCTTTGTTCTTTTTGCAAAAGCTCCATTATTTCATAACGAAGTTTAGACCAGCTCTCATCAATGTTTTTATGCCACCATGTTTTTATATCATCCAGGTATTCAGAATAGCTGTCTATCCAGCCAATTGATGGATAATGCCTTGCGTTAGCGAGATCTCTATCAAGAGCCCAGAAACACCGGATAAATCTTTTAGTGTGCGACGTAACCGGCTCAGAAAAATCTCCTCCCTGTGGCGATATGGAAGCAATGATTGTAATTGAGCCGTCTTCTCCGTTTAAAGTTTTTACTTTTCCGGCACGTTCATAAAATTCCGCAAGCCGCGAAGGCAAATACGCCGGGAAACCTTCCTCAAGCGGCATTTCCTCAAGCCGGCCGGAAAGTTCGCGAAGCGCTTCAGCCCAGCGGGAAGTTGAATCCGCCATTAAAGCAACGTTATAGCCCATATCCCTGTAATATTCGGCTAATGTTATACCTGTATATATACTTGCTTCACGCGCGGCAACAGGCATATTGGAAGTGTTTGCGATAAAAATTGTCCTTTCTGAGAGGGCGCGTCCGGTGCGCGGGTCAATCAGTTTTGGAAAATTTAATAAAACGTCTGTCATCTCGTTTCCCCGCTCGCCGCAGCCGACGAATATAACGATATCAGCGTACTCCATTTTGCCAGCTGGTGCTGGACAACGGTTTTGCCCGTTCCGAAACCACCGGGAATTGCGACGCAGCCGCCTTTAGCAACCGGAAAAAGCGTATCTATTACGCGTTGCCCGGTAATTAAAGGCTCGCTTACTGTCTCGCGTTCAAGATACGGCCTTGGTTTTCTTACCGGCCAGCGGCTCCACATAAAAACATCGGAATTTTGCCCATTACTTTCTACTACGGCAATTTTTTCCGAAATCGGGTATTCGCCCTCTTTGGCAACCCATTTTAATTTGCCTTCAGTTGCCGGCGGAAACATTATTTTATGTTTTATGAGAGCGGTTTCTATAACTTCGCCAATTACCTCGCCGCCCTTTACAGACATACCCTCTTTTTTAACCGGCGTAAAATGCCACTTTTTATTTCTGTCCAAAGCAGATACGTGGACCCCTCGTTTTATAAAAATACCTTCTTTCTCTTGTATTGCTTCAAGCGGCCTTTGTATTCCGTCATAAATTTTTCCGATAAGCCCGGGACCCAATTCTACGTACAAAGGATACCCTTCACTAAAAACAGGGTCTCCTGCTTTGATTGAAGTCGTATCTTCGTAAACCTGCACATATGCTTTATCTTCCTTAAGGCGCACAACTTCGCCGACAAGATGTTCGTCGCCCACCTCAACCATGTCAAGCATGCGAAGCGTAGAAACTCCCTCTATTTCTACAACTGGACCCACAACTCTAAATACGCGTCCTGCAACGTTTGCCATTATAATTTCCTCAATAAATCCATATAAATATCGTCACGCATTAAATTTACTCGCGAAGTAAATCTTGCGTCATAAATCAGCCTTCCATCTTCAGACTGCACAATAAAACCTATGTCATTAAAATCACTTTTCGTAAATTTAAGCGTAAGCTCCTGATTAATTTTATTTTGGCATATTTTTTTTGCGTCGTTAATAAAATCATTAGTGATTATTTTTTCATCAAGAGGAGAAAAAATGACTTCCAGATTTTTGGTATCTATAACGTCTGTTGCTTCTAGAATTATTTTTTTTAAAAACTGGGTATATTCCTGCTGTCGCCTGAAGCCGCTTGCGCACTTAGCCAGTTCGGAAAAAACCTCTTCTATGAACTTGCTTTTCTCCCCCATGATTACTCTTTTTTTCTCAAGATTAAGAGCTGAAAAAATTCTTTCCTTGATCCTGCTTATTTTCTTTTCCAATTCGGCAAGTGCATCCTGCCTGTTCTTTTCTGCGGTAAGTTTAGCGTCGTTTAGTATGTTCGCAGCTAAAGTTTTTGCGCGGTTTAGAATTTCTTTTGTCTCGTAGCCGGTTTCCTCGTGGATTTTTTTGCGGATTTCCTCGGCGTTGGCGATATTTTCTTTTAAATAAGTTTCTTCTTTTTGTTTCATAGGATAAATTACGCGCTTATACCTATAATTTCCTTTAAAGATTCGGAAACACTCTTGCGTTTTTTGACAGGGCCTCTTGAGGGGACTTCGACTATTAAGGGAAGCTCTTCACTATAAAGAAACTGGTTGAGTTTCTCTCGTATAAAAGAAGCTGCCTTCTCGGTTATGATTATGATGCCAACGTTCTCAACCGCTAGGGCAACGTTAAAAGCCTCCAAAGTTTCGGCTTTAGTTGAAATTTCCCGCGTTTCTATGCCTGAAAATTTAAAACCCAAGCTGCTTTCTTTATCTGCTATGCAGAAAAATGTCACTTAAAGCCTCCAGCTTTCAGGTGTCAGATGTCAGCTGCCGATAGCTGATGTCTGATATCTGATAGCTTTTAGATTTTACCCAAAATCATAATCGCGATAATCAAACCGTATATAGCAATACCTTCGGCAAGACCAACATAGATAAGGGCTCGCCCGGCTATTTCCGGCTTCTCACTCATTGCGCCAACCGCAGCTGCGCCAACATAAGCTACTGCTATGCCTGCGGCTATTGCGCTTAAACCTGTTGCAATTGCTGCTGACAAAAATCCCCATTGCGCAACACTTGGATTAGCGTTAGACGTTTCTGCTGCTGCAAAAACAAAAGTATTAAAAATGCAATTTGCGATCAGCATTGCGAAAACCCATAACGTTATTTTTTTGACTTTCATCAAACATACCTCCTTTTAATGAGCACGTGATTTTTTCAAGCCCAAGCGGCGCAGAAAAAATCACAGTGCGAATTAACCCAGCACTTATTTTTGCAATAACATTCAATTACATATCAAAGAATTCTACCCAGCTTAATCTTTTGAATCTGTTTCAAACATACTTTCAAAAATAAGTGCTGGGTCGAATTCGGCTACGCAAACTTTCTGCGCTTTCGCTTGAAAATTTACTGCCTCATTCGAAAACCAATAAGTGTAGCTCAAAGCTCACTCATTGTCAATGGTTTATAAACGTGTTTTCCCGTCACAAAGAACTTGGAGAAAAATTCATAGTAATTTAAACGAAGCGACTGAATACTTACGACAAGCCCTTCCAGCAAAACTATGAGAATATTGCCCAAAACCATCACCAGAATTGATAAGGGCAGCCCTCCGACACCTCTTAACAGCCGCGAAAGCTCAAAAATAGCAAGGAATAACCCTGCGTGGGCAAGAGAAAATGCGGCGATACGTATAAAAGAAACTGTATTTGCAAGATACCCCATTATTATTTCCAGGATATCTACCAGGCTTTCCATAAAAGAAACAAACAAGCTTTCTTTTTCCTTTTTCTTTCTAAAAATAATTTCTATAAAAGGCTTAAGGAATATCAGGACAATTCCCGCAGAAATTAAAATCAGGTAAATTGACGGAATATTTTTTTCTGCGACAAACAGTTTGCTTACAAAAGCAATAGCGAGCCAATAAATTATTCCGGTAATCAGCCCTGACTTATCAAACAATGCCCTGATATAATCTTTATCGCGCAGGGCGTTTATTATATTTACCAATATACCCAAGCTGATAATCGTTATACCGAACATAACGCTTATTTTAAAAACTTCCAGGATATTTTCCATAGGCCTTATCCATACGGCAGGAATTATTTCTTCAAACCCGAAAACAGTTCCGTAAAGAATCCCGAAAATAGATGAGCTTATGCCGCAGTAGATAAGAAGAGTTGAGGCCTGTTTAATTTTTATGTTTTTGCCTCTTTTTATAAGCAAACCAATAAGAGCGAGCGACAAACCCTGGCCTAAATCTCCAAACATTGCGCCAAACATTACAAGAAAACTGATAGCAACAAATATTGTGGGGTCAATTGTGCCGTAACGGGGAAGGCCGTAGGAATTTATAAGAAGCTCAAAAGGCTTAAATATCGCACTATGCTCCAGATAGACCGGAATGTCTTCTTTGGGAATATTTAATTCTTCCGCTCTCTTCTTCTCAACATAAGAAATGCCTGCTATTTTTTTTATTTCACTTGCCACCTTATCTTTATCCTTGTGCAACACCCAGCCTGAAAGTATAACAGTTTTATCCGTTTCGCAAGAACACTTTTTTGCTTCTATCAAAGATTTTTTTAGGCCTATGTATGCGCGTATTTTGCTCAAAACTCCCTGGTGTTCTTTTGCAATTTTATTTATACGAAAGTTTAACTCCGCTATACGTTTTTTATCTTTGTCTATTTTATCTTTTAATTTACCTTCAACATCTCCTGACAATTCCTGACCATCCTCGGGAAAATCTATTTCCTGGAAAGCGACATCTTTTAAGATTTTTTCAATAACAGCCCTGTCCCTTCTTAATCCTATAGTCAGCGTAATAATTTTATCGCCCTGCTTTCTTATAGGATAAAGAAGGTGTGGAATTTCACGAAGGCTCCTTTCAAGAACCGGTATATTTTTTTCATCTACCTTGCCGAGATTAACCTGAAGAAAAGTATAGTAAGCTCCACGCTTAAGAGGAAAAGCAAAATAATCCCTTATCTGAGCAAACATAGACTCTGTTGTTTTTAGCTCGCCCACCAAATCCTGCCTTTCGGATATTATTGCTGAAAGTTTTTCGTCAAGCGATTTAAAAATTTCGTTTACGCTTTCTATGGAAAAAGTTTCCACCTCGCGGCTAGGTTCAATTGAAACATTAAGTTTTCTTAGAATTTCACGAAAAGCTATCTCAAGCGCCTGCAATTCAGTGTTTTCTTTTTCTATTTCAAGCGAAGTAAGGCTGCTTACTTCTCCTTCTATTTTTCTGATATCAACCGGCTGAAAAATGCCCAGCCTGACAAGACGAGAAACGACTTCCTCTATCTTGTCTTTAAAGACAACCATGCTCAACATATCCATTGAAGAAGAAGTAAACATACGGTATTTTTTATTATATGCCGATTAAATGCGATATATCTTCGCTTTTTGCACCCAGGCTTTTAGCGTAAATTAATGAAATAAGGTTTCGTGTTTCCCTGCGCTTTAATATTAAATATCCTATAATGGTTCCTATCGTAAAAGGAAATCCAGCCAATACCCTTTTAACTTCCCTTAAAAGAATTTCATAAAGGAAATTTTCAATAAAATAGATGTTTGCCTCAACCAGCTCCTTTACTTTAGCATACTGGCCGAAGGCTACCCCTTCTACTATTTTAGTAAGCCCGTCTGTTGAGTAGAAACTCCTGACGCTGTCTTTGTCTATTTTCTCTCCGCCGGGGATAACCACGTCCATCATCGCGGCCATACTTAACGAATAGTATTTTCTTAACCGTATCAATGAATTTATATTTTCAATATCAATTTCTATCCCAAGTATCTTTCGGGAAACTTTTTTGTCATACGAAGAGAATTTATCGCAAGCGCCCAGAAGCCTCTGATAATAATCTATATCCAAAGCGCTTTCAAGGTAGAACGTAGAATTTCTTTCTTTGAATTTATCCTTTGCCTTTAGGAGCGGCTGTTTATATGGGGTTTCATCTAATAGAAGTATTATTTCTTCAATATTCTGGCAGGAAAGAATTTTTTTAAAATCAATATCAAATGCTGCCTTTTCGCCTAAGATATAATCATTTAACTCAACTTCTATTTTTTTGTGCCATGCCCTAAGGATAAATTTAAGTTCATCTATTTCAAAACGCTCCATCATTAAAAGAACAAAGTTTTTTTCTGTATTTGTAGGAAGCATTCTGTAGACTTTTTTATAAATATGCAAATCATTTAGAACCAATTCTTTTTCCAGGCGTTCAAGGTTCAGTTCTTCCCGGTTAATTCCTTCGGCAATATTTTTATATGGAGTAGCCTTCAAAAAATCAAACAATTCATAAATATCCTGCGCATCCATTAGATGTTTAAAATATGCTGCGTCTATAAGATAGGAAAGCATCGCGCGGATTCTTGCATTAGCGAAGGAATACTTGGTAAGATCTAGCATTTTAGCCCTTTACACCGCAAAATCGCAAAAACTTGCCTGCCCGCAGGCGAGCCCCATAAAGGCGCAAAAAAATCTTTTGCGTTTCTGCGTCTTCTTTGCGGTTTAGCGGTGTTACACAACATTTTAGTCTTTTTTGCTTATAAGCTGCAGAAAAAGATTCTTTGCGATAGTGGGGATGTTTTTTTCCCGTGACTCTCTCAGGCGGATATTCTCTTCTTCTGCTTCTTTCAGGATTTTATCTTTCTCGGCAAGAAACTGTTTTTCTGTGGTATTCTGCTTTTGGGCTAAAATCTGCTTAAGGTCAGTTTCTGTTTTTTCAAGGTATGTTTTAGCTTGCTTTTTCGCGTCCGTAATGATATTTTCGGCTTCACCCTTGGTTTTTTCAATTACTTTTCGTGCTTCTTCTTCCTCTTTAAGGATTTCATTAACGACCTCTTTCATATATACCTCTTTTTTGTAGAAGCGCTTATCCTTACGCCTTACGCGGACAAGCACAATAACATTAAGCAATCCGTGTAAATATCCGCGGGAACCCGCTTCTATTATCAAATATTTTACCGGCAATAAAAATAAAAGCAAGCTTGGATTTAACGGTTCAGGATGCTGGAAATTGAGAATGCAGGTAATGCTTTTGGTTATTTCACTCTCATCGCCCAATCAATTAAAGAGGCCACCAAGAATTGTCTGAGGAAAAATATTATTAAAAACGCAATCAGGGGTGAAATATCCAGGCCGAATTTAAGGCTAGAAGGAAGAAGCTTTCTTATGGGGTAAAGTAAAGGTTCTGTAGTTTTATATAAAAACTGGACTATCACATTATAGGGATCGGGATTTACCCAGCTTATCAGCGCACGTATGAGTATAAGCCAATACAAAACAGTCAGCAGTAAATTTAAAACATTGGCCAATGCCATTAAGAAGTTACTCAAAATAAACATATTGATTTAGGATGCAGAGAACAGATTACAGCTTACTATTGTCAATCTGTGAAATTGCAATGATTTTTCCTTATCCTCGCGCTTAACCTATCTTCTTCGTTTTTCGTCCTTCGTTCTGCTCTATCTTAACTATCTGCTCTCTATTGTTGTTGTACGTGTAAATTATTATACGTTGCCAGGGAAAGTCGGGCGATGAATTTCTTTGCCTTGCTATAATCCTTTACCCTTTTAGTAAAAACGCACACAACGCAATCGCCTCTTGAAGAAAAAATAATGCCGGCATCGTGCACCACACCTCTTTCAAGCCCGGTCTTGTGTGCAACCTTTGTATTCTTAGGAAGATACCGCGGAATACGGTCGTTTATTTTTTGCTTGCTTAAAAATGAGAGCAACATCTCTGAAGAATTTTTATCTACAAGCTCCCCTTTGTAAATTTCTTCCAGAAGGAAAACTATGTCGGATGCGCTTGTGTAGTTTTCAATTCCGCGCTTTCTTCCCGAAAAATCCATCATTTTACGCTTAAGAACTGTTCTTTTCAAACCAAGCTTTTTAAACCCTTTATTAAGATATTTATATCCCAGGATACTGATAATCTTATTAGTCGCTGTGTTGTCGCTATTTGCAATCATTATTTCAATAATCTCCCCAAAAGTCAAAACTGAGGGAAGAGGCCTTGTTTTTATTATGCCTGAACCCGAGGCAACATCTTTTAGAGAAATTGTGAATTTCTGGGAAAGCGAAACTTTCCCTTCCCTGACTGCGTTAAAAGCAACGGCCGCTATAGGCAGTTTGATTACGCTTGCCGCGGGAAATATTTTATTTTCGTTACGCGATATTTCGCAAAAAGGTTTTTCTATGTTTTTGATTACATAAGAGTAATCTCCCTTAAAATTTTTTGCGATAACCGCTACTTTATCTTCCAGCTTCTGGAAAGACTTGTAACTTTGCGCGCAAGAAGCTGTTTCTGTGTATATAAAATAAAGACAAAACGAAACAATGGCGGCTGCTGAAAAAAGCACTAATAAAACCCGCTTCCGTTTAAACATTTATGAACCTCCCTTGATGCAAGCGACTACGTTAAAGGTCTTTGTAGGGCTCTTTTAAAACCCTGAGAATACAAAAAATCACAAGCCATAATATTGTTATCCAGGAAATTATCAAAAAAATCCAGCCTGCTATGGTCATATTTCGTTAGTTATTTTTGCGGCACGCATCACGTTATACATGTTACATACTACGTGTTACTTTTCTGACTTTTCAGCTTAAACCTGTGCGCTCTGCGCACCAATATTGCTATGATTATAAAAAATATCACAAGCCCTGCGCGCGTGGCTAAAACATAGGGGATATTTTCTTTTGCTACATCCTTAAGAAAGAAAGTCGGCACCGCTTGCTGGAAAAACCAGAATCCAAGTACAAAAATCAAAAATGAAGGTGTAATATACTTTATAATAAATTTATAAAAAGACGGAATATTAAGCTCCGCTCCGTGATGCATTTCATTCCAGGCTTTGTCTATTCCGAAAACCCAAACAAATAGTATGCATTCGGCTAGTGCAAAAACTACAAGGAAAAAAGAGCCTGCCCAGAAATCTATTTCGTCAACCACTCCCCTTGCAAGAAAAAATATAGGAAACTGGCAGATTAAAAAACTAAATACTCCTAAAATAGATACTGCCTTTTTGCGCGAAATGCCCAGGTCATCGCTTAAGAAAGCAACTGCGGGCTCAAGCAAAGATATGCTTGAGGTAAGGCCCGCGAGGAATAAAAGAAAAAACCACACAAAAGAAAAAATCATCCCGTAGCTTATTTTTGAAAAAATAAGCGGCATAGAAACAAAACCTATGTTAAAGCTTCCGCTGCGGGCTATTTCCTGCGCGCCGCTTCCTCCGAAAAACGCAAAAGCTAAGGGGATTATAATTGAACCGCCCAGGATAACTTCAGCAAACTCATTTAAGGAAGAGGCCGTAAGGCCGGATAAAACTATATCGTCTCCTTTTGAAAGATAACTCGCGTATGTTATTATAACGCCTATGCCCACGCTTAAAGTAAAAAGAATCTGGCCGGCTGCCGCAAGCCATACTTTTGCATTTAGAAGCGCGCTAAAATCCGGGTTCCATAAAAACCCAAGGCCGTTTAATATATTCCAATCCGGGTGCCCGGCAACAGGCGCTCCAAGAGTAAGGACTCTAATTACTATAATAACCGCAAGAATAAAAAGAAACGGAAGAGCTAGTTTGCAAAGCCGCTCAATTCCGCCCTTTACCCCTTTATATATGATTGTGAAATTTACGATAAAGGTAAGAACAAAAAAAAGATAAGTTATAATAAAAATATTTTTTGTAGTTACGCCCTGGTATTTATGCAGAAAATCTACAGCATTCGTCTGGTTTGAGAGCTGTGTTAATGTCCCTTTAAGAGAAAAAAAACTGTAGCCCAGCAGCCAGCTTTCTATATAAATATAATAAATAAATATTGCAAGCGGACCGAACACGCCTATAGCACCAAAATACTTTGAGGCGCGATGCTGCCAAAGCCTGTTAAAAATTAAAGGGGCACTGCCATGGCCAAATAATCCGCCGTATCTGCCTATTGCCCATTCAATCCACATAAGAGGTATGCCAAGAAGGAAAAGACAAACGAAATAAGGTATCATAAATGCGCCGCCGCCATTTTGTGCCGCCTGAGAAGGAAATCTTAAAAAATTGCCGAGGCCTATGGCAGAACCTGCGACAGCAAGGATAATTCCGATTTTAGAAGCCCATTTTTGACGCATATTTTATTTAAAACCAACCGGAACAAATTTTACTTTGCTCCTTCCTGTTCATAATTTACAGCACGTATAGGATAAGGAATAATTATACCTTCAGCGCTATAGCGTTCGTGCAGGCGTTTTATGAATTCATGCCTTATCAAATACTGGTCAGCAAATTCTTTCACCCGCAAAATAACTGCAAAGTTTATACTGGAATCACCAAAATTATTGTAACGGATAAACGGTTCAAATTGAGGTATTCCGCCAGAAACTTCTTCCATTACTTCTTTCGCCACTTTGCAAGTAACACATTCCACTTTTTTAAGGTCGCTTTTATAGTGCACGCCTAAATTAATTGTTACAGTCATTTCTTTTTGCGGAAGATAATAGTTTACTATCATTGTTTGGGCCAACTTTGCATTGGGGATTAAGACTACGTTATCCGCGAGCATTTTTATTTTAGTAGTACGCCAGTTTATATCCGTAACATAGCCCTCTTCTCCGCTTTCAAGTTTTACGTAATCGCCTATTTTTACCTGCCGCGCCATAAGTATATGGAATCCGGAAAAAAGATTAGAAAGCGTATCCTGAAGAGCAAGTGCAACTGCGAGCCCGCCGACGCCTAAAGTTGCCAATATGGGCGTTATGGAAACGCCAAGCGTATTAAGTATTACCAGTATGCCTATAGCAAGAACGATTATTTTGCTTATATTTTTAGTAAGAGATGTGCCCGGCAAAACGCCTTCAACCTTTCGCGAATAAGCCGCAACCAGGCCTGCTGCGACATTTGCAAGTGCCAGAGTTACCGAAAACATTCCAAGCACAAGCAAAATTTTTCCGGAAATATTTGTCAAATTTTGCGGTAAATTTGAAACTGCGAGCGCAAAATACATACCAAGCATTATTGACCAGATAATAAAAGGGGCTTTTATAGCAAGGATTATATCGTCAAGCTGCGATTCTGTCTTTTGAGCCCATTTTGTAACTTTGATAAAAATTATTCTTCTTATGATGTAACCCGCAAGCAAAACAATAACAAAAACAATTATAGGTATTACTGCTTTTAACACTTGGGGTAGGGCATCCATTATTTTCTCCACATTAACTCCTTACAAATAAAAAAACCGCCATCAGAAATTATATTCAGATAGCGGCATGCAATTTATAAAAAAAATTAAAAAATACAATCATGTCTTAAGACCTTTCTGTAGATTTTCGGCTTAAAATGTATAGTAGCTTATTATAAAATGACTTGATAAAAATGCAAGCCAATTTAAGGTATAAATATAAAGGAAAGGCCGCGAAGGCCTTTCCTTTATGCAGGAACACTTACTATGCAGAAATATTTACGAAGATTTTTTGGTAAATATTTTCTTAACTACACTGATTAATTTCTTTGCTAAGGCTACGCAAACGAATCCAATTACACAAACTATTGCCAATAACGGAAGCAGGGTCACTGAATTTTTAAGCAAACTTGCGACAAACGCGACAAAGCGCTGTTTTGTTTCCTTGAGGCTTTCCTGAATCATTAACTTCCAGGAAACTTCATAAAGATTAATGGTAATGGTAGATACCGCGATAAGATTGTCATACTCGGCAATTTTACTCCTTATCGCTTCTATGCGTTTTGCAATCGGTGAAAGCTGGGATTCAAGCCTTATAGCACCCTGAATATCTGTTTTCTTTTCTTTAAGTTTCTCCGCAATTTTGTCGTAAACCGTCTTTATGGTATTGAGCTCAGAAACAAGGGAGCTATAGTCCTGTGATACGTCTATGCTGTGGATGTCAAATCTTTTCACTTGGCCGAGTTTTCTTATTTCATCAATTGTTTCTTCAAATTTTTCTTTTGGCACACGCAGTATAATTTGCGCGTTAACTCTGCCGCTGGTTGATTCATTAAAGTTAGCTGCCGCGAGATACCCATTTTTCCCCTTTCCAACTTTTACTATTTCATCATAAACCTTTTGAATATTCTCTACCTCTAATGTTGCATAAGCATTGCGGATTAATTTATCTTCCTTGCCCGTAGCTGGAAGATAAGGCTCAACTATAACAATGGGGCCTTCCTCTACCCCTGTAATTGAAGGTTTAATTAAAGATTCAGAAGGAACATTCAATTGGTAAGCATAATCATGCCCGGCATACCCGGCAGCATATTTACCTGACGTTGCCATCCAAGCTTTGTTGCTATCGGCATATATAGATTTCCTTGAAGCCTTAGAATCTTCAAGAGAGCCTTGACTGCGATTTAAATCTCTCCATTTTTCAACTTTTCTCGCTTGAGGATATTGGCTGTTGATTACGCTGCCATCTCCAATTGATGACGAATATTCCTCTCCTCCGCTTACTGACTCATATTGCTTTTCTCCGGAAAGTTCGAGGTACGCATTATGTATTCTTTTTTGAATTGAATTCTGGATATGCCCCACAAACACAAACATTAAAAGGATAGCCAAAGCCCCGGAACTGATACCGACTATCAGTTTTTTGTTTTTCATTTTAGCCACCCCCTTATATTTTCCCCCCAAAAAGTTATTCTTTATGCGTTGTTCCAGATCGGATGATAATTCCTCTTCCTTATATTTATTTAAAGCAGAAGAAAGCCTTTGTAAATTTTCGTAGTACTTCCTGCAGAAAGTACATTTCTTAAGGTGTTCTTCTACCAAATTTTTTTCTTTTTCGCTTACTTCGTTATCTAAGTAAGCTGAGATTATTTTTTTTATTTTTGAATGGATGAATATCATCTTACTTCCTCCATATAAGGCCAAAGCTCTTTGCGCAAAGTTTCCTTTGCCCTGAAAATAAGGATTTTCACTTTACTTAGCGAGCAATTTAAAACCACGCCTATTTCTTCATAAGTTAAATTATGGTATTGCCGTAAAACAATTGCTTCTTTGAGCTGGAAAGGCAATTTATCTATGGCTTTCTTAACGTAAGAAGCAACATCGTTTTCCTCGGCATTAGCATCCGGCATAAATCTTGTATCCGGTATATCCAGCTCTTCGTAAGAGTTGTTCTCTTTGTCCTTTTTCTGCCAGAAAAAAGATATTTTTCTTCTCTTTCTAATCCTGTCAATCGCGACATTATGCGCAATTGTATAAATCCAGGTGTTAAATTTAGCGCGCGGTTCGTATTTATCTTTACTTGAAGTTAGTATATAAAACACCTCGCCGACTACGTCTTCCGCATCGGCAAAACTTGATAAAAGCTTAAAAGCGTAATTCAGTATTGGCTTTTTATATCTTTGGAAAATTTCCTCAAGCGCACCAATATTACCAGCCCTGTACTCCATCATAATTTCCTCATCTTTTCTCATATCGTCTTTCATAGTATTTAACGCTTAAGGTGGGTAAAAAGTTACAATTATTTCACGAATAGCCGCAAATGGCATTACCATTACCAGCCTACGAGGTTAGCAATGGCTAATTTGTATTTATATTCGTGGCAATTTGTTTCAAATCAGCGGTAATTCGTGTTTGATAAAAACGCTTCCATGTCCTTGGGCAAATTAAGGTCAAATTGAATTTTTTTACCACTTATGGGATGGTGGAAGCTTATAAAGCAAGCATGTAAGGCGAGCCGTTTGAAGTTTACCCTGAAATCTCTGCCAAAAGCGTATTTTCGCTCTCCTAATATAGGGTTGCCGATTTTTGCAAGCTGAATTCGCAGCTGATTAGTCCTTCCTGTAAAAGGCTCCAGCTCAAGCATGCTGTAGAAATTACGTTCAATTAAAACGCGATAGGCAGATTTTGCCTTCTTTGGTTTTTCACCGAATTTTTTCCCTTCTTTGTCTATAACATAACCGGAGAACATGCCCTGTTTCTGCTTTAACCTCCCCCTTACAAACGCAAGGTATCTTTTCTTGATTGTTCCCGCCCTGAATTGATTCATTATTCTTTCCTGAATTAACCGGCTCTTTGCATAAATTATCAAACCGGTTGTTTCGCGGTCCAGGCGGTGGCAGGGATAGACCGGAATTTTTAATTTTTCCTGTAAAAGCGCGGTAAGCGTATGTTTTTCTTTTTTTGGCGTAGGCAGGACTAATATCTTTGCAATTTTTTCAAGGACAATAATGTAATCATCCTCAAAAATAATTCTGAATGGTTCATTCATTTAATTTATACATTGAATAGTTGCGAAAGTTACATTTAAAACATTGAAGGTTTATTATAACCTTCGTAACCTCACTAACATTCGTAACCTTAGATTAAGCTATGCATATGTTATGAAAACAACTTCCGGCAGTATCTGCAATTTCTTTATCATATAATTCTTCTTTGGTCAGCACCTGCCGGGTTTTTGAACCATAACGATAGATGGTAATTCCCTTTAACTTTAAATCATGCGCTGCAAGGTATATTTTCTCTACATCTTCAAGCGTTGCGTTTTCGGAAAGATTTATTGTCTTAGAAACGGCGTTATCCGTATGCTCCTGAAATGCCGCCTGAATCTTCAAATGATCAATAGGGTTAATATCAAATGCTGTGACAAATGTTTTTTTAATTACAGGCGGTATGCCTTTTATGTTTTTTAAAGTAGGTTCTCCTTTTATCGTATTCATGAGGCTACGCGAATACAAGCCTTCATCCTTTAATGTCTCCTCAAGCAATGGATTAACTTCAAATAAACGGCTGCCTTCCAAAACATTCCTGCTAAAATTTAAAGCGAAAACCGGCTCAATCCCGGATGAACAGCCTGCGATTATGCTTATTGTCCCTGTAGGCGCTATGCTGTTTACCGTAGCGTTTCTTAATCTTAAATTATTTTTTGCGTAAACCGAATATTTATAGTTTTTAAAAACTCCCCGCTCTTTGGCGAGTTCACAAGAAGCGTTAATTGAACATTTACGGATAAAACGCATAAGGATTCCTGCAAACTTAACTGCTTCTTTTGAATTATAAGGCATACGTAATTTTATAAGCATATCTGCAAACCCCATAACGCCCAAGCCTATTTTGCGGTTTGCCTTGGTAATTTCTTCTATCTGCCTTAAGGGATAATTATTAATTTCAATAACGTTATCCAAAAAACGCACGCCTAATTTGACAGTTTCCTCAAGCCCCTGCCAATTAACTTTCTTATTTTTGACAAACTTTGAAAGATTGACAGAAGCAAGGTTGCAGCTTTCGTAAGGAAGTAACGGTATCTCTCCGCAGGGGTTAGTTGCTTCAATTTGGCCCAAAGCTTTTAACGGGTGGGTTTCATTTATCCTGTCAAGGAATATCAATCCCGGATCAGCATACTTATAAGCACATAGAGTAATAAGTGAAAAAAGAGTTTTTGCTTTTATTCTTTTTACTGCCAAGCCTGTCCTTGGATTTACAAGTTCCATATAGCCGTTGCGCCTTAAAACTTTTATAAAGTTATTGGTTATGCCTACTGATATATTAAAATTTTCTAAAACTCCTTCTTTTAATTTTGCTTCCACGAATTCAACAATATCCGGATGATTTATCTTTAAAATCCCCATGTTTGCGCCGCGCCGCCGGCCTCCCTGCATAACAACATCCGTTGCTTTGTTAAAAATCTGCATAAAAGAAACCGGCCCCGAAGCCTGGCCTTTGGTTGACAAAACCAAATCTCCCTTGGGCCGAATACGCGAAAAACTAAAACCTGTGCCTCCGCCTGTTTGATGGATAAGCGCCATTGCTTTTAATGAATCAAAAATACCGTCCATGGAATCATCTACAGGGAGCACAAAACAAGCTGAAAGCTGGCCTAATTTTGTGCCTGCATTCATAAGGGTCGGCGAATTAGGCAGGAATTCAAGGTTTGACATTTTCTCGTAAAATTTTTCCGCGAAATAATTTTCTTTCTTCGGAGAAAAATTCCTCTCTGCTTTCGCAATGTAGCCGCAAACTCTCTTAAACATTATAGTAGGAGTTTCAATAACCTTTCGGTTATCGTCCCGCAAAAGATATCGCTGGCTTAAAACGCTTATGGCGTTTAATGATAATTTTAGCCCGTCTTTTATGCCAAGCTTTTCCTTTGCTACCCGTATATCCTGGCGATAATTGCGATATAATATGTATGCTTTTGCCACTTCCTGATAGCCAGCCTTCATCAGCGTTTCTTCAACTATGTCCTGGATATATTCAATAGGAATCGCCGGCTTTTCATATTTTTTAATAGCGGCTAAGGTGCGCGGAAGGATTATTTTAAGCAGCCCATTCGCTTCGCTTTCCGGAAGAACTTCTTTTGCAGCCCTTAATATTGCGTTGCTGATTTTAAGATAGTCAAATTCTTCAAGTTTTTCGTCTCTCTTAATTACCCTCATGCTTCGCCTATTTTTACAAGTGCTCCCGTTAAAGCGCCTAATGAATTTGCCAGAACATCAAACAGTTCAAATCGCCTGCAAGGAATAAAATACTGGATACACTCTATAAAAAACCCGACAAAAAAACAATACAAAAATACCTTTAAGTAGCGGATTTTTTTATCTTTTATTTTAAAAGTATTCACGGCCAGGAAAGCAAGCGAGATGTAAGCCAGAAAATGCACTACCTTATCAGAACCTGAAAAAACTAAATACTGTTTTGGGGGTACAGGAATAACTGAAATAAAAATAATAAAAATCGTATAAGAGAATAAGACTTGGAATGAAAATAAATACCGCATTCAATTACCGTCATAGCTATGAAGCTTCTTCGTCTTCTTTGGATTTTACAGCATTTTGTCTGATTTCCTCTATTCTATTTATTATCGCACGTATTTTGGGCGGGACAGAAGTAGAGCTTATGACTATTTCTTTTGTTCTTTTACCTATACTGATTTTCAGCCTTTCGCCGTCTAAATCAATAAAATCTTTATCAGCTATATATTCGTTTTTAAACTGGAAGATGTCCGCTTTTAGAATAAAGTTATGCAGCGTATCAAGTTCGGAGTCTGATATTTTTGCATTATGTATCTTGGGTGTTTCATAGTAATTATTTTCAGATACAATAACCCTGCCCCTGTTTGTTATAATGATTTCATAATCCTGGGTTAGGGAATGTTTTTTTACGGAGTAGAAAATACTTATTTCCGGCGTGCGCTCATAATATGGCCGGTAATGCCCTGAGTAAGCTTTGGGCTCCTCATTCTGCAGAGACTGCGCAAATAGGAACTGCGCAAATCCGGATACTAAACATAGAATGAAGCTGGAGAGAATATAAATTTTTTTTATGCGCATCTTTGTAATTATTCTATACGCTAATTGGACATTGTCAAGAAGCACAGATGACTGGAGCTTCCCATTTTTGAAATCTTAAGCACGGATTCAGGCGGATAGACGCGGATGGCGCAGGCTAAAAAAGTATCACGTGACAGGTAACACGCCCTTAAAACGTAACGCCTGTTACGTGCGACGCGATACATAATCTGCCTGCGTTAGTTTGCGATGCAGCCTTCCGGCCTGCAGGCAAAAGGCTTCTATTTTCGCATCCATCAAAAGCGGGAAAGGGTTACCATCCACTTCTATAGATAGAAAGGCAAATTCGTGATTATCCTCGGAACTTAAGCTTGTGCTTCCTTCTATCTCCATTTTTGTTTTTAAGTTCATATTACTGCTTAATATCGCCTCAATTATCCTTGAAGGCAGGCAAGCGAAAGGCCCTACGTTTATAACCCCGCAGGCAGAATGCATAATCTCTTTTAACGCAGCACCCACGACAACTATTGATTCTCCCGTCAGTTGTTCGCTTATAAGGTGTTTTCCGAAACGCATAATTTCTTCCATCTTTACGGCGTCATCATGGTATAATCCCGAAGAAGATAATATTTCTTTTATGTCTTTTTCGTAAATTTTTTGCAGGCGCTGTTTAAAAAAGAATTCAATTTTTCCGCTGA
>Ga0265297_10003898_pt1 | contig 25686 bp, 18 predicted proteins | sample Munlanlwell13791_FD_192502 | JGI IMG/M metagenome (GOLD analysis project Ga0265297, IMG submission 192502) | Leachate microbial communities from a municipal landfill in Southern Ontario, Canada - Leachate well 137-91 | ecosystem: Engineered > Solid waste > Landfill > Unclassified | place... | reverse complement strand
AGAAAGAATCTCTTTAACCTGAGGAACTGCAACTTTATCGATATATTCATCCATTGAGCCATCCTGTGCTTTATCCCAATGCCCGCCACTGGCTGCACCGCCCTGGTTATTCCAGTCCTGTGCCTGAGAATAGTAAAATCCAAGTCTGATCCCGTATTTATGACAAGCATCGGCAAGAGGTTTAAGCAAATCTTTACCGTAAGGAGTCGCCTCAACAATGTTCCATTTTGAAGCTTTTGTTTCGAAAAGGGTGAAGCCGTCGTGGTGTTTTGAGGTGATAACCAGATATTTCATCCCAGCATCTTTTGCCATTTGCACCCAAGCTTCGGGATTGTATTTTACTGGATTAAACTGTTTTGCATATGCCTGATACTCAGCTGTAGGAATTTTTCCCCGGTTCATGATCCACTCGCCGATACCGTCAATGTCTTTCCCATTGTAAACTCCGGCAGGCACAGCATATACTCCCCAATGGATAAACATCCCAAACTTTGCTTCTTTCCACCAGTCCATCTTATTTGGATTCGTTTGAGTATATCCATTTAATACAAAAAGAACAGAAATAATTGTAACGAGAACTTTTTTCATAATTTGATTTTTTAGTATAATAGTTTTTGATACTTCCATTTTTTGTTATATTAGTTTTTCTATTTGTTTTTTGTCAATCCTGAAAGATTTATCCCGGGGATAATTGGTGCAGATAATTTAGCAACTTTAAGGAGTTGCGATGCATAACTTGTAGTTAAAAGATCGGAATGCTCCAAAGCCCATTCTTTCCCCAACTTGCGATATTTGGCAATGCAAAGGTTATTAAATGTGCATAATTCCCATTTTTGAACTGAACCATCTGCTTTTTCAGATAGAAATTTACCAATTGCCTGAATATTTTCATAAGTATCTGTCATCGCAGGAATTAAAGGAGTACGTATCCAAACTTCCGTTTTCAGGTTATTTTGCTGAATGAGGTTGATAATTAAAGAAAGATTTTCATGAACCAACTCATTGGATGCTCCGGTAAACTGGCTATGTTTTTCATCGTTTATCTCTTTGAGATCATACAAAATCAGATCCATCATCGGAACAATTGTCTTGTATGCTTTGGCCGGAGCCACGCCACAAGTATCAAGGGCTAAATGATAATCAAATGCTTTTAGTTTCTTCGCCAATTCCACAATAAAAGGATACCTCAATGCAGGCTCACCTCCCGAGAAGGTTATTCCGCCATTAGATCGTTTGATGAATTTTTCATCCCTGTGAATTTGATCAAACAACTGATCTACAGTGAAAGAAACTCCTGCTATTTTCAGCGCTTTCGATGGGCAGGTAGCCACACAAGTTCCGCAGACCGTGCATTTATTCTTGTTTATGATATATGATTTTGATTCAGTGAAAGCGATGGCCTTCTCCGGACAATTTGCTTCACAAACGCGGCAATCGATACAATTTTTTTCATCCCATTCCATTTCAGGAGTAGGTAGGATGGTCTCAGGATTGTGGCACCACTTACATTTAAGGGAACATCCTTTAAAGAAAAGAGTTGTTCTTAATCCAGGGCCATCGTGTGCAGAGAGCGCGCGAATTTCTGTTAGTACAGCAGTTTGTCCGTTCATTTTTAGATATCATTTTTCTTCATTTCTTTCCACAGGACATTAGTTCATCAATGACAGGAGACAGATATTTTTCATCAATCACGTTTTCAAGGACCAGAAACCCATGATCGATAAAGAATTCTTTTTGTTTATCGCTTAAATTATTCATAATCGTTATTTGTTTTAGTTTATAAGAGATGTATAATTAACCCGTTTCACAAATTCTTCCTGGAATTTTCTGTCCATCACCATAAAATGGGCTGAGTATCCGGTCACCTTTACAACGATATTTCTGTATTCAGGATTTTCAGGATTTTCCATAGCCTTTTTCAATGTATTGATGTCCACCACATTCAGATTGATTTGTACACCACCCATTTCGAAAAAATTGGTCGCAAATAGTTCAACAATATTGCCTCGTTTTTCACCATCAGGGAAAAAACTTGGATGCAATTCAATTTGAAAGGAACCTCCCTGGTATTCAGCGAAATTGAGCTTGCAAAACGATCGGATAGTAGGTAAAATTCCTTCAGTATTCCTTCCATGCATTGGGTTCATTCCGTGAGCAAGCGGTTCTTCGGCTTTTCGTCCATCGGGCGTAGCTCCCAACATCACTCCTGCATAGGTGTGGCCCATAAACTGAAAAAGCGAGGGGCGGAAATGAAATCCTTTAATATTTTGTTTACTCTCGAGAAGCTCTCGAACTTGTTTTGAAATCAGAAGTGCCATGGAATCAACCGATTCGATATCGTTTCCAAACTTGGACTGATTCAGAAAGTCCCTTCGCATCAGCTCTTTTCCTTCCCAGTTGGTCGCAATGGCTTCAATCAGTTCATGCATCGAATATTTCTTTTGCTGAAATACGAGTTCTTTCATGGCATACATGCTGTCAACCACATTCGGAACACCAAGCACATTCACCGAAGTATAATTATTGGCAACCGCCCGCACATCGGTAACATCACGGCCATTTTCAATAGGGCCATGCATACAAAATGAGGTAACGATCTCGGGCCACACTTTGTGCTGCCATTTGTAGGTATTGTTTTTAAAATAGACAAGAACATCTGCAGTTTTATTTACTTCGTTGCAATAAACCGCCCAGAAATCATCCCATTTTTCGAGTCCAAAATCAGCGGTATGCTGCATAGCCCGTTGCATAGGTTGGACCAAGACTAGCGAATTTAAATCCTGATCGTTGTATTCTTTTCCAACCGAACAGTACCACTGACAACCGGAATAGGCAATGTTCCAGCTATCTTCTTCACTATACCCCGAGCGTAATTCGCTCGCCCGCATCACGTCGTAATTAACCAGCGTTGGCGCACCACAACCATGCCGGCCAACCACATCGCAGGCATAGTTCCAGAAATTTTTATCAATATCGCTGTGCCACATTGCTCCGAGCTGATTGTAACCACCACACATGTCATAGGCTTCAATGCCAATCCAACTCATCTCGTTGGTTGCATCTTTTAATGCCTGATTACGACCGCCAAAGGAGAAGTAGTTTCCTCCGTATTTTAGATACAATTCCGCTACCAGATCACGGGCATATTTATGGGTCATGATTTTTTTGTCTACATCAGCAATATAAAAGCCGGTCAAAAGCTGATCCAGTCGGCCGTAGCCATTTCCATGGCCGATGATACGTTCAAAAACCTGGAAAAAGTTGATCCATTGAACGGCTTCAACAAAACTGGAAGGGGCTTGGGTAATGATGTTCCGGCATGAACGCGCCACAATTCCGTAGTTTTCTTTTAATTCCGGATCTGTTTCGCTTCTTTCAATTACATCTGCCTCCCCGGCATATCGGTCAATAAAACGAATGATAGCGTTGCAAACTACTTCTGCAGCATTCAGGTATTCTACACTTTTTTGGTTGTCGTTCCTCTGAAATTTGACTTTGCTAACCTGGATTTTATTCAGGATCCCTCCCCAACCCAATTCCAGGCCGATACCTAAATCGGGACAGGTATGTGTAAAACTAATCCCCCCAGCCCCCAATTTCCGGGCTTCGAATCCCAGTTTCTGATTTTCGTCCGGATATTTAAAAAAGCGTGCTTCGTCGAGCTGCCAATTAAACTCGCCAACAATCCGTTCATGCGGGTTAATTATTACTGGCGTATGATCGAGAAAAAAAGCATAGTCAGCCGCAAAATTATTCTCGTCATATGAAAAGCCATTAACCTTCGATGGCATTTCATTTACAAACGGGAAAGGTTTACCATTATCGACACGACAATTGTGGTCGCCGCAATTGATCCTTTCACTGGCATCAGAAGAAGTTTCACCTGTTGCCGGGCTAAACGCCGCTGCTTTGCCCGACCAGTGGTATACTAGAAATTCAGGATTATCGACATAAAGATCGCGTTTATGATTTTGAGCAAGAAAGAGGTTTCTTTCATGCAACTTTTCTATCCTTCTGTTTTTGCAAATTTTTATAGTCATAATGTTAATTTTTTAGAAATATTCTATTATCTCAATTTGCATCCTTTATATGCATAAAGAAAAACGAACGAAAAGCATACCAATGGTACAATGAAGCCTATAGTCATTGAATAGGTATCCGCTATTTTACCCATCAGCATCGGACAAAAAGCTCCACCAACAATACCCATTACTATATACGATGACGCTTTCTTGACCTGTTCTCCCAAGTCCTTTATGCCCAAAGCAAAAATGGTTGGATACATGATAGACATGAAAAAGTAAACAGCACACAAGGCTGCAATGGAGATGAACGGTAATTTCATAATTACCAGGGCTACCAGTACCATACAAGCCACTGAAAAGATAGTCAGCAACCGGGAGGGGTTGATGAATTTCATAAACCAACTTCCGGAAAACCTACCGAGAATAAACAAGCTCATACCACCGAATGCCAGCATTACCGAAGCCGATTGATTGGAAATATTCTGATTGGTTTCGGTAACATAGTTGATGAAAAAGCTATTGATCCCCGTCTGTCCTGCTACATAAAAGAACTGTGCAAATATTGCCAGGACAAAATGCGGATATTTATAAAAAGGTTTAGCTGTAATGGATGGTGTACCTGGATCTATCTCATTATCTTTTTTTATATCAGAAAGTTCAGGCAAAGGTTTCCGGATGATGAAAATTAAAATGATAAGAATACCAATACCTAAAAAAATAAACGGGATAGGCAGGTTATTGAAATGATATTCACCCGAAGATTTATTGAATATGATCAAACCACCCAATAACGGTCCGAATATCCATCCAATACCGTTGAATGCCTGTACAAGGTTTATCCTTCGCGTAGCTGCTTGCTCGTTTCCAAGGAAAGTAGCATAAGGATTGGCTATGATTTCAAAAAACGAGAAACCACATGCGATTACAAATAATGCAACCAGAAAAACATAATAAGATTTAACATATGCTCCAGGGATAAACAAAATTGTTCCGGTAATCAGGATTAATAAGCCTAGAATCAAACTCTTATTGTATCCGAACCTGTGAATGAATATTCCCGCGGGTATCGCCATGATAAAATACCCTGAATAAAGTGAAAACTGTACCAATCCCGACTCCGCCCTGGAAATATGCAGTACTTCCTGAAAATATTTGTTAAGCACATCGAGCAACGCATTGGTATAACCCGATAAGAAAAACAAACTGGCAATGATAATAAAAGGGAACAAATATCTTTTCCCATTTTCGGCCTGAAATATAGAGGTTCCCATATTTATTTACGTGATTTATAATCTTCTTGGTTATTAATTTGAAAAGTCCGAATTCTATATTTTCGGGGCAATCATATTTCATTATTATTCTGCAATAATTTTGATGCAAAACCCACCACCGGGAGCCATAGGTAGGGTTAATACCTGATCTTTTACTACCGATCCTATATGTACCTCATAGGATTCCTTATTTTTCTGAAAATGGGAATCTTTTGTATCCTGATATCGGATTAAATTATATTCCCTTCCCTCCAAAAAATCCAATTTTAAATCGACTCTTCTTGCCTTATCATTGGTATTCCCTGCCACAAACCAGTTTCTCCCGCTGCGTCGGGCAATGACAATAAATTCACCCGGTTCACCACCAAGGAAACGTGTTTCGTCCCACGTATCTGGCATATCCCTAATAAAACGAAACAAATCTTTTTTTTGATTATATACATCCCCATTATCCGGAAGGATCATAAGGGGAGAGTAATTAATCAGGCAGCGTGCTGTTTCGCCAACAACTGTACTGTTAAGCCCATTTTTATCGACTTTTGAACGATTTTGCAGGCCATTCAGATCGTAATATCCATTGGCCATATCCAAGGGGCCAGAAAGTCCGTTAATAAAAGGGACTGTCACGGCAATTTCCGGCCCAAAGGATTTTCTGGAATCCTGTTGCCCGTGACAATATTCGAGTGTAATCCTATTTGGCCATGTCCGTTCTTCTCCCCCGGGATGTACGGGGTTGTCGTGAAAATCGACCAGCATCCGGTATTTTGCACATAAACGGGTAATTTCACGGGTCAAATCCACAAAAGTTTTCCTGTCGTTGGTCTCTTGTGACAGGAAACCATACTTAATCCCTGCTGCTCCCCATTCATGAAAGGTTCTCAGTAGCCAAAACCCTAAAAGGTAAACTTCTTGATAGATCTGTTGTGATCGTGTAAGATTTATTTCCCAAAGTGGTGATACAGCATTAAAAAGTAAGATTGCTTGTAATCCCCATGTTTTTTGCATAATTTCAATAAACTTCAGCACTCGTTCGGGCGAAACATCATTTTGTAGGATATGCATCGGGGCAATCATGTAACCACCGTCTTTGTCCAGAATGCTTATTTCCTCGATGATGTCGTGTTCCAGTTCTTCAACACTGCCGTTCGGTAACAGATTTTGTTGATCGATAGCACCCCAAAAAGCAAACATTTCACTGAAATTATCCTTCATATCCTGAGGCAAAGGCCCAGGGACTCCCGATTGGACCTGGTTAAACACTTCAAACCCGATTTCTCTATCGGCCATATACATCCAGACGATCAAACTGCACCATGGCATTGCCTCCATCCTTGTGTGTAATTCGCACAAATCGTGCTTGCACCCCTGGAAGTTCGATCCCGGCCGAAAATTGTGCAACGGTGACTTCCCAACGCGTAAAAGGTTTGTTGTTTTCATCTACCTTTTCCCAGTTATCACCGTCTTCCGATACCTCAACGATATATTTTCCCGGATTTGTTGCTGACTTACTGACATCAATACCAGTAATCGATTGTACCTGTCCAAGGTCAACAATAATGTTTCCGGATGATGATAGAAGGTTTGTTTTTTGAAAAATGATACTTCCATAAACAGGGTCGATAAACTTAGACAGATTGTCTCTTTGATTGACTATGCCAGTAATTTGTTTGCCAAAGGTAATCTCAATGATCGTAGATAGCTGGCTTTTGTCAGTTTTTTCGAGATCGACAGTTACCGCATTTCCGATCTGATCATAACTTACGGTTCCTCCGGTTAAACATTTCGCACCAACAATTTTGTTGTTAATTGATGGTAATAACAGTTCTTTGCCTAAATCTCCCGTAATATGAAGATATGCTTTGTTGTCGCGATACGTACTTCCTCCCCAGGCTTTAGGATACCACGGACCCCCATGGGTATTGTAAATGGTATAACCATACTGTTTGAGCCAAGCGCCCACTTCTTCGAGGCGGGAAATCTGTTCCTGATCGAAAGCTCCTTCCCACTTTGGGCCCCAGCTAAGCAACATGTTGCCGTTTCTGCAAGCCGTTGAGGTAAGCATCTGTACCAATGTTCTGGCAGGCTTCACCGGTGTGTTCGACCACGACCATGAGCCACACAAGGTTACACAGGTTTCCCAGGGACGGGTCTGGTACATACCTATTTTTTGTTCGGGGGTATCAAAATCGCCTGGAATGCTCGCCCTGTTATTGATAACAATGCCTGGCTGAAGTGTGCGTATCATCCTTGTGAGCTTTTCGGATTCCCACATTTCGGAAATAAACATACCTCCCCACCAGCATGCATCAAACCAAAAAATATCGACTTTACCATAGTTGGTGCATAGTTCGCGCACCACATTAAACTGGTAATCTATGTATTTCCGGTGATTCGGTCCCGGAACAACTTTCTGCACACCAAGTTTGGCCTTATAATAGGGAGCCCCTGGTATATCCTCAATCAACGAAGTATCGACAGGTGAATAATCCGGATGATACCAGTCGCGTTGAGAGTAATAAATTCCGAATTTCATTCCAGCGGCATGACAGGCATCAGCAATCTCCTTCAGGTAATCGTGGCCAAAAGGGGTATTGGTTATTTTGAACTCGGAATATTTAGTGTTCCACAAGTGGAATCCATCATGGTGTTTGGTAATGGTAACGATATATTTCATGCCTGCTTTTTGAGCAATATCTACCCATTTTTTAGCATTAAAATCCTTGAATTCAAAATAATTAGGATACTTTGTCCAGATACTATCGGCAATGGGGCCGTGACCTTTATCTGGTGCCTTGCGGGTGTAGCACATTCCCCAACTCAAATCTTTGCCAATATAGGTCGACAAACCGAAATGGATGAACATGCCATAACGGGCATCATTGAACCATCCCATATCCTTTTCTGTTGCAAAATTGCTGGAATTCCATTGTTGTGGTATGAATTTCTGCAACAAATAGTAGGGTTCTTTTTTACTTGTATCATTCTCTAATATTGACCACTGAGCTTTAAGTGACATTAAGCTTAATGCTAAAAATAATAATGTTAACGCAATCTGTTTCATAACTTAATTCAAAATAAATGTTTGTATAACTATATCTTTTAATTAATGCTTTCAGGTAGTTTCTTGCCACTCGGTGGTCGTGTTTGGCATGTGAGAAGATTGGCTCAATAGCAGCCCTTCGTCGAAACCGTATCCTTGTCGCTTGTCTGTGCGAAGAACTGTCTGAAGCTTTTGGCGGTTTTGGGGTATGAATCAGGGTTCCATCAATCATTTTCCGCCCCCTTTATCCGCGATCAACAGTTGCCTGAGTTGCCCGCTTCCCGGTAATTTTCTTATGAAAATCAAGTGTGTCCTTTAAGGTATTGCCATCGTATGGGTTACCTATAAAAGCAACAACCGAAACAATCACACTTGTGGTTTTGGTTGTTGCAAACGAAATTTTTGATCCAAACTCAAATTTCCTGTGGTCTTTCCCTTTGGAAATACAACTTACCTCAGGTTCATGAATACTATAAACCTTGTTTTTACTCTTTTGTGTCCGTGACATTACTTTCAGGTATAAATTCAAATCGGTAAACCATGCAGAATTCTCAGGAAGTTTTCGCTTCAGTTCCCGGACAAGTCTGCCTATCCGATTTCGGGAATGAACCAAATCACTCAGATCACATGGCATTGACCATTGGAATTGGGCTTCTCCGCTACAATATTGGTAGTCCGAATTTTCTACCCATTTCGAAACAACCGATTCATCGCTCAGATTGTCCAACTGGTTTAATATCAGCAGTGAAACCATCAGTAGAATAGGTTTGACCGGACGACCAAAATCAATGTAATACCCAGAAAAGTCATCCTCAATCAATTTCCAGTTGATCGAATTGGAAAGTTGATAAAGCGGATGCCTGGGATTAAGCTGGTCTTTTAAAGTTTGAAATAGAAAACTCATTTGTCCGTTTTGCTTGTTATTCCCTATCATATTTCTGCAAGATTTTCCACTAAATTGCAAAAAATACTGCAAATAAAATCATCAAACAACAGTGCGAGATCAACATAATACTGTTAATAATCAACACCTTAGCTCGTATTTAAAGGTTGACTACTTAAATTTAAAAATAAGTGGCTCAAGTTTGAGCCACTTATCCACTCTTTCTCATTTAACCAAACTATTACCAACCGGGATTTTGAACAATATTTCCGTTAGATTTTACTACCTCTTCCTGAGGAATAGGATATAAATCCATTTTAGGTATAAATGTTCGTTGTTCTATTACATAGGGAGCATAAGTAAAATTGGTAGCGTCAACCTTCGTGATTTTTACCCCTTTTATTTCGCCGCCTATGGCAGTTGTGCCAATGGCCCAACGTCTCACATCCCAGTAACGATGATCTTCAAAAGCCAACTCCACTTTGCGTTCATTGCGCAAGCGTGTTCTGAAAGCTTCCTTTGTCATCCCCAATGGGAATGGAGGCATTGCCACTCCAGTGCGTGCGCGCACAAGGTTTACTGCTTCACGAGCGGATAATGTATAAGTAACTTTCCCATCCAAACTTGCAGGCTTAGCATCGGGCCCGTAAGCTTCGTTCATGGCCTCTGCATAATTAAGGTAAACTTCCGCCAAACGGAAAGCTATCCACTGATGATAAGTAGTTTGATTCTTGGTAAGATCAAGATTCTCAACAACATATTTTTTGAGATAATATCCTGTTTTTGATGCTCGGTCAAGCGGTAATCCATCCTTTCCACCTTCCCATAACTCAATAGGTCTTGTCGCTCCATTAGCGGCAAAATTGGAGTTATTCAGAACCACAGTTAAAGCTAAACGAGGATCACGGTTGGCATAAGGATTGGCGCTATGTGCAGGATTACTCCAGTCAAAAGTCGATCCATCTGTTTTCATTTCGTAAGCATCAACCAGATTTTGTGAAGGACATGTTCCGGTATTTCCTCCATTGAACCCTACGGAATAGTTTGCTTTTTCAAATGAATTTTGGACACCAACACGGCGTTCAAAAATGATTTCTGCATTTGTACCAGAGCCCAATAAGAACAGAGCCTTATAATCGGTGTGCAATTTATAAGTAACCGGAGACATGTCCAGTACTGCTTTACATGCTTTTGCCGCTCTATCCCACCGCATTTGCCAGTTTGCATCGGTATACCCCAGTAATGTATCGCTATTACCTGCTTTATTGAATAAATCACTTGCAGCATAAAGTAAAGTACGGGCTTTTAACGCCAAAGCCGAACCTTTGGTTGGATTTCCATAGTAGGCGGCAGCCTGAGTAACGGCTAAATATTTGGCGGCAGTATCACACTGAGAAACAATATATTCCACACAAGTCCCAAAACCGTTTCTTTTAAGCTTTTTAATAGCATCAAGGTCCGCATTCGGATTAAGCTTTGTTTTGATTAAGGGTACTCCACCATAGCGCTTAATTAATTCGAAATAAAAGTAACCCCGAAGGAAATACATTTCATTTCTCCATTTCTTTGTATTGTTTACTCGGGTGGTATATTCTCCCGGATCACTTAATTTATACTGATACCATGAAACGGTATCGGTCATTTGAGTAAAATCGTTTGCGGCGCGAATTCCTTGATAGTTTCGCGACCAAGCATTATCCGGATTGGAATACTGATTCCAGACACCTGAATTCAGATTCTGAATTGATTCAAATGGGTAAATTTCTTCAGCTTCGTCACTTGCAGATGCCAGCCATGAATTACCAATGGTATTGTACCCTGAAGGTAAATAGCTATACGGTGCCACACGGGCGTTTGCCAAATAGGCCATATTCCCATACACCCGATCAATTGACAATAACGTAAACTCCTCTGGTTTAATGTATTCACATGCAGCAAATAGCGTGCTTACCAGTAATACTATGCTTAAAGTTTTTATGAATTTCATATCCGACATTTTTAAAATTGTATATTTAAACCCAGGTTATACGACTTCATTGCAGGGTATTCTACCGTATAAGTTTCAGGGTCACTGTATTTAAAGCTACTCAGCGTGAATAGGTTTGTTCCCCTAAGGAATATTCGGAATTTTTCAATCTTCAACCTTGATGTCAGGCTGGTAGGAATACTATATCCAATCTCGGCAGATCGAAGACGAAGGAAATCAGCATCTTTATACCAGAAATCAGCATTTCTGAAGTTATTGTTATTCGATAAAGTAGTCAGTCTCGGATAATTGGCTATAGCTTGATTATCAACTGTCCATGGATTTTGATCAGCTACATAGGTAGAGATTTTTGCATCGTTAATCAACGGAACAAATACATTCTGATTGCTCAGTAAACTGATAGCACGTCCCAATTGAGACTGGAATACGGCATGTACATCAAATCCCTTGTAATTGGCGCTCAGAGTAAGCCCAATCTCAGAACCTGGAAGGATCGTTTTACTAATTGGAGCTTCGTCATATTGATTGATAATCCCATCGTTGTTTTTATCACGATACTTCATATCGCCCGGTTTTACATTACCAAATTGTTGTACGGGACTGTTGTTGATGTCACTTTGATCTTTAAAGAAACCTACGAATTCAAGACCATAAGGCTGTGAAATTGGTTGACCTGCACGATAATAATATTCGCTTCCGGCGGGTACAGGCAATTCGGCATTATACAATACTTTATTGCTCATCATCATGTAGTTTAAGCCAATATAGTATCCTCCGTCCTTAAAGGATTTGTCGATATTAAGTGATAGTTCAATCCCTTTACTTTCGGCCTCTCCTCCATTAACATCCCTGTAAGTTACACCAACAAACGATGGAACCATGTTCGATTTTGAAATAAGTATATCTGTCCTTTTTTGATAAAACCAGGCTGCTGAAAAATTGACTAATCCAAATAATTGAGATTCCAGTCCAACATCATATTTAGTCGACTTTTCATATGAAAGCTCGGGACTAGAAAGTGCATTTTCCTGTAATCCTCCTGATGCACCTGTGCCTGTACCGAAATAATAGCCTCCGGCATAAGTATAAAAATCACGGTAAGCAAAACGATCATCATTGTCAAAATCACTACGTCCGTTTACACCAGCCGAACCACTAACTTTCAGATAGTTGATCACCCAGTTATCTTTCAGAAATGCTTCGTTCGATACAATCCACCCAGCCGAAACTGCCGGGAATAATGCAAAACGTTTATCTTTGGCAAATGACTCAACACCGTTGTATGAGGCTCCAAGCTCAAAGATATACCGATCCTTCAGGCTATAGTTTAACAATCCGCTTATGGACTGATTGTAAAAAGGACTTGTCGCAATCGAAGTCAGTTTGTCCTGGTGATATAAAAGGTTTGCCGAAAGTTTACCGGACGAACCCAAAGAAACATTATAATTCAGATACCCCTCTAAATTGAACCTGATAAATTGGCTTTCGCCTGAGGTTCCGTTGTAAACCAAATTGGTGTTTTTCCCATATGGTGCACTGAGTATCGGATTCCCGGTAACGGAATCTTTTGTAATGGAATATGATTGATATGTTTTAGACCAGCCATCAGTTACATTGTAATAGCTGTCGTAAGCGTAACGCACACCAGCAACCAGTCCCTTAATTACTTTGCTAAAATCATATTCAGTTGATAATGTCGTAAGTAATGTTCTGTTCCTGGTTGATCGGTAACCTTGCTCATTGATTAAGCCCATTGGATTAACCGGATATTTAGAGCTTCCACCTAATAAAGTACCTTTGGCATAAATTGGGGTCATCGAAGAATATTTGGTTAATGCACTCCAAATTGAACTTGTACTTGAATTTGGATCGTTCATAGAGTTTACCTGTCCGGCAATATCGAAAACAACTTTCCAGTCTTTATTAATTTTCACATCAAGATTTGACCTGAACTGAAGATTACCTAAGTCAGTATTACTGCTGTAACCCTTATGCATATCTGTATGATTGTAAATCCCCCGATTCATCATGTAACTTATTGAAGTATAGTACTGAACAATCTTGTTGCCGCCATTAGCGCTTACATTTACGCGTGAAACTGGAGCACTCTGCCTTATCATTTCTTTGATCCAATCAACATTGGGGTAAAGAACCGGATCACCTGTCTTATAATTTGTGATATCTTCAGCAGTATATGCCGGAGCCAAACCATCATTTAATCGTGCATGGTTGTACATGGAGGCGTAATCCGTAGAACTAATAAATTTAGGTAAACCCATCGGGCTTTGTATACCTTGTAGCAAATTCACAGATATTTTTGACTTAGCCAGACTGCCGCGTTTAGTCTTTACTACAATAATCCCGTTTGCAGCTTTTCCTCCATAAAGAATGGCAGAAGTGGCATCCTTCAGAATAGAAATTGACTCAATATCGTCAATGCTTAAGGAATTTAAATCACGTTGAAAACCGTCTACCAAAATATACGGTTCATTACTATTGCCAAAAGTACCATTCCCGCGAATCCGGAATGCAGGTTGGTCTGAACCAGGTTCACCTGGACCCTGTCTCACCAACAAGCCGGGGATAACCCCATAAAGCGCATTTCCAACGGAATAGGTAGAGTTTTTTATAATATCCTCACCTTTTACAGAATTTATGGTGGTTGAAACTCCTGAACCCGATACCACATTTGTTAAGGAGTCCGCTACACTTTTTACCTCCTTTGATTTTTCAGATGTTTGACCGAATGCCGTAAAAACCACCCCTAATAATAATGCGAGGATACCAGTTTTTACTCTCAAATAATATATGTTTTTTCTTTTCATTTCTAATCAAATTATTTGTTTGTAATTCACAATTACCATCCGGGATTTTGTATCAGCCCATATCCTTTATTTATCTCATCGATAGGAAATGGATGAAGGAACCAAAAATCGGCCCAGAAACGGGTTTTTATTGCTAACGGATCAGCACCCGGAATACCTGGTACAGAAGGAGCGATTTTCTCGTAAGTATAGGTACCATCAGCGTACTTTAAAATCTTCATATTGTAGATTTTCGTTGGGATTGGCCTTCTCCAGCGTTTCAAATCAAAATATCTGTGATTTTCGGCAATAAACTCTACGGCACGCTCTCCCACAATGTATTCTCTTAATGCATCCTGAGTAAGGGTGCGGTTAACAACCGGCATGCCTGAACGGGTGAGGATAACATCCAAATAATCGAAAGCCTGAGTATTGGGTCCCTCAAATTCGTTGGAAGCCTCGGCATAAATAAAATACATTTCTGCCAAGCGCATAATCGGCGCAACAGGACGAGCACCTCCTAAAGTATTTCCACTCAGACATTCCAGGTCATTCATGTATTTCCGGTAACCAAAGGGTTGCTCTGTTTTGGCCGCCGCTTTTCCTTCCATGCCGTTAGTAACGGCAGCGGTTGCTCCGTCATAAAATTGAACAACAGGAAGGTTAGAGGCACACCATTTACAACCATTGTAAGCAATACTTTGGTGAAAACGCGGATCGAGATTTTTATATGGAAATTCAGGTTGGTTAGCAGGTGTGGTTATTTTTACATCCCAGTTAACCTTGCTGCCATCCGTATTTGAGTAGAACTCAACCACATTTTGGGTAGGGACATTGGCTGCTGCACCGCCTCTGCGCCCGCGAAAATTCCAGGTATAAAATAAATTGAATGCATCGGTATCTTCAAAAGTGCCAAACATGATTTCGGTATTTCCATCCTTTGGCGTTTTACAACATGCTACTGTATAATTTCGATTAACATCCATATTTTTCACAATAGCATAGCTGTTACTTTCGCAATAGGTGATTGCTTCTTTAGCTGCATCCCGTGCAAGTTTCCATCGGTTTTTATCGTAATTACCAAAACTAATCAGCTTATTGTTAGCACCAAAATCTATATAAGGTGTAGCAGTATTAAACAATTGACTTGCGGCATAGAGTAAGGTACGGGCCTTGTATCCATAAGCCATTGCCTTGGTTGCACGTCCAAATTCAATCGGGTTGGTTACTTTGGCCGGAAAATTGGGATTGGCAATTGCTTGATTCAGTAATTCGATGATGTAGTTACAGGTCTCTTCCACAGTTGCCCGGCCAATATAAGGATATTCAATAGCCGTATAGCTTTGTTTAACAATGGGAACACCACCATACCGTTTCAATAATTCGAAATACTCCAGAGCAATAATCGTCTGGCATTCTGCCTTAATCCGGCCTTTTACCTCGTCAAGTGCATCTGGTACATTGTCAATATTCTCTAGCATAATAAAGCATCGCCGTATGGTCGAATAATGCCAGTTATATTTATCTTCACCTCTTCCAGTCACGGTAGTAAACCAGGTAGAGTTTACAGTTCCAGCATACACTTTATGCGAATTATAGGCACTTTGCAGTGTTAATGATGATCCTTCATCGGAAATCGCAACAAGTGCATTGCCCATGGTTTCACCATTGTTTCCCCAAGGTTGCAGAATGTGGGGAACGTTACGGTAGAGATCATAAAGTAATTTCTCGGTGTTGCGGTAATTGATGAATACAGAATCTTTGTTAAATCCACCCTGAGCAGGCATTTCCAAATAATCGTTACACGAAACCATTGAAAGCAAGGTCATCAGAATGCCAATGATAAATGGTAATATATGTTTTGTTCTCATAGAGTTATTCATTTTTAATAAAATCATATGTTAAAACTGAAATTTGCATCCCACATTGTAAACCTGTAGTTGAGGATAGGTCCAGTTATAGCCAGGGTCTCCTTCCGGGTCAACTACTTTCAGTTTATCCCATGTGAGAAGGTTTTGTCCGGATACAAATACGCGCACGTTTGAAACATGAATCCGTTTCAGGGAGAAATTATAGCCTACCTCCACATTCTTAAGACGCAGGTATGAACCACTCCGAAGGTTAAGGGTCGAGTTGTAATAGTTCTGGGCAGTTCCATAATCGACGGTAAGTTTTGGAAAGGTTGCATTGGCACGGTTAGGATCAGTTGCACTCCAACGTCCTTCAGTAATATCTGCAGCCGATCCAAAAGCATTGAAAGGTTTCCAGAGGTAGTCGGCTACAAATACTGAAGTATTTCCTGAACCGGAGAATAATGCACTGGCTTCGAATCCTTTGTATGAAAAACCAAAAGAAAAGCCAAAGCTCATTTCCGGGAATCTCGGGTTGCCGATTGCCTGTTGGTCGTTTGAGTTAATTACACCATCGTTGGTGATGTCTTTGTATTTGGTATCACCCAAAGTTGGCTGTTTACCAAAATATAGCGGAGCTGCAGCTACTTCTTCCGGAGTATTAAAGAATCCGTCGAAAATATATCCGAATTGCTCACCAACCCGATGTCCGGTCCGGTTCAGATTAGGATAAGTGGTATTTAAAGCCTCATTCATATATTCAATTTTGTTTCGTGCAAATGAGAAGTTGCCATTCATCCAGTAACTGAATCCCTTCACTTTACTGTTCCATCCGGTTTCAATTTCAAAACCTTTGTTTTTTACGATACCAATATTGTAGGCATCCTGTAATACAGCGGCTACATAACCAGGAACAGTAGCTAAAGCTGTTATGATATTGCTTCGGTCTTCTGCAAAATAGTCGACATTTAAGCTATAATGGTCATTAAAGAATTTCATATCTGCCGCAATATCCAGTTTTTGGCTTTCTCCCAGACAACATCCGGATTTCCCAGCTTACCTTCTACATAACTTCCATATTTAGTTGGCGGGTCCTGACCCAATACACCATAGCCTGAAGTGCTGTTCCCTGGTAAATATTCTGAAGGATAATACATGAACCGGGAGTTACCTAATTTGTCATTTCCAACAGTTCCATAAGATGCCCTTAGTTTCATATAGCTAAGTACCTTTCCCCCAATCAGGTTTTTAACAAATGGTTCTCCGGTTAATATCCAACCAGCCGAAAGTGCAGGGAACCATCCAAAACGATTATTTACAGGGAAATTCTCAGAACCGTTTCGTCCCATATTGAATTCGAGCATATATTTCGAATCATAGTTGTAGGTAACACGGCCAACCCAGTCCTGGTAACCCAACGGAATACCTGGATAAGACTGGTTGTGAAACCATCTTTTGTTCTGTTTATACAATAAGAGTGCACTCACATTATTTTTACCAAACGATCTGCCGTAATCAAGGCCAAAATCGAGGTATGACTGAACCGATCGAGAAAACGAGACTGTAGCATTACCCACTACATCAACTAAATCACCGCTTGGCCTTAAAACGATCTCACCTACTGTTTCGGGTGCTACAGCAGCCAACCTTACGGGTGTGTAGGTTACAGAATTGCGGGTAAATACACGCCGTCTCCCATAATAACTATCATAAGCAATTTTCGATCGTATTGATAAACCTTTGGTAATCATATCTAGTTTTTGAACAATACCAAAGTTAAAGTTGAAATTATTGTCTAACTTATCAATAGCACCATTCATTAGATTACTTAAGGCATTGCGGGAACCCGAACGATCGAGTACGATTTGTTTACCTTCCCATAAACCTACTGTAGCGGTAGGTGCTGAAACGAGTAATGTTCTAAATATATTTTCATATGGAAAATCAGCCTCTGTACCTTTGGAAGAATTTCTTAATGAAGAGTTACCTCCTAACTGAACATTTACCTGAGTCGTAGGCGTTACATCAATATCAAAATTTGAACGAAAATTATATCTGTCGTAAGTACTGTTTGAACTGATACCACTTTGCGCTTCAAAATTTTTAACAAGCCCGTCTTGATTCAGATAACCCAGAGAAACATAGTATTTAACTTTTTTTGTTCCGCCACTAATATTTAAGTTATGTTGCGTTTGGGGTGCATATTTTTTTAATACGAGTTTTAACCAATCGGTATTTGGATAAAACAACGGGTCGCTTCCATCTTCAATGGTCTGAATCTCCTCATCGGTAAACCCTACTGCTGAAGAATTATCATTTTGGGAAGCCTCGGTATATAAACGGGCAAATGTGGGGCCATTAACAAATGATGGCAGGCGGGTTGGTGTCTGTAGTGAAAAGTTACCTGAATAGTTGACAACTGTTTTACCTTCTACACCTTTTTTTGTAGTTACAATAATAACACCATTTGCACCACGAATACCGTAAACGGCTGTTGAAGATGCATCTTTTAAAACATTGATTGATTCTACTTCATTTGGATCTATCTGGTTAAAGTTTCGTTCAATTCCATCAACCAACACAAGGGGAGATGCCGCAGCACTTGAAAGGGTGCCAATACCCCTGATCCGAAGGGTTACGTCATCCACCCCCGGTTGACCACTGTTTTGTATTGCCATCAATCCACTGGTTCTTCCAACCAAGGCTGCTGTTAAGTTAGGTACAGGAGACTTTATTAACTCAGCACCGCGAACGGTTGTAACAGCACCCGTAATATTTACTTTTTTTTGGATACCGTAACCAACTACCACCACTTCTTCGAGCCCAATAGTCTGCTCTTTCATTGAAATCTTATAAAGAGTAAGCTTTACAGGCTCCTCCTGTGACTTGTATCCAACGAAAGTGAAAACTATAGTTTTGGCATCCGCAGGAACGTCAATCAAAAACTTCCCGTCAAAATCAGTAATAGTACCTATAGTAGTACCTTTTACCATTACCGTTACTCCAGGTAATGGTTCACCTTTTTCATCAGAAACAGAACCACTTAACTTCTTTTTAGGTTGCTCTGAGTTTACTGTTGAAAATCCGGGTTCTTGGGGTGAGAGGATTGAAACGCCTTTTGCATCAGTCGTTTTCTTTGTCAATTCGGTATTAATAGATGCCGAAACAGTCATTAATGCTGTAACAATCATCAATGCAGTCAGCATCATGATTAACAGTAATCCCTTAAAGCGACATTGCGGATTACTTCTTTGAATGTGTGTTTTTTTCATAAATTTGTACTGTTTAAAAATGTTCACGCGATTTGTTCAGTAAAGATTCCTTCAGATGCAGTTTCATCTGTTTGTTTTTACAATCAATCACTTCTTTTTTATTTATGTTTCTTGCAGGTACATCAGAGAATAATATGGTTAAGTTCCAGATAAAAAGAATATTTCAAAAAAGAAACCCTGTATTTTATTGTTTGTGCATTATCCATCGTTGGTTGGGTGCATCCTGGTCCTGCCTGATATCTACTCCGGCGCCAGGGCCTCCGCTATCTGTTACTTCAAGGCGATGCCGAAATGCAGACACTGGCTCCAACTCAACAACTCCATCGAAGGGGGTGCCCATTATCACCCTCCAATAATGGGCAGTACTTTCAGTCACAGAAGATTGTATAACATACCTACCATTACTGGTTCCAAGAGCAGTAAGACTCTTTGTTGTTTCATTTTGTGGAACAAATTCATAATAACCATTTCCCATATAAACCGCTTTCCAACGCTGCGCTAAATTCGTTCCTGATCCTAAATCATTTTGGATTGAAACGTAGTTATTACCAGTACCTCCCGATGTCAGTCGCGAATCCTGTTGATGATAAGGAGCAATTTCGTAGACTGCGTTATGTTCCAATGGGGGCTTTGTCCACACCCTAACCCAGTCTACCTTCATTGGCCAATTGTCAGAACCGAGAATAACCGGCCATGTTTGGTTGTTTCCTAACTCCCATGGCGACCCTGGTAGTGGATTTTGAGTCTTCAGCACGTTATTAAAATAAAAATCGATCGTGCCCTTCGTACCTGCCTTCCATAAGGTTCCCGGAATATTCCAGGTAGTCCAGTTCACTCCCGGTACATCTATAAACAGCGTACTCCAATTTACAATTGTGCTCGTACTTGAAGCCTCCCAGCGGTGTAGTCCCCCCAGGTAACGGTCGTATGGGCCGGTGGGATTGGAGCCTGTTTGGTTAGTATATTTATCGAAAAAGTCGCACTCAATCGCTTCGGTAGCGTTTCCATAGAGGTGTTCGGCTGCCATGCTCCAGAAAGCGGGCCAGCCATAAGATTGACCAGGCGGCAGGGAGGCAGTAGGTTTTGGATCGAAACTGATGCGGGCCTCGAAATACGCTCCGTCTCTAACGGCAAAGCCTGTATACGTGTTCGCGGCCCAACCATTCGGACGGCAAACTGTATAGAGACCATCGTTGGCCCCACGCTTAATAGATGTGAGAATGAGGACTCCGTCTGCTACACTGATTCCACTATTCGGCGTTACAGGATAACCAAAGGGCCGTCGCCGGTAGAAATTATATCCTGGCTGTCCGCTGTCGTTCATGTCAATGCCTGAAGTTGAACTGAATTCTTCCCGGAAAGCCAGGTAAGTATAACCCGCAGCAGCAGCTTGCAGTGGCGGAGGACAAATTGGACCAATAGACTCAAATATGGTTGTATCTGGATCTGAAGAAGTCGCTTCACTAGAATTAGCACAGCTTTGTAAAAGCGACAGTGAAAAAGCTACAAGAATTATTAGTATTCGGATTTTTATTTCCATTTTATATAGTTTTAATATCTAATTTGGTCAAAGTAATTTAGGCATGAACACCTATTCTATGGTATTCAAGCAACGGACATGGCTGCCCCACCGATAGGGTTGGAGAGAATCTCGTATAGGATGACCCCGACAACCAGATAAACCTGCTCCAATCAACAAAGCATCTGTTTCTGCGAGTAATATGATATTTTTATAATTGAAAATATTTGGCATACTGTTTCATTTTAATCCGACAATATTCTATTTGGCTGAGGAATTTCCAACATTTTCATACAATTTCGAAAGGCGGTGTGCATGTTCATTGTAAGCATTTAAAGCTCTTTTATAACATCTAAACTGCTTATAACTTGTACATTAATGAAATAGCGCTTTAGTAATATGCATTTTTCAAGGCTGTTTCAACAAATGCTTTCACATTTTTAACAGGAGTGTTATATTCAAGAAAGTCGGCAGATTGAATAATAAAATTACCACCTGGTTTCCCTTTCTCCATTGTTTCTCTGGTTATTTTTTCAACCTGTTTGATGTTACCTTTTTGAAGGACATTCACTTGATCAACACCACCAAGTATAACATAATCGTTCCCGACTTGTTGCTTTGCTGTTTTCAAGTCTGCGTCACCTAAAGGATGAGGAGAGAATGGTTCTACTATTCTGGCGCCAAGTTTTTTATAAGAATCCACAAGATTCATTATTTTACCACAATTGTGATACATTACGGGTGTGCCATTATTCTGGAGAGCATCAATATATTTTTTTTCATATGGCAGGATATAATTGTCATATATTTCGTTTCCAAGGAAACCTCCTGGTGCGTTGCCTCCCACACACTGGACGTCAACCCCTGCTTCTTCAATGGCAAGCGCATAAGGCATTACCCTATCCATAGCAAAATTCATCAGCCTATGGTAAAATTCAGGTTCGACCAAGAACAAACTGTATAAATCATTTTGACTTATAAGCATAGAGGCATTATTAAAAGGTCCGTGTGGTGACCAGGATCCAACAATTCCATCATCTCCTACAGCTTTTTTGATATCGTTTAACCATAGTCGAATTCTTTGCGGATATTCAGGATCCATTCTCGGTTCATACTTAATTGCCAGTTCGAGGTCTTTAGCTGTTTTAATAGGAGGCGTAGTGCACGAATACATAAAAGTCCCAGGTCGTGATTGATAGGCTGAGTAATCCTGGGAAATAATTCCTTCCGGTGTTTTTATATCAGAATGATAAATAGTAGTATCCCGACTCTGCTTACTAGTAGTTTTAACTTCCCAGTTTTCTGTTTGAACATCAGTTTTTAAGCCACCGTAATGAATAGAAATAGGGTCGTTTACGCCAAATACTAATCTCACAAATACATCGCAACCTATTTCTTTTTGAAACTCGATTACCTTTAATTGCATGGTTTTATAATCATAAGGATCAACTGTTGGGAAGACTTGAGTGATGAAATGTCCTTGTTCAACAATAAACAAAGTTACTGGTACCCTATCTGGCATTTTGCCATTTAACACTTCCTTAAATCGTTCTTTTCCTGTCATCCTTATTTGTATTATTTAATTCATAAATGCTATTGAAATGTTATCAGAATCCGTTTTCTCCCCCATGCATCGGTCATTCTTCCGGCTACAGCAGCTCCCAAAATACAGCCAAACAACAACGAACTGTAGGCCCAAATGCCGTTCAGCCCAAAGGACTCCGTCAGGAAAGGGCCGGCACCTGTAATAATAGCGATGTCAAATCCCAATAAAAGTCCACCCAATGCTGCCACCATGCTACATAAAAGCAGTTGTCCTATGTTGATCCCGTTCTCAAATTTCATCATTTGTCTTAATTTATATGTTACTTATTGAATTTATGAAGGACAGATATGTTGGAACCAAAATATTCAGTTGCAATAATATATCGATTGCACCTTACTCATTCAGTCTAAATCCTTTTGATTTCAGCACTTCCCCTTTGATGTTTGTGGCTTCTATATAATATTCTATGGCTTGATAAGAATTTTCCAAGTGTACATCAAACTCAAACGGATAGGACTTGTCCTCTTTTATTTTCCATTCTTCGTTCCCGATTTTATAATGAAGGATTGCAGATTGCCAGTCCTTTTCGGTCCGGTCAGAAAAAAAATAGAAGTCTGCAAATTGTGGAAATGTTTGAATAATCATCGCAGTGCATGTTCCCCATTGAGGATCAGTACTTGTTTCTCTGTTAAATCGGTTGGTAGGTAATGGTTTTCCCAATTGCTCGTTCTGCTTTTGAAAAAGTGTTACCTGTGCGTCCAATCCTTCTATCTTGTATGCCAATAAACCATTGGCAGGTACAATCACTTCCATTAAGCCATCTTTGCAGGTGGTTGTAGAGTTGATTGAACTATCGGCATTATAAACACTTACTTTATATGCTTGCCTTGCATTCCAGGGAATTACAGAAGGATTGAAGCGAATTGTTTGTTTCACCGAATTAGGTGAAGTATTGGCAAGGGCTAAAAATAAATCGTTGCCTTTTACCCCAAAAATATGGTTCAACGCCACGCTTGAAGATGCTATTGCTCCCTGAGGCACCCAAAGACACACATCCTGATTACCCATAAATGTTCCTGTTTTATTGCCATATACTTTACTCGTCAGGAAAGCGTAACCAGGAGCATATGTCGAAGGGAAATCTATTTTCCCGTTGGAACGATAATAAAAATCTGAAACCAAGAAATCCATCAATAAAGCCAAATGTGGCCAAACATGGTTATAAAAAACAGCATTATACTTGACATCAAAAAAAGGATGCATAGGGTAATCCGCCTTCTGATATACATTGGTTTCAAAAGAAGTGAAATAGTATCCTGGAAAATTCGCATAACGCCCTATGATAGCATTGTAAGCCACATCACGAAGGAGATTATCTCCCGAAGTTTTTGCCAAACGCAATAGCCATGCTGCATGATGAGCCAGCATCACTGGACCAAAAGCATACGTATTGGATGCTTCTGGCACTAAACCATTTAATGATGTATGCCAAGCAGGTACTTTTTGTTGGTGTACAAAACTTGTTTCATCCATTTTAATAAAAGGATTTTCCCCTTCAATATTATTTAAGCGTCTTCCTGGGAAAATACCTTCTACTTTCCCTCCTTTATTAACAAGGATTATAGAATCTGGTACGGTGGGATTGCTGCGAGTCCATAGTAATAACTGTTTTGCTCCAACGACAGAGGCATCCAAATAACGCTGATTGCCTGTTTGCTCATAAAGTTGAAACAAATCGTAAATTCTAACACCAAAATCTGTCGTAAAAAATGCCACTTTATCTTTTAGCCCAGGCGAATAGTGAAAGGTTCGAGGATACTTATCATAAACTTGAGTCAAATATTCCTCAGCACCCGAGATAGCTTTTTGCAAATCATTTTTATCCTGTGAAATTTGATAGCGATACAAATAATCCTGCCAGCTTCCACCACCTGTTTCGGTATCCAAGTTCAGTTTCCGGCTTTTTCCAAAAAGACGGTTCATTTCTGCTTGGAATGCTGGGGTTTGTCCTTTTGTCATTTGGTACAAACCCGACAATTCTCCAATATCCACACAAGGGCCTTTTAATAAATGAGAGGGTGATTGTGCTTGATGAGGTTTATCTTCAATAGAAAACAGGAACTTTTCCCTGCTCATCACATACTCCATCATAGGCAAAGCCCTTAATTTGTAGATATTATCATTGCCTGTTACCAAAGCCAACCCCAAAGCATGTAATGCCGATACGTTTTTTACGGTATTGGGAACATCAAAACAATAATCCGAAGCTTTTAATTCAGCCACCCAACCGCTATAGACATCGTTCATAGCGTAATTGAGCATATTATCGAAAGTCTGATTAAGGTTTACCAGGGCATTTTGTCTCTCGTTTTTATAATGAAAGATATCCTTTAACAGTGCATCCGTGCCTTTCATCCAATCGCCTGGTGTAAGCAAATACTTACAAGTAAATTGATAAGATTCCTGTGTTTTCAGATACGATTTTTCACCGCCTAATAAGGGAGCAAAAATGGTAGGCTGTGCCATACCTTTGGCATTACTCACAGAAAAACCAAAAAGGCTATTTCCTTTGGTAGCATCTTTTGAAAAAGTACTCCAAAACTGGTTTTCTTTATTCCCCGCATTGTTCCACTGCAATGAATGGGCATAACGATAAGGAATCATTTCGGGCGCTACTGCTAGCCCTTCTGTAAATCCAGCAGTATTAATAAAAGTAGCGGCGGTGGTGGCAAAAGCTTCTTCTGTAATACAGTTTTGTGAAGGGAAACGCTTCCAAGACCATGTAAGAGGTTGATATAAAAAATCTAATTTTTTAGGGTTGGTTGCTTCTAAACCTGTAAAGCCCAATGAGTACCATCCTTCTTTTCCTGCTTTTATACCCATGATAAAAGAGGGAGCGGCTGTTTCAAGAGGAAGTTCTACTGCTAAAGTGGCTTCTCCAAATACATTGGCTTTAAACTTACATACAAAGCTTCTATCTTTCAAAAGTACTTTAGTAGCCACTACATCTATTCCTTGCAAAGCATAAATATTATTCTCAACTTTTTGAGCAGCATTTTTCCAGCCTATTATCCCACCATTTCCATCCACAGTAGATGCTACTATATTGGGATTTTCTTTGGAGTAAGCTATATGCAATTGAGGAATGATTACACGATGGATATTACTTCCTTTATGTGTAATGACCAATTGAGGATTACGCCCAAAATCTTTGGATATAGTGATTCTATACAGCTCATTTTCAAGTTCAGGCGACTGAGCCATTGAAAAGTTGATGATACTAAGGAGTAAAATCTTGATAAATATTAATTTTTTCATTTACATATTTTTTATTAATATCACCTATTATTTTCCTGTTTCTATAGTTATCAAATACATTCCATATTCGTGCACATCTAGCGGTACGGTAAGGCTTTTGTTTTGTGGTGCGAATTGCAGCACTTGTTCAGGTATTTCGTTGAGTTGCTTTACCTCTTCGGGAGTGAAATC
>Ga0265297_10003897_pt1 | contig 25690 bp, 21 predicted proteins | sample Munlanlwell13791_FD_192502 | JGI IMG/M metagenome (GOLD analysis project Ga0265297, IMG submission 192502) | Leachate microbial communities from a municipal landfill in Southern Ontario, Canada - Leachate well 137-91 | ecosystem: Engineered > Solid waste > Landfill > Unclassified | place... | reverse complement strand
CGGCGTCTCGGGTGAAAAAAAGGTACGAACGTCTATAGCGCTGGCCTCTTACGAGTCGACTCTCTCTTGCGGTTTCGCAGCGGTAATGGGCTCTAAAAACCTCAAGGCAATCGTAATAAAGGGCAGCGGGGCTATCTCCGTGGCAGATCCGGACAAACTCAAAGAGCTTACTCGCTATTCCTATAGCATAAGTAAACGCGTTCATCTGGCTATTCCTCCACAAATTCTTCATTCAGGGCATGGGGACTTACTGGAGGTCGTAGGAAAAGGAAATTGTTTCAAATGTGGTAGTACCTGTATCAGGAATGTATATCGCTATGGCAAGCGGGATGACCTGGTAGCAATGCGCCGTTGTCAATCAATGGAATATTATCTCCCCTGGTTTTACGGTAAAGACGATGAACCCATAGAGACCTTATTCAATGAGCCGATTCTGGCCAATGACTATGCTATCGAAAGTTTCGAACTCGAAAATATGGTTCGCTGGCTTTATGCTTGCCAGCAAGCAGGATGTCTTAGCGAGAAAGAAACCGGATTACCGCTTTCTAAAATTGGTACTATGGAATTCCTGAAAAAGTGGCTTCATTCGATAGCTTACCGTGAAGGTTTTGGGGATATTCTTGCCGAAGGATTACTCAGAGCCGGAGAAAAAATATCTGCCAAGGCTAGAGCCCTGTTTAGCCATCAAATCACTGCCGTCGGGCAATATGAGACCACACCGACGCGGGCATTCGTATACCAGTCATTGCTTATTCCTATGGAACCAAGATCACATCAGCCACTACTTCATGCTAATATTTTTGTATTCGAAGGCTGGATGGCAAATTTAATGAATCCCGACCAATCTCCGATTGATACAAAAGTATACCAGGAGGTAGCCAAGGCATTCTGGGGAGGTGAAGCGGCCGCAGATGTATCCAGCTACGAGGGTAAGCCTCTAGCCGCAGTGAAAATGCAGAACAGAGTCTATTTACATGACAGTCTGGGGTTGTGTAACTTTACCTGGCCTATCGATTACTCGTTCAGCACACCAAACCATGTTGGTGACCCCGGATTAGAGGGCAAACTATATTCAGCAGTTACAGGACTCGATGCAGGTAAATTCGATGAGTACTCTAAGAACCTGGTCAATCTCCAGAGAGCTATATTGATGAGGGAAGGAAGAAAATTCCCGCAGGCTGATTATCCTAAGGAATACCTGTTCACAGAACCCATAGTTGAGAATCATCCAGTTATGGTACCCGGTCCTAATGGACCTATAGATGTAACGGGGAATAAGCTCGATAAGCAGAAACATGAAAGCATGTTGCAAGAGTTCTATAAACTACGCAACTGGGATCCCAAAACAGGAATGCCTAAAGACAAAATTCCCGAAATTAATAGATAATGGCTCTAGGAAATTAAAGTCAATTCAAAACAGCAGAGCCAAACTCAGACAATAGTCTATAGTCTCCTGTAATATAAACGGGAATATACACACCGCAGAAGCGAGGTGGGATTAACATGTATAGGATGCTAGGCAAGATACTACGTGTAAATTTAAGCAATTCCAAAACATCAACATTCTCTTCTGAACCATATTTCGAGCATTACCTCGGCGGACGCGGTATCGCCTCAAGGATATACTGGGAAGAAGTACCGCCAGAGGTTAAACCTTTCGACCCGGAAAACAAGTTGATCTTCGTCAACGGCCCTCTGGTAGGCAGCGGCGCTCAGGCTGCTACAATTATGGCAGTTGTAGGCAAGTCCCCCTGTGCTTTCCCTGAAAGTTACTGCTACGGCTTTTTCGCCGGCTACGTCGGAACTGAGCTAAAGAAAGCAGGATACGATGGCATAATCGTAGAAGGATGTGCCACCGAGCCTGTATACATATTGATCGACGACAATAAGGTAGAAATCCGCAAGGCGTCATCCATGTGGGGGAAAAGCACTTACAGCGCAGCGGAAATAATTCAAAAAGAACATGGAGAAAGTGCCAAATACATTACTATCGGCGTCTCGGGTGAAAAAAAGGTACGAACGTCTATAGCGCTGGCCTCTTACGAGTCGACTCTCTCTTGCGGTTTCGCAGCGGTAATGGGCTCTAAAAATCTCAAGGCAATTGTAATAAAGGGCAGCGGGGCTATCTCCGTGGCAAATCCGGACAAACTTAAAGAGCTTACTCGCTATTCCTATAGCATAAGCAAACGCGTCCATCTGGCTATTACTCCAGGAATCATAATGACTGGACATGACCATTTATTGGAGGTTGTAGGAAAAGGAAACTGCTTCAAATGCGGGAGTATTTGCCTCAGAAACGTATATCGTTATGGCAAGCGGGATGACCTGGTTGCAATGCGCCGTTGCCAACCGTTGGAATACTATCTGCCCTGGTTATATGGTAAAGATGACGAGCCGATAGAAACCTTTTTCAACGCTCCGGTTTTGGCCAACGACTATGCTATTGAGAGTTTTGAATTAGAAAGCATAATTAAATGGCTTTATGCCTGTCATCAAGCAGGATATCTAAGTGATAAAGAAACTGGATTGCCCCTCTCTAAAATCGGCACCAGAGGGTTTTTGGAAAAGCTGCTTCATTCGATAGCCTATCGCGAAGGTTTTGGCGATATTCTTGCTGAAGGATTGGTAAGAGCCGCTGAGAAAGTTTCAACAAAGGCCCAATCCCTTATCAGCCCGGACGTTGCTCCCATAGGCCAAAAATCTCATTGTTCACCTAGAGCATTTACTGCATATGCTCTGATCTATCCAATGGAACCCAGGATTCATCAGCCCCTAAACCACGGGACTATTTTCCTCTGGACGGCCTGGGCTATGAATCAATCTAATCCCGACATCAGCCCCGTTACTACCAAAGTATTCTACGATATAGCTAAAGCTTTCTGGGGCAGTGAAGAAGCAGGAAATTTGTCCAGCTATGAGGGAAAAGCTCTGGCTGCTATCAAAATACAGAACAGAGTATATTTACATGACAGTCTGGGATTGTGTAACTTCACCTGGCCGATCGATTACTCATTCAATACACCGAACCATGTGGGTGACCCTGAACTGGAAGCCAAACTATTTAACGCAGTAACCGGTAAGCCCGGAGAAAAGCTCGACAAATACACCGAAACTATCTTCAATCTTCAACGAGCAATATTAATTCGAGAAGGGAGAAAAACTCCAGAAGCCGACTTCCCAGCAGATTATAACTTTACAGAACCATTAAAAGTCGATCATTTTGGCAGACCAACTATTGTACCAGGCGGTGACCAGGAAGTAATAGACGCAACAGGCAAAGTACTGGACAGGAATAACTTCTCCAACATGCTGAAAGAATATTACCGCCTACGTGGTTGGAACGAAGAGACAGGAATACCTGAAACAAATACTCTGGCGGCCATCGGATTAGATGATGTGGCAACCAAACTTCAAAGACCCTAAAGCAAAATAGCTACCTTTTTTTCAAAGATAGCTATCTCCCCTCACGAGATTGATAACTGCTAAAACCGCTTTTACTATAGAATGGTTTCATTAGACTATCTCAAGTCTAACTCTAACACCTTCTTTGGTAGCTGCTACTCTTAACAAAGTTCGCATTGCCTCCGCTACGCGACCTTGTTTACCTATCACTCTACCCTTATCATCCGCTGCAACTTCCAGTTTAATCACAATTCTGTTCTCTTCGGTCTCCTCGGTAACTTTAACATCGTCGGGTACACTAACAATGGACTTAGCGATATATTCAACTAACTCTTTCATTATTGTGTCTCCTTAGTGACTGTTTCCGTTTTAGCTGCTGATTTTTTAGATTTTGCCGCCTTTGGTTTTTTAGTTGACTTCTGTTCTAATTTTACCGGGACTTCTGATTTGGAAAGCAATCTGGATACAGTATCAGTTGGCTTTGCCCCGCAACCAAGCCATTTAATTGCCTTTTCTTTGTCGACATCAATAGTTTCCGGATCTGTCATCGGATTGTAATGGCCAATAACCTCGATAAATGCCCCATCACGTGGCGACCTGGAATCAGCAACGACTATTCGGTACATCGGCTTATTCCTGGCGCCTACTCTCCTTAATCTTATTTTTACCATGTTTCCTCTCTAAATTGAACGCCTTAAAAAATTTTTTTATTGGCTATTATGCCCCAAGGCGCTTCACCTGTCAATAGCATTAATACATCTTAAATTCAGCGATATAAGATTTTACCAATTCTTTGAGTTATATATATTTGCTACCAAAGAATAGAGCTATTATAATCAAAGCATGAAAATAAACCAACTACATGATTGGCAAGTAAGCATCGAACAGGCTAAACAAATACAAAAAGACCTATCAAGCCAGATTTCCAGAAAAAATGAGGTTACCAATCATCGTTTTATTGCTGGTGCCGATATATCGGCACCGGATTCTAACAATATTGCCCTTGCGGCAGTGGTCATCTTAGAATATCCTACTTTAGAAGTTGTTGAGGTACAGACAGCCAGGGGAGAAATAAAATTCCCTTATGTTCCGGGATTTCTATCTTTTCGTGAAGTCCCTCTACTAGTATCCGCTTTCGAAAAGTTAACGATTATTCCCGGAATTCTCCTAGTAGACGGTCACGGGATAGCACATCCCAGACGGCTTGGTATTGCTTCACATTTGGGACTTATTCTAGACATACCTACTATAGGATGCGCTAAATCTCGCCTTTGTGGACAACACAAACCTTTAATTACAACAAAGATCGGTTCATATACCAGACTAGTCGACAATGATGAAGTCTTAGGACTTGTAATACAAACCAAAGCTAACTCCAAAGCTATTTACATATCCATAGGTCATAAAATTGACTTGCCCACTGCTAAATACTGGGCACTGCAATGTTGTGCTGGATACCGTTTACCTGAGCCCTGTCGACTGGCGCACATTGCTGCCAGTGGAAAACAAATAAATTTAAGTCTACAACAAAAGTGTTCCTAATTAATTTAATCTTTTACAAATAAAAAACAGGAGCTAATATGCAAGAAGAAAAAGAGACGCTAGAGAACTTGCACCACAGAATATCAGATATAATGGTGCGTCTTTGACATACCCGGCAAAGAGAAAGAAATAGTAAAGCTCGAAACTGAAACTACTCAGCCGGAGTTCTGGCTCGACCAAGCTAAAGCACAATCTATAATGCGCAGGTTGGACTCAGCCAGGGCTATCGTTAATACCTGGCGCACATTAGAAAAAAAAGTTGTTGACCTTAGTGAAATGGTAACAATAACTATAAAAGAACAGGACTATTCACTTAAGGAAGAAATCCAGAGTGAGGTTGAGAAATTAGCAGACCAACTCGATGAGTTGGAAGTTCAACTGATCCTGGACGACAACTATGATTATAGAGATGCCATATTAGCCATTCATGCTGGTGCAGGAGGCACAGAGTCGCAAGATTGGGCTGAGATGATTCTAAGAATGTACTTAAGATGGGCGGAACGACACAAATATCAGGCAGAAATCCTAGATATTTCTCCAGGTGAAGAGGCCGGTATCAAAAGCGCTACAATTGAAATCAAAGGTGCTTATGCTTACGGCTATTTAAAATCGGAGCATGGCGTTCATCGATTAGTTCGTTTATCCCCATACGATTCAGACCATGCTCGCCATACCTCTTTTGTTCTGGTTGAAATACTTCCTGAAGTCAAAGAGCCCACCGAAATCCAGATCAATCCTGATGATATTAAGATAGACGTTTTCAGATCAAGCGGTCCCGGCGGGCAGCATATGCAAAAAACCAGCAGCGCTGTAAGAATAACTCACATTCCAACTGGATTAGTCATCACTTGCGAAAGTCAAAGGTCACAACGCCAGAATAAAGAGAGCGCCTTGAGAGTACTTCATGCCCGTCTACTCGAGCTAGAATTGGAAAAAAAGGAAAAAGAAAAAGCCAAACTAAAAGGTAAGCGTATTGAAGCAGGATGGGGCAACCAAATTCGTAGCTATGTACTACATCCATATAGAATGGTAAAAGATCACCGGACTGAATATGAGACAAGCAATACTAATGCCGTACTGGATGGAGAATTGGATGATTTCATCATTAGTTATTTGCGATCTAAAGTGGGGGAAGAAAAATGATTAAGCGTATTCTGCTGATTATTCTAATTGCTATAGCGTTCTCCACTCCAACAATCGTACATGCTCAGGAGAATATATCAGTACTGGACAACTCTACAGAAAACCAATTCCCCTCCGCACTTGTATTTAAATTAAAAGTTGAGAGCTCCAGTGACATTACTGATATCCGCCTCAACTACCAAGTCGAAAAAATGAACCTTGCTAAGGTAATCAGTGAAGCATGGCCCCAATTTATCTCATCTCCAAGTGTTGAAACACAATGGATATGGGACATGCGAAATTCCAGCTTACCACCATCGGCAATAGTCCATTACTGGTGGATTATTGAAGACAAGTCAGGAAAGAAACTCACCACTCCTGCTACCACAATTCACTTCAATGACAACCGCTATCCTTGGCAAAGTCTATCTTCTGAGAAATTAACGCTTTTCTACTATGAGGATAACCAATCCATGGCAAAGGAACTGCTAACTGCCGCCGAGCAGGCGTTAGAAAGGCTAGCTTCAGATACCGGCGTATACCTGGAAAATCCAGTCGAAATATATATCTATGCTAATTCAAAGGATTTGCAGGGCTCAATGATTTTTCCCAGAGAGTGGACAGGGGGTGTTGCTTTTACACAATACAGCATTATTGCTATTGGTATTTCTTCATATAACCTGTCCTGGGGCAAAAATGCTCTAGCACATGAGCTAGGACATATGGTAACACATCAGCTGACTTTCAGCCCTTATGGAGCCAATTTACCGACATGGCTTGATGAAGGACTTGCTATGCATGCTGAAGGCCAGCTGGATGATAATTTACAGTCATACCTCAAAAAAGCTATTGAGCGACAGGATCTTATTTCCATTCGCAGTTTATGCAGCCCCTTCTCTGCTATATCCGAAGAAGCATATCTATCCTATGCCGAAAGCCAGAGCGTAGTGGAATTTTTAATTAAAAACTATGGCAACAACGAAATATCTAACCTCTTAGACCTTTTGAAAGATGGACATAGTATTGACGAAGCTCTAATCGAAATATACGGAGTTGACCAGGACGGCCTTGATCAATTATGGCAAGAAGAATTAACCCCACCAATATTAGAAAAACCAGAGCTACAAGAGAAAAAAACATTGCACCCAGCTATAATTAGTTTATTATCAGCCCTTGCCACATTAGCTGCCTTAGCGCTAGCACTAGGTCTACAAGAATGGACATACCGCCGCTATAAGAGAAAAGTTTTAACCTCAAAGCATTAAGAATTATGAAAGAAAGTTTTACCATTCACGATCTTCCACTCGCCGAGCGTCCCCGTGAAAGACTATTGAAATTCGGGATAGAAGCGCTCTCCACTCAAGAGATACTAGCCCTGATTTTAGGAAGAGGGATAAAAGGAAAATCCGTACTGGTTACCGCTCAGAACCTGTTGACTTCGTTTGGCAATCTTAAGAATATAGCTAATGCCTCCATAACTGAGCTAAGTAAAATAGAAGGTATTGGACCGGCCAAAGCTGCTCAAATTAAAGCATCGTTTGAGATTGGCAAGCGATTGGAAGATTCTACTCATCTGTTATCGAAAGCAAAAATCAGATGCCCGGAAGACGCTATTAAGATAGTTAAAAGTAAGCTAACGGGCAAGAAGAAAGAACATTTCCTCATAGTTTCCCTGGACACCAGAAGCCACCCTATAGACATTCAAACTGTATCCATTGGCAGTCTTGACTCCAGCATCGTCCATCCCAGAGAAGTATTCAAGGAGGCCATCTCTTCTTGTGCCGCTTCCGTTATCTTCGTCCACAACCATCCATCGGGTGACCCGGAACCATCGGATGATGATATTAAACTGACCAAGCGCCTTGTCGAAGCCGGCGAAATTCTGGGAATTGAGGTACTTGATCATATTATTGTCTGCGATAATATATATCTAAGTATGAAAGCTAAGAACTTGCTTTAATTATGAGCGGTGTACTCATTTTCTCATTGATGATCATCTATGAAAACTAAAATAGAAGAAAAACAACAAACAGTATAATCCCCACATAATTCGGAGGATGATATGGCATATGAATATGAAATAAATCAGCTAGCAAAAGAAGAATCATGGCGTATATTACGTATAATGGGAGAGATAGTAGAAGGATTTGACAAGCTCTCAGGTTTAGGCCCCGCAGTAAGTTTTTATGGCTCGGCTCGAATAAAACCCGATAATAAGCTTTATGAGCAGACAGAAGAAATAGCTTACCGCCTTGGCAAACTTGGATTTTCGATTATAACAGGGGGCGGCCCCGGTGTTATGGAAGCTGCCAATAAAGGTGCTCTCAAAGCTGATGTTACCTCTATTGGTTTAAATATCGAATTGCCCGAAGAACAGGTTTGTAACGATTACGCCACAAAATCGATTACGTTCAGGCATTTCTATGTTCGAAAATTAATGTTGGTTAAGTACGCAACAGCTTTTATTATAATGCCGGGCGGCCTGGGAACTCTTGATGAGTTAGCTGAAGTACTGACGCTAATACAGACTCACAAGATAAAACCCTTTCCAGTAATACTGTTTGACGGCAATCACTGGAAAGGATTCCTGGACTGGTTACAAGGAACTGTATTAGATAAAGGATTAGTATCGGAAGAGGATTTTGACCTGCTCAGAATTTGCGATGAACCGGATACGGTAGTCGATGTTGTTCAAGAATGGTATATCAAACACGAAATTATCGGGCAAAAAGCTCTGGGAAAATAATTACACAAATACCATCGAAATGACTAGCTAGCAGAATACTTTTTATACAATCCCTATTCAAGAATAAATTCATCTCGATAAGCTGGTATAGATATATTATCCCAGCCAAATCTATCTTTCACCAAACCAGCAAATTGTTTTGATACATTCGTTTCCCCATGAACCACAAAAAGACGTCTTGGCGGTTTTTTATAACCCGCTAGCCACCTCAATAGCTGATCTAAATCAGCGTGAGCCGAGAAACTACCAATCTGCACTATCTTTGCTTTGACTGGATAATATTGTCCTAATATCCTCACCTGAGCAGTACCTTCTACAATTTGTCTACCTAAAGTACCTTCCGCCTGATACCCTACAAACAGAATTGAGCTGTCTTTCCTGGAAATATTGGATACCAGGTGATGCTTTATCCTCCCGCCCGTACACATTCCTGAGCCTGCAATTATAATAACCGTTCCCTCTATATGGTTTATAGCCTTTGATTCACCTATTGTTCTCACTAAATGCAAACCGTTAAAATCGAAAGGAGATTTCCCCTGCTGAATTAGTCTCAGCATATCCTTGTCAAATAAATCAGGATGATGCTCAAATACATCGGTTACACGCACTGCCATCGGGCTATCGACAAAAACTAAAAGATGGGGTATTCGGTTTTCTATCAACAGCTTATTTAGATAATACAAAACCTCCTGCGTTCTCTCTAAAGCAAAGCTGGGAATCACTATATTTCCCTTTGCTTGTGCAGTTATATTTATGGCCTCAGCTAATTGATCAGCCCCTTCTTCCAGGCTAATCAACGATCTATCGCCGTATGTAGACTCCACCAAAACATAGTCAGCTTCTTCAAACAATGTCGGATCACGTAGTATGGGTTTACCCCACCTGCCGATGTCACCCGGGAATATAATTATTCTCTCATCACCATCTTGCTTTATCCTGACTTTTATCATGGAAGAACCAAGTATATGTCCCGCATCATAAAAAGTTGCCTCAACTCCACCACCAATAACAACAGTCTCCCCATATCTAGCTGGTGCGAAAAGAGAAAAAGATGCCTGAGCATCATCTTCAGTATACAGCGGGATTTCTGGATACGGACCTTTTCTGCCTTCCCGGGCATGTCTCCCTTTCTTAAATTCAGCATCTTCTTCTTGCAACTTCGCAGAGTCTAATAGAATGATCTCAGCAATCTCTGCGGTAGCAGGAGTACAATATATCGGGCCGCGAAAACCTTCTTTAACTAGTTTCGGCACCAGTCCACAATGATCTAAATGCGCATGTGTCAAAAGAATCGCATCTAATCTTTCGGGAGGTATAGCAAAAGGCTCCCAGTTGCGTCCCAAATATTGTCTTTCTTGATAAAGCCCACAATCTACCAAAAACCTGGTATTGTTAACTTCGACAAGATATCTCGAGCCGGTTACGTTCTGCGCTGCACCTAGAAAAGTTATTTTGATCATTTTAATGAATCAGTTTGTCAGATAATAGCAGAAAGAGCCATGCAGGGTAAAATAAGTCCATATTTGCTCAAAATGAAAAGTCATATTATACTTTCACATTATATTAAAATACAGTTAACATCACTCTCTTTAAAATAAAGTCGACGATTTAAGATGGTAAAACTTATGAAAAAAGCCCGACAACTAATGCTGATGCCTGTATTTGCTTTCACTATAGCAATTTTGCTATTAACCACCGGTTGCCCAATGCCACAGGCACAAGAAGTGCTCAATTTGTCAGATTTAGGACCTATAACTCTTGACCCCGCGGTTTCAAGTGATTCATCATCTCATGCTTATATAATGCAAATATTCAGCGGGCTGGTAGCTCTAGATGACGATCTGAATCCGATACCTGATATTGCTGAAAGCTGGCAAAAAAGCCAGGATGGAAAAACTTATACCTTTTTTCTGAGAAAAGGAGCGAAGTTCCACAATGGGAAAGATGTTACAGCACAAGACTTCAAATTTTCTTGGGAAAGGTCTTGCAATCCGGAAACTGGCTCTCAAACAGCCGCCATGTACCTAAATGATATCATGGGTGTCAAAGATGTAATAGAAGGCAGAGCTACAGAAATCAGTGGCCTTGAGGTAATTGATGATTATACTATCAAGGTCACAATTGATGCTCCAAAAGCTTATTTCTTAGCTAAATTGTCCTATCCAACTGCTTTTGTCGTTGATAAAACCAATATAGCCCAAGGGGGAAATTGGTGGAGCAAACCAAACGGAACAGGGCCTTTCAAACTGAAAGAATGGCAAGTTGGTCAGGTTTTAATATTAGAATCGAACAAACTTTATTACAAACAGCCACCTAGAATAAATCAAATAAATTTTCAACTGCTTTCAGGGACACCAATGGAATTGTACGAGACGGGCCAAATCGATATAGCCCAGGTCTATACTGATTATATCGACCGAGCGACCGACAAAAACGGGCCATTTTATAAAGAATTAAACGTATTCCCGGAATTAAGTACCTACTATATTGGATTTAATGTCAATAAACCGCCCTTTGATGACATTAGCATTCGAAATGCATTCTGCCATGCAGTAGACAAAGAACGTGTCATCAAAATTACCATGAAGGGAACCGTTGTCAATGCTAATAGCATTGTACCCCCGGGCATGCCTGGTAATAATGAAAATCTCCCCGGCATTGCATACGATATAGACAAGGCCAAAAGTCTTATTGCTAACTCAAAATATAAAAACGTCACAGAATTTCCGCCAATTCAAATTACTGTATCTGGTTGGGGTGGTGATATATCAACAAGCTTGGGAGCTATAATTCAAGATTGGCGTGAAAATCTCGGGGTAGATATTACCGTACGACAGATTGAACCGGAAATATTTCTATACTATCTACCGGAAGAGGTTGATGAAATGTTCATGATCGGTTGGGTCGCCGACTATCCAGATCCTCAAGACTTCTTAGAAAACCTGTTCTATACTGGCGCTTCGTACAACACTGGCAATTATTCCAATAATACTGTGGATGAATTGCTAGATCGAGCAGCAATTGAGTCTGACCACACTACCAGAATGAATCTATATCATAAAGCAGAAAAGATAATTCTAGACGAAGCAGCATGCTTACCTTTATGGTATAACACCAGCTACATTTTAGTTAAACCTTTTGTCAAGAACTATAAAATCAACCCCATGGGCATACCATTACTTAGCCAAACCTACATAGAAAAATAAATGTACATTAACTGCAAATAAAACGCAGAAATTCTGTTTAGCTATAAATAATAAAATGAACCGTTTTAGAAAAGACTTTATTTGACCTCTAGTTTCGGCCCTGCGTTTAAGACCTCCGATGGTACATCGGAAGCAAATTGTTTAAAGTTTTCTACGAATCTTGCTGCCAGTAACCGGGCTTGCTCATAATAGGAACTTTTATTTCCCCAATTAACTGCCGGATTCAAAATTTCACTTGGCACTCCGTCACATGTATCTGGAATCAGAAAACCAAAAGTATGATCTTTTTTCATTGTAGTCTCAGCCAGATTATCTTTTATCGCTGCACTAATCATTGTCCGGGTATACATTAAAGGAATTTTCCTACTTTTGCCGGATTCTTCGGATATCCACCCTGTGTTCACCATCCAACATTTCACCCCATGTTTAGTAATCTTATCCATAAGAAGCCTGGCATATTTCATAGGATGAAGAGCCAAGAATGGTGCCCCAAAACACGAACTAAAAACCACTTTGGGTTTTGTGCCAAGACCAACTTCAGTACCAGCTACCTTGGCAGTATAACCCTGTAGAAAATAATATGCTGCCTGCTCCGGTGTCAGCAAAGCAATAGGCGGCATTATCCCAAATGCATCGCAACTAAGCATGAAAATATTTTTAGGGTGCGGCCCAATTCCTGATCGAACGGAATTATCAATATGAGCAACAGGATAGGATGCACGTGTATTTTCCGTGAGCGTGGCATCATTCAAGTCAAGCCGACGAGTTCTGCTATCGATAGTCACATTCTCAAGGATAGTTCCGAACCTGCGAGTACACTCATAAATTTGAGGTTCCTGCTCGCTTGAAATTCGGATTACCTTAGCATAGCACCCACCTTCAAAATTAAAAATACCATCGTCACTCCATCCATGTTCATCATCACCGATAAGTCTTCTTTCGATATCGGTAGATAAAGTAGTCTTGCCCGTGCCCGAAAGACCGAAAAATAAAGCTACATCGTCATTCACCCCTATATTTGCAGCACAGTGCATCGACAGCACTTCTCCCTGAGGCAATAGGTAATTAAGCACTGTAAATACTGCTTTCTTAATTTCACCAGCATAGCTGGTACCTCCTACCAAAATTAACCTTTTACCGAAATTAACAATGACAAAAGCTTCAGATTTTGTGCCATCGATCTCCGGAGAAGCATGAAATCGAGGTACGCTAAAAATAGTAAATTCCGGCGTAAAATTCTTAAGTTTGTTTACATCCTGTATCTGGATGAACATATTACGCGCAAAAAGGTTATGCCAGGCATACTCAGTTATGATACGCACCGGAATAGAATAACGATGATCAGCTCCAGCATAACAATCCTGGATAAAAATATCTTTGCCCTGAAGGTAAGCAAGCAATCTGTGATAAAGAGAGTGAAATTTTGTCTGATCGAACGGCTTATTCTCTATACCCCACCAAACTTTTTCCTGGCTGGATTCTTCCTTAACTATAAACTTGTCTTCAGGAGACCTGCCGGTATAGTGCCCGGTTCTTACTACAATTGGGCCAAGATGAGCTATCAAGCCTTCCCTGCGCCTAACTGTTTCTTCATATAAAGCTGGTGTGGGCAGATTCCTGTAAATATTACCCAGATTCTTTATGCCATATTCATCTAGGTTAAGCCAGTCTTCACTATTATTTGAGACCATAACAAACAGTTTCCTCTATATCCTTAACCTATCCGTTATTAGGTCAATTGAGACAATTATCTAATTTATATAAGATGAAATTGAACTTGTCAGTTTCACAGTATACCATGGGACTTAACCTATCACAATTATATGTCCCTATATTGCTACTATTGCTACAATAAAGCGGGTTTTGTTATCATCTTATCGAAAGCCTCGGCTAATCTATAATGCTAAAGGAGCACAGCCAATGAGTAGAGTAGGCCTAATTTATGACCCCATTTATTTAGAGCACGACACCGGAACTCATATCGAGAATATTCAGAGATTAACCGCTACTTTGTCACTGTTGGAAGAAAGTCAACTCAAAGATAAGCTTGTTCTATTATCCCCACGCCCCGCTACAATCGATGAGTTATCTATGGTACACGCTAAAGAATACATCGCACAAGTAGAGCACAAATGCGAAAGCGGAGGAGGATGGTTTGATCCTGATACAGTAGCATCAGCAGGTTCTTATAAAGCCGCTATACATGCTGCAGGTGGCCTGTTAATAGCTGTCGATTCCGTAATGAGCAAAAATGTAGAGAGCGCATTTGCACTGGTTAGACCTCCTGGACACCATGCTACCTGCTGGCATGCTATGGGCTTTTGTCTATTCAACAATGTGGCTATAGCTGCTAAATACGCTCTAGCAAATTACGGCATCGAAAGGGTTCTTATCGTTGATTTTGACGTCCACCATGGGAATGGTACTCAAGATACCTTCTATGCTGACAAAAACGTTCTTTACTTCTCAACTCACCAGTATCCTTTTTATCCTGGAACAGGCAGTATAGATGAAACTGGAATTAGGGAAGGCGAAGGTTTTAACGTAAATATTCCTCTCATTGCCGGATGGGGAGACAGCGAATACCAAGCAGTTTTTGAAGATGTCCTAGCGCCGATTGCTATGAGGTTTCATCCACAGCTTATTTTGGTATCGGCCGGCTATGATGCCCACTGGGCCGACAACATCTCTCTGATGAAACTAAGTGTGCCAGGATTTGCCCGACTGGTAGAAATACTAAAGGTACTTGCTGACACATTATGTCAAGGTAACCTGGTTTTTAGTCTGGAAGGTGGCTATCACCACCAAGCCCTATCTGCTTCAATATTAGCTTCGCTGAATATTCTTCTGGGAAATAAAGAAATTACTGACCCATTAGGTAAACAAGATTCAAAGACAAGAGCCTCAGAATTTGATAATCTTATTAAGATGGTTAAAGATAAACACCAGATAAAATGAATTGCAAATAATACCGAGCAAAGGATATACAACTATTTAAAACTGTTTAAGCTGGCTTTTTTGCCGAAGACAGTCCTGAAAATAGCTTCTTCAACTCCCCTTTCTCCCAAACTACCAGAAGCTGTCCTACAATACAAATGGAATCATAAGCACCAACGACAATACCCAAAAGTATTGTCAATATAAAAAAGTGAATTGTAGCGCCACCGAGCAGGAATATAGCGACTACAGGGAAAAGTGTGGTCAAACTAGTATTTAGGCATCGTCCCATAGTTTCTAAAATACTGATATTCACTGTGGTCTCAAAATCTTTACTTATGCCTTTGCTAACGTTTTCACGAATTCGGTCGAAAACCACTACCGTATTATTAACACTATAGCCAACCACTGTGAGCATACCCGAGATAAACATAGCATCAATTTGAACACCTAGCGTCCATCCTAAAATAGAAAAAATACCCATGACCACTAGAACGTCATGAAGCAAAGCAACAATAGCACAGGTACCCCAGCGGAAAGACTTAGGCATACGACGGAATGCCAAAGCAATGTAAAACAGCATAAATATAGCAGCAACGATGACCGCAATAGCGGCATTGCGCCCAGTCTCAGTAGCTACGACAGGAGAGACAGAGAAAAAGTCTCTCACTATAACGGTTGTGTTGAATGCTTTATCTAAAGATGTAATTAATTGCTCTTTTTCTTCAGTTGATATCTCTCTTATACGAATAATATAATCACCATCGCCAGTACGTTGAATCACAGCTTCGCTATAACCTACATCGGCAAGTTGCTGTCGTAATTGTTCCTGAGATACTTCGCTATCAAAGCGAAGGGTCATGGAAGTACCGCTCTGGAATTCAACTCCTGATCTAAACCCAAAAACTATCAGCGAAATTATGCCTGGGATGATAATTATTGCCGAAATAAGAAAGAACCAGTAACGCTTGCCAACAATATTCATTATTTCAATACCCCATATGCAGAAGGACTTTTCACCATACGAACCATAAAACGAAGCAATAACCTGGAAATCGTAATGGCAGAAAACATGCTAAGAGCAACACCAATAAACAAAGTTATGGCAAATCCTCGCACCATAAAAGCGCCCAAGGTTTCCCCAAACCATGCCAGAATTATACAGGCAATAAAAGTAGTAATATTGCTATCACGTATAGCTGGCCAAGCACGGGAAAACCCGATTTCCACTGCAGCACCCAAAGTGCGACCCGCTCTTAATTCCTCTTTCATTCTTTCAAAAATAAGAACATTAGCATCAACAGCCATTCCTAAAGACACAATGAAAGCTGCCACACCAGGTAATGTCATAGTGATAGGAATCAACTTGAAAATTGCTAAAAGCAGAATGCTATAAATTATCAACGCCACACAACCTACAAAGCCAGCCACACGATAATACAGAATCATAAATAAAATTAACATCGCCGCCCCTATCGCTCCAGCGATCAGGCTTTTACGAATTGAATCACTGCCCAGGGTTGCATCAACATCCTGCTCCTGTATAATCTTCAAAGGCACATCCAGCGAGCCTGAATTAAGTTGTATGGCCAATCTTCTAGCCTCTTCCAAATCCAACCCCGTGATTACACCCCTCTCTTTTATCACTGCTTGCACTGTCGGTGCAGAAATAAGTTCATTATCCAAAAATATACCCAGTGGCTTGTTTAAATTACGCTTGGTAATTTGCTCGAAAAGTATAGCCCCTTCTTCGTCCCATTCAAATGCCACTTCGGGCTTTCCCGTTTGTTGATTAAGAACTACCTGTGAGTTTGGCTTGAGATACTTACCTGTAAGTTCCTTCTCTTGCCCGTCTTTACCCGCAGCCACAGCCTTCTTCCAGATTACTTCCGATTCTTCATTGGGAACTTGTCCAGCTTGACCTGGCTCCAACTCCCTGAAATCAAGCTCAGCTACCTGCCCTATTGATTTTTTAGCCTCATCTACATCTTTCACACCTGGAAGCTGAACTAAAATTCGATCAACCCCTTGTCTCTGAATTACTGGCTCAGTTACTCCATAAGCATTAACACGCCTCTCTATTTTCCCCAGCACACCTTCCATAGCTTCATCATCACTTTGAGAAGGGTCTTTTTGTGTCAAATCAGCCTGATAAACAAGATAGCTGCCACCTTTAAGGTCAAGACCAAGGCTTAAACCTTGCCTGCCAAACCTGTTACTATCCAATGGTGTTATAACCCAAATGGCAAAAACCAAAAGAACTAATATAAAAATAAGTAAATATATATTTCCTTTTTTCAATTTAAGAACTAATCCTCTATTAAGCTAATTTAACAAAATAAAAATTCACTTAATTAAATTAACAAGCGTCTTATCACAATGTCCATTACTACATTCACTATCCAAATTCTGTCGAATCAGCGCCAACGCATCATCCTTCGAACATACTTTACCAGTCGCTTGTGCTTCACGGACTAAGCGAAGAAGTTTACCAATCAGCGGCCCCGAAGTCAAGCCGAAGATACTAATCAAATCATGTCCATCAACTAGTTTTGCAGGTAACAGTTTATTCTGTTGTTTTTCATGTTCCTCTATTATGTAGGAGATTAAACAGTTATGCTGTTTCCATTCCTCCATATTAATGTTAGGACCACGAGCAGCCAAGTAATCAGCTAAGGCTAAAAATAAAACATCTATTCCCGCATCATCCGTATCCCTAAAATAGCGATAAATAGCTCGGCTGGTCGGCGGTAGCCCCACATTTGCAATCTGCACTGGACGAAGATGATAGTAAACCAGTTTCTCCGCCAATTTTATTTCACGACTAGAAAATCTTAACTTATTCAATATTGCGGCAACCTTAGCTGCACCTTGCTTGGTGTGACCTATAAATCTAATCCTGCCTGTTACATCTATACTTTTTGATTCCGGCTTAGCAATATCATGCAATAATCCACCGATTTTAAGCATAATCATACGGCTACTGTTACGAGATACCCTCATATCAAAATACGCCTTCCACTCATCTGTCATTGGAAGCACTTTCAATAAATCACCACTACCGTATTGCCAATCCATATTACAAAACAGAAATTCTATAGCAGCCACCGTTTCCAAAGAATGTTCAAACACATCCCAGTAATGTTCCATAGGCTGCAATACGCCCCTTGAATCTTCCAACTCAGGTATCATGCCGGTGAGCAAGTTGAGTTGATCTAGATAACGTAATAAATTGCTGGAATAATGCAGTGAAAGTATCCTGAGTAACTCCTCTCGCAATTTTTCACCAGGAACTGATGTGATCAACTGGCTATATTGCTTAATCAGTTGCTCTGTGTTCGTCTCAATCTTGAAACTCAACTCAGCGGCTAGTCTGACTGCCCGTAATAAACGTGCAGCATCGTCCTCAAAAATTCTTTTTTTAACCGCCCTTATTAATTTCTTATTTAAATCATTTTTACCCTGGAATGGGTCAATCAAATGCAAAGAACCAGATATAAAGTCATTGAACCCGACTGCCATTGAATTTATAGTAAAATCTCGACGTTCCAGGTCTTCCTCAATCGTTCCCAAGAAAGTAGTAAAATCCAGATGCAACTGTTGTTTTCCCTTAACAATAACCACCCTGGCTATATTATTGGTCTCATCCAATAATACATATTTGCCTCCGAGACATTTGGCTACCTCTTGAGCTACTTTTTTAGCATCGAAACCAACGGCAATATCGATATCATCTATCTCCCTACCCAATAGCCAGTTACGAACAAAACCACCAACAATATAAGCTTGGTAATTATTTCTTTCTAAAATCGAGGCTATAGCGAAGAGAAGCTGAAAAAGATCTGGTTTAATATCAGGCATCGTATTCGGATTATAGCCCAAGGTATGTATATTGTAAAGAATACTAATAGTAATACACAGCCCAGTCTATTCTTTGTTATAATTAGTCACAATGCTATACAAACGTATCGTAGTTAAATTTGGCACTAACTTGCTTACTGGCGGTACTGACCATCTTAATCAAGAGATTATGACAGGCCTAGCAAAACAGATTGCCAGACTGCATAATGAGGGACAAGAAATAGTAATCGTGTCTTCTGGAGCGGTTGCTGCCGGAAGACAGAAATTAGGACTACGTAAGAAACGAAAAGATATTCCTTTCAAACAAGTGCTTGCATCAGTTGGACAAAACCAACTTATGCAAATATATGATAGGATTTTTAGCAAGCATAAAATAACTATAGCCCAAGCACTCTTAACCAAGTCTGACCTTAGCAATCGCGCTGGATATCTGAACGCCAGGAATACACTATTGGCTCTAATAGAACTCGGGGTTATTTGTATCATCAACGAAAATGATGTGGTTGCCACCGAAGAAATAAGAGGAATTAGATTTGGGGACAATGATAACCTTTCAGCAATGGTAGCTAACTTAATAGACGCCGACCTGTTAGTATTGCTTACTGACATAGACGGTCTGTATACTGCCGATCCTCATCACGATCCCAATGCCAAACTCATTTCTCAGGTAAAAAAGATAGATAATAGAATTAAACGTCTGGCTAATGGGGCTGCCGGAGTTCGTGGTGTTGGTGGCATGACTACTAAAATTGAAGCTGCAAAATTGGCAACAACCTGTGGTATAAACGTAGTCATCGCCAACGGACTTAAACCAGATATACTGAGACAAGTTGTACTCGGCAATAAAATAGGCACATTTTTTACCGCCTTGCCTAATAAGATGGAAAGTAAAAAACGTTGGATTCTTAGCGGTCTAGCTTCGAAAGGCAGATTATTAATCGATGATGGTGCTGCCTTGGCACTTAGAAAACAAAATAAAAGCCTACTTCCTGCCGGGATAACCAGCCTGGAAGGCAAATTTCAACGCGGAGATATCGTAGATATCTTTTACACAACTAACAATCGGCTTGGTTGCGGCATATCCAACTATAGCTCAGATGAAATCCTTGCAATCAAAGGCGCTGATTCTCGATCAGTCGCTAGCATTCTTGGCTACGAATACGGCAGTGAGGTAATACACCGAAATAATATGGTGATAGAAATAGAATAAAAAAACAAAAAAGACTACTTTAAGCAGGGAGGTAGACATGCAAAATGCTATCACTGAATTAAGAGAAAAGGGAAATCTAGCCAAATCAGCATCTAGAAAACTAGCTTTTCTTCCAACTAATGTAAAGAACAAAGCTCTAATAAGTATCAGTGAAGCATTGCTTACTCGTCAGGATGAAATCCTGAGTGCTAACAAATTGGACTACGCGGAAGCTGAGAATTCTGGTATGACCGCAGCTATGCTTGATCGTCTAATGCTATCAGCTAGCCGTCTGCAAGGAATAGTTCAAGATGTCAAAACAGTAGCCTCTTTACCCGATCCAGTAGGTGAAGTGATAGAAGAACGAAACTTAACCAATGGGCTACAGCTTATTAAAAAACGAGTTCCTTTAGGAGTAATAGGCACTATTTACGAGAGCCGTCCTAATGTCACAGTTGATATATCTGTCTTATGCCTTAAGGCTGGCAATGCTTGCGTACTTCGTGGTGGCAAAGAGTCATTACACTCCAATCTTGCCCTATCAAGGATAGTCCAAGAAACTGCTTATCAGGCAGGAATACCCGAAGGCGCAGTACAGTTCATCGAGTCAACAGATAGGGCTCTAGTCGACCATATGCTTAAGATGAAAGGAATAATAGACCTTATCATACCCCGTGGCGGTGCTGGCTTAATTAAATTTGTCGTTGAAAATGCCTCTATTCCGGTAGTTGCTGGTGGAATAGGAGTCTGCCATACCTATGTTGACAGTAAAGCTGCTATAGATAAGGCAATAGCTATTGCTTATAACGCAAAGGTCCAGAGGCCTACGGTCTGCAATGCATTGGACACCCTCCTTGTACACGTTGATATAGCCCAAAAATACCTCCCGTTGATTGCTACAGAATGGGGCAAAGCTAATATTGAAATGCATTGTGATGAACGTGCCCTGGCTATTCTTAAATCAGATACCTCCTTGAAATTGATACCAGCTAAAAGCGAGGATTGGGGTAAAGAATTTCTAGCATTAATCGCTGCCATTAAAGTGGTTGATTCCTTAGATGAGGCTATAGAACATATAGATCATTATGGCTCTGGACATTCGGAGGCTATAGTTACTGAAAATAAAGAAGCAGCCAAACGCTTCCTAAATGAAGTCGATGCTGCCTGTGTCTATGTCAACGCCAGCACTCGTTTTACGGATGGTGGACAATTCGGTATGGGAGCAGAAATAGGAATAAGTACACAGAAGTTCCATGCCCGTGGCCCCATGGCACTAAAAGAACTTACTAGCTATAAGTGGATTATTATTGGCAATGGGCAGGTACGCCCCTAATGTAATTCCGCCAAGGCTGTTTTTTGAATAGCAAATAATTGCTTTATACCTTTCTCAGCAAGGGAAAGCACAGAATTAATAGTACTTTGGGAAAAAGGCTTCCCTTCAGCAGTGCCTTGAATTTCTACAAATTCGCCTTTGTCTGTCATGACAACATTGAAGTCAACAGAGGCAGCAAAGTCTTCATGATAACAAAGGTCAAGAAGTTCCTCTCTATCCACTATACCAACGCTAGTAGCAGCTATTGCAGCTTTTAGTGGAATCAGTGGTAAAATACCGCGGCTCTTCAAAAGGTGCATTGCTTGGAATAAAGCTATATAACCCCCAGTAATAGCCGCAGTCCTAGTGCCGCCATCCGCCTGCAAAACATCACAATCTACAACAAACGTTCTTTCTCCCAAAGCTGAAAGATTAGTAATAGCTCTTAAGCTACGTCCGATAAGGCGTTGGATCTCATGCACCCTTCCTGCCATTCTATCAGCATAATTAACACGAGGAGTACGAGTATGAGTTGAACGAGGAAGCATGGCATATTCTGCAGTAACCCAACCAGTCCCCTCACCCCTCAGAAAAGCTGGCACTCTATCTTCAACAGTCACAGCACAAACTATCCTAGTATTTCCCAATTCTATTAGTGCAGAACCTTCAGCAAAAGTCTGATAACCTAATTTAACACGCACCGGTCTGATTTCATCATTAGCACGGCCATCTATCCTCTTCATCAAACTGCTCCCTTTCTATCTATTTCTGAAAGTATAACATTGATTAATTCAGCCAAACAACATTAACATATCCCGATTTCTTCAATTGAGATTAAAGTTTCTAAATCGTGCATAATTCAAATTTATACTACATTAGTTATAGTGATTAATTGATATATAGGCAAGATTTTAATATAATAACGGACTATCATTGCATGTTAATTATTTCATGTTTTATATTTCATGTTATTGAAGTAAAATGTTCTTTGCCATGCTTGCATAAGACTCGATTTTTGCCAATTTAACATCATCACTGCGACATTTATATGATTGTGTTCATATATAAACAGAATTAGTCTATCCTACCCAACAACAATAAAGAGGAGAAAACGGCTAAATGAGTAAGAAAACAAAGGATTTTGTTCCACAAGGATTAGTTTATATCGCTGATAATATTATATCTAAGAAGAATATACTGGGTGCTCCCATAGAGAAAAAAGCAAAATGGGCGAAAGGCATTGATTTACCAAAAACAAAAGAGACGATATTTTTCGCCGGCTGTGGCTATCAATACTCCAGTTCTCTGGAATCGATGATGTCTTTAATACGTAAGACAGACAAAAGTATAATCGGCTCCGATTTTGCTATGAGCGTTGTATCTTTTCAGAAGAAGCTGGGGATTAATACTGCCGAAATATACCGTAAGATATCAACAAAGGAAAATGAAGCTGAGGCACGACCTCTCAAAGACGCCGTAAAGGTTCTCAAACTTCTTGGACTTGAATTTGGTTACCTTGCCGAAGATGAGCCATGTTGCGGTGGTTTACTATATTACTCCGGACTGCGAAAAGATTTTGCCCAAAATGCTCAAGAAACTTACAAAATATTAAAATCTTTTGGAGTAAATCGAATCATCAGCATCGTCCCTTCATGCACTTATGCCTTACGGACCTTAATTCCCAGTTGTGTTCAGGAATACGATATTGAAGTAAAACATTTCTCACAGGTCGTCCTGGAAAATATAAAATCAAAGACAATGCGATTTCCTGATGAAGTTAAGGTCGTATATCACGATCCCTGTCAGCTTGGACGTTACTTAGGCATCATAGATGAACCACGTAAAATACTTAAAGCTATCAAAGGGATAGAGCTCGTGGAGCCTGAATGGACTGCTGGTGAATGGGCTACATGTTGTGGTGGAGGCGGAGGATTTGAAGTTGTTTTTCCCGAACTAAGTGAAATGCTGGCAAAGAACAGAGCCGAAGAACTGGTTAAAACCGGTGCTAAAATTATCGTGACCCAATGTCCCGGATGCATTATGCAGTTGAAAGATGGACTTAAAGCATTAAAGGTTGATAATGTAGAAGTTTTTGATTTGGCTGAAGTGATAGCCAAAGCTATGGAGGCATAAAGATGTCCAGTACTACAGAATATAAGAAGGAAATAATGGATGCTGCTCATAACGAAAGGATAAAACTAGCTTTATCTCGGGCCATTGCCAGCTACAGGTCTAATGCCAATACAGCTCTTAAAAAATTCCCTCACACCATTAAGTTGGCAGACGAAGTATTGGAGATAAAGAAAAAAGCCGTGGGTGAGATGGAAAAACTTGCCCAGCAAGCTAGCGAGGTAATACAGGAAAACAAAGGAAAAGCTTATATAGCTAAAACAGCTAAAGATGCATTAAATATTATTGACGGAATCGTAGGCAAAGGTAAACTGATCGTCAAGGGTAAAAGTATGACTGCCGAAGAAATCGGACTGCGCGAACATCTGGAAGAGCATGGTAATGAGGTTTACGAAACTGATCTTGGTGAGTTCATCATTCAGAAATTAGGATCGAGACCCATGCACATTCTATCCCCAGCCATCCACGTCCCGAAGGAAGATGTCGCCAAATTGTTCTCCAAAATCACGGGAAAAGAACTAAAGCCAGATATCGAAAATTTGGTAGCAACTGCCAGGGCTTTATTACGAGAAAAGTATTTCAAGGCAGACATAGGTATGAGCGGCGCTAATGTGGTTTCTTCAGACACAGGAACTATGTTCATTATTGAAAATGAAGGTAACATTCGCCTTGCCACTGGAGCTCCCCCGGTACATATAGCACTTATAGGCATGGAAAAGCTTGTACCTACCCTTAGTGATGCTTTTAAAGTGGCTGAGGTAACCTGGAGATACGCTAATTACACTGTTCCCTCCTATGTGAGCATGGTATCAGGTCCCAGTAAAACTGGTGACATCGAAAAGGTAACCACCTATGGTGCCCACGGGCCAAAAGAGGTCCACGTTATCTTCATGGACGAGGGCCGTACCGAGCTGGCTAAGCATCCGATATTACGCCAGGCTCTTTACTGCTTGCGATGTGGTGGTTGCCTCTATGAGTGTCCGGTGTTTGCTTTTACCGCTGGTCATTTCGGTGATAAATATTTCAGTGGGATCGGCGCTGTTTGGGCATATCTGCTTAGTCACAATGAAGAAAAAGGAGCAGCAATGGCATACACCTGTTTGACCTGCGGCAGATGTAAGATAAGATGTCCTATGAAAATTGACGTGCCCGAAATGATTGTGGAGATCAGAAAGTTAATAGCCGATGGCGACTGAAGCCTAATCCCTAAACGCTATTAGTATAATATTCATTCCCTGATGAACAGATTTTAATATACTTTGCTGGGAACAGTTCTAGTTATTATTGACCCAGCATCTCTTCCCCGCTCTATATTATCTTTTGATTCCAAGTTTTTACAATATTCAGCGCAGGAATTTTAAGCACGTCAGTTATCCTACTTCCATTTTATTCCCAGAGTAATATATTAAATAGACATTTTAAAATATGCTATATACAATATAAACCTATTGCAAACATTCATCTTCCTAGAGAATTAAAACACCGAAGCCTATATTAAAAACAAGTAAATGCAACACAAGAAGATAAATAAAATGGAGATAAGATCAAACTTTCGCAACAAACTAAAAGAAATTCAAAACGATGTTCTGTACATGGGAGACATGGTAGAAAAGGCTATTGGACATTCGGTTGAAGCACTAAAAAAGAAAGATTTATCTCTGGCACGCCAGGTAATTATCGACGATGCTAACATCGACCAAAAAAGATTTGATTTAGAAAAGAACTGTGCTCAGCTTATTACCACCCTGCAACCTACGGCAGACGACCTGCGTATTATTATTAGCGCACTCAACATTATAACTGAACTGGAACGGATAGGTGACTATGCCGAGGGAATAGCTAAGATCGCAGTGATGATAGGAAATGAACCTCACCTGAAACCGCTTATAGACGTGCCGCGTATGGCAGAAAAAACACAGGACATGTTGCACCGAAGTTTAATTGCATTTACTAATAACGATGCCCAAGCCGCCAGGAAAATTGCAGCCGAAGACGATGAAATAGACGACTTATACAATCAGGTATTTAGAGAGCTGATTGGCTTCATGGTAGAAGATCCACGAACTATAACAAGGGCTACACGACTAATATGGGTAGCCCACAACCTTGAGCGTAGTGCTGACAGGGTTACCAATATCTGCGAGCGGGTAGTTTATATGGTCACTGGTGAAATGGAAGAAATAGGTGCCTCGAAATACTAAATTATTAATGCCTCATATAAATTAGAGCATTAAACATTCTAT
>Ga0265297_10003896_pt1 | contig 25693 bp, 30 predicted proteins | sample Munlanlwell13791_FD_192502 | JGI IMG/M metagenome (GOLD analysis project Ga0265297, IMG submission 192502) | Leachate microbial communities from a municipal landfill in Southern Ontario, Canada - Leachate well 137-91 | ecosystem: Engineered > Solid waste > Landfill > Unclassified | place... | reverse complement strand
AACCCCCTTGTCGAGGCGTGTTTCTATGACAGGGACAGCCAGACGCAGATAAGGGTCTCGGGAAAGGCGGCGATCGTATATGACGACAACCTGAAACGTGAGATAGTCGCCTCGAGGACTTTCCTGAAGCCGTGGGTGGAGGAACTGGGACTCGACGTGATCGCCGTTTTCCGCATTACCGAATGCGTTGCCTCGGTGTGGACATTCGAGACAAACTTTGCCCCAAAAGAATACATTAAGCTTACCTAATGTTATCCTCGCCCCAATGGCGGGGATAAGCGACCTCCCTTACCGCATGCTGAACCGCAGGTTCGGCGTAAAGTTCGCTTTTACTGAGATGGTCAATGCCCGTTCCCTGAGCTATAACAACGTAAAGGCAATAGAGCTGCTCGGATCCGCCAAGGACGACAGGCCGTTGGGTGTCCAGATTGTCGGGAGCGAACCCGAATACATCTGCCGTGCCATAGAGAAACTCCATAAATACAAGTTTGACGTGTTGGATTTCAACGCCGCCTGCCCCGAACGAAAGGTTGTCGCAAAGGGAGAGGGCGCCGCGCTGCTCAAAGACCTCAAGAAACTAAAACGCCTCTTGAAGATATTTGTAAGGGAATCGAAATGGCCGGTCACGGTCAAGATCCGCGCGGGCTGGGACAAAAACACTATTATTGCCGCGGACGCAGCGCTTTGCGCCGAAGACGCGGGCGTCTCGGCGGTATTCGTCCACGGCAGGACCAGAAATCAGCTTTACAGCGGCACGGTTGATTACCGCGTAATAAAAGAAGTAAAGGACGCCGTTAAAGTTCCCGTGATAGGCAGCGGCGACGTCCTCTCCGCGCCGCAGGCAAAGAAGATGTTCGATGAGACCGGTTGCGACGGCATACTCATCGCCCGCGGCGGCCTCGGCAACCCGTGGATATTCCGCGAGATAGAGTCTTACCTGGCGGGCTGCAGCGTGCCCGCGCGCCCCTCGATAAAAGAGGTGAAAAAGACGATGACTGCCCACCTTGAAGCGTCTATTAAATGTTTCGGTATCAAGAGGGCGGTCCCGTCATTCCGGAAATTCTTCAGCTGGTATACCAGAGGGCTCGATAACGTTCGGCCCTTAAGGGTAAAGGCATGTTTTGCATCGACGAAGAAAGGCATGCTCGAGGTTATAGGTGAGATATAAGCTCGGAGCGCTTGTAAGACTGCCAATCGTCCTGTTCTTCGCCTATCTCCTCGTAAGATACATAGGTGATAGTTCATACCGCAGCATCTTTGACGGGGTCAATTATGCCGTCCATGAATTTGGCCATGTTCTCTTCTCGTTTTTCGGGCAAACCATGCATATCGCGGGCGGCTCGATATTCGAGATCATCGCGCCGGTCATAGTAATGATAGGATTTCTTAGACAACGCGATTATTTCGCGGTATCGTTCGCGTTCGGATGGCTGGCAACCGCATTTTACAATGTCGCGATATATGCGGCCGATGCCAGGGCGATGGAGCTTGAACTCATCGCTCCGTGGGCTTTCGGAGCAGATGACGTAATACACGATTGGAATTATTTATTATCGTATTTTAATATGCTACAATATGATTCGGCGGTTGCGTTTGCGCTCAGGTGCATGGGACTGCTCTCGATGGTCGTTTGTATTGTAGCCGGTTTTTGGGTTATATGCCTAATGATAAGGAGAAAGGATGAGGATTAAAAGGATAGCTGTACTTACCGGCGGAGGGGACTGCCCCGGCCTTAACGCCGTTATCCGTGCCGTAGCGAAGATGGCCATGGGTGAGGGCGGAGAGGTCATAGGTATCGAGGACGGATATGAAGGCCTTGTAACTGGAAGGATGAGAAAACTGGAGAATCGGGATGTTTCCGGCATATTGACCCTTGGTGGGACCATCCTCGGCACCTCGAATATCGCCAATCCCTACCGTTACGCGGTAGAGGGGAAGGGCTGCAAGATTACCTTTAGGGATTATCACAAGCGCGCGATAGACAATTTCAAAAAACTCAAGGCAGATGCACTTGTTGCCATAGGCGGGGACGGCACCCTTTCAACGGCTTACAGGCTCAACAGGGACGGCATCCCGGTGGTCGGCGTCCCTAAGACTATAGATAATGATATCGTCGGTACGGACGTCACATTCGGGTTCGACACAGCGGTGTCGATCGCGACAGAGGGGATAGACCGCATACACACTACCGCGCAGTCCCACCACCGCGTAATGATAGTCGAGGTCATGGGCCGCACGGCAGGATGGATAGCCCTTCATTCCGGTGTAGCCGGCGGAGGGGATATAATACTCATCCCGGAGATACCTTACGATGTAAACGTGGTCGTAAAGAAGATAAAAGAGCGCCATGGCAGGGGAAAGAGGTTCAGCATTATCGTCGTCGCCGAAGGTTCGAAGCCGAAAGGCGGGGATGTAGTGGTGCAAAGGGTTGTAAAGGAGAGTACGGAAGCCGTGCGCCTTGGGGGCATCGGATTCGTGCTCGGCAACCAAATAGAAAAGATGACCTTCATAGAGACGCGAACCGTTGTCATGGGCCACTTGCAGCGCGGAGGTTCTCCTACTCCTTTCGACAGGGTCCTCGCTACGCAGTTGGGCACTACTGCCATGGAATTGATAGACAAGGGGGCGTTCGGGCATATGGTAGGCGTTCGTAACAATGAGTTCGTCAAGGTCCCGCTGAAGGAAGTCGCGGACGGTAAGAGGCTGGTCCCGAAAGACCATCCGTTGGTCATCTCGGCGCGGGCGGTAGGGACGTGTTTTGGCGACAGGTAACCGGAGGAGGAAGAGATGTCTCTTAAAATAAACGTAGACAAGAAGCCGGGGGACGTTTTTGTTTTCAGTATCAACGGGTCGATCGACACCGATACTTATAAAGAACTTGATGACAGGGTAAGCCCTTTGCTCAGTTCCGGAGCGAAAGTTATCATCTTTGACATGGACGGCGTTGAATATGTCAGCAGTATGGGCTTAAATACCATATTCAAAGTGCAGCGTGCGCTTGATAAGACCTCCGGGACTTTTATGATGACCAACATACAACCCCAGGTCAAGAAGGTCTTCGAGATAGTCAAGGCCCTTCCTAACATGAAGGTATTTGAGAGCATAGAGGAGGTCGACGCCTACCTCTACAAGATACAGAAGGGGGACATATGAAGAAGTCCATCCTGATAGCGCTTTTAAGGACGAGGAGCAAGTCGGCCGTAAAGTTCCAGAAAGTCCTGACGAAGTACGGCTGTATAGTCAAGACCCGGCTGGGTATCCATGACGGCGTCGGGGGGATCTGTTCCGACACGGGTCTCATAATCCTCGAGCTGGTCGGAGACAGGAAGGATATCGGCGCCCTAGCGAAGAAACTGAACTCAATAACAGGCGTATCGGCGAAGCTCGTAGAAATATCCCTGAAGGACAAATGAAAAGGAACTTCATGCTGCTTGCCGTCAGACAGGCGGCCAGAAACCTTAAGAAACCCGACGGCGGGCCTTTTGGCGCATGCATCGTAAGAAAAGGGAAAGTGGTAGCTGTCGGCCGCAATACCGTCCTTAAGAACGATGCCACCTGCCATGCCGAGATAAACGCCATCCGTGCCGCCTCGCGCAAACTTAAGACATTCGACCTCTCCGGATGCGAGATATACTCTACCACAGAACCCTGTCCCATGTGTTTCTCCGCCATACATTGGGCGCGTATCGGCAGGATAATCTTCGGCACCACTACAAAAGACGCGAAAAAGATAGGGTTCAACGAACTTGTGATAACAGACAAGAAACTTAATTCCCTCGGAAAAAGTAAAGTAAAGATAACCTCAGGCTTCATGCGTAAAGAATGCCTGGAGCTATTCAGGAGGTTCAATGCCCTTCCATACAAGGAACTATACTGACCGCCGCAAAGGAAGGTCCTGGGTAAGGATATACCTTTGGGCCGTCGTGATATCAGCAGTTGCCTATTTCGGCTTTAATCTTGCCCGCGACATATTCGGCGGAGAAGAAGCCAAGGTCCGTAAATTTATAATGCAGGGCAAATCCCGCATCGAGAAGAAAGATATCATAGGCCTCTCTGACATGGTCTCGGCCGATTATAGGGACAAATACGGCAACGACAAGATGACGCTGGTATACGGCGCAAAATCCTTCCTGGCTTATTATAAGGACATCTTTGTCAACATCGAGAAGGCGGACATTTCCCTTAACGGCCCCAAGGACGGCGCCGAAGCCGAGGTCACCGCGCTTATTATCGGTAAGACAAAGGACGGGAAGTCGGATACGATAATGGAAGGCCTTGAAGGCGAAAAAGACAAATTCAGGTTAAAGCTCAAAAAAGAAAAAGACGGTTGGAAGCTTCTCGAGCTCGAGTTCCTCCAGCCGCTTAATATTATGGGCGAGAGGGTAGGTTAGACTTAAAGCCGGCCTTTTTCTTTATTTCGTTATACCAGGTCATCGAAGCGTAAAACTGCTTTTGCGCCAGCAGCAATTCCTTGAATTTATCCTTTTCCTCCTGGAATTTCTTTTCGTCTATCGGTATCAGGGCATCCAGTTTTATCACTGCGTATCCGTCGTGGACCCTGATCACCCGGTTGAATATTTCTCCTTCTTTCATTGAAAGGGCCGCGTCGGCGAATTCATTGGATATGCCTATGCCCTCAATATACTGGCTGCGCGTAAAAGGCCCGGTCCTTTTTTCGGTGAGCAAAAGCTTCTTGGCCACTCCATCGAATTTGGCCTTTTCTTTTTTTACCTCGGAGAGGGCCTCTTCAGCCTTAGCCTTAGCCACATCGCCGGCTTTTTCCGCTTTTACCGCGGCGCGGACCCTGTCTTTCACGTCGACAAATTCAGCGGCTTTCTCCTCGACCTTTTCTTTGACCCTTATGATATAGATCCCTTTGTCCGTTTCAAACGGTTTGCTCAAAGTTCCCGCATCGAGCGCGAAAGCAGCACCTGCGAATTTCATGTCAAAACCGACCCCCGGGATGTTAGCTTCCTTGCTGAATAAACCCGTCTCTTTTACTTCGAGGGAGAATTTCTTCGCGACAGAATCCAGATCAGTATTGCCGGCAAGCTCGTAGGAGACATCGAGCATTTCTTTGCGCACTTTTTCCCTGGATTCATCTTTTGTATCGGGGAAAGTTTTTACTATATATTCGACGTTGACCCGCTCGGGGATTACAAACATATCCGCTTTCTTGTCGAAGAACGCTTTTACCTCTTCGTCTGTTACGGAGACCTGCCCCAGGTAGTCGGAGCTCTTCGCCAGTATGTAGTCTACTTTAGCTTTTTCGTGCGCCAGCTTGTATTGTTGCAGGACATCTTCATCCGAGACGGAAACATCCTCGATGTTCTTGTCTATAAGCTTCCTTATTTTTAGATCGTCCCTTACGATATCCTCGAATTGTACCGGCGTAAGCCCGAAGTTATATTTGAGTATATCCTCGTAGAGGCGCCTGCTGAAGGCCCCGTTCTTGTCGTTGAAGACGCCCATTGCCTGGACAAAACCTGCTATGTCGCGGTCGCTTACCTTTATACCTTCTTTTTTTGCCTCATAGAGCAGTATTATCCTGTCCCAGGTCTGTTCCTGGAGCGAGGCTTCCAGCTGTTCGCTGCGCGGGAGTTCGCCGTACTTCATTATCATCTGGATCCTTGTGGCGACGTAGGCGTTTTGGAAATCTCCCATCGATATGTTCTTGCCGAAGACCCTTCCCGCCGGAGGGGTGGTCTCATGGCTGCTTATAGCATAGAGGCCTATGAAGGCGGCTATAAGGATGTAAAGCGGTATTCTCGCGTTTTCTCTTATTTGTTTGAGCATTTTTGGTTCTCCTTTGAGGAAATTTAATGTATTATAACAAGAAAAGCTTCCGCGGGCAATCCCATTTTGAGGTAAACCTTTTGCCTTTGGAGACGTCTAACATGATAAAAGGAGGGTCCTATGAAAGGATATATGGCGGTATTGGCTGTTGTGCTTATACTGGTGGTGGCTTTGATAGCGGGAGCAACCGGTTTTACCATAGGCAAGACGCAAGCCCGCAGGGCGATATTCAGGGAGGCCTGTGAGCGCGGTCCTATGATGCTGCACGGCGGAGATATGATGCCCGATATGCGCAGGGCCGAAAGGTTCCACCGCTTCCGCGATTTTGCGAAGAATCGTCCTGAAGACATGAAGGAAATGATGGCCGAGAGGAAAGACCAGATACGCGAACGTCTTACCGACCTCAAGAAGCGGGACCCGGATAAGTTCCGCGAGGTCATGCAAAGGATGGATATGCTAGAGGACAATATATCTTCTCTGCGCAGGGAGTTGGAAGCCGAACCGGTAAAATAACGGTATAGCCAAGTGGATCCGGAACTCAGGCTTATAGAGCGCGCCAGGAACGGCGATCGCGAAGCGTTCAATCTACTTGTAGATCTTTACAGGGAAAGGGCGTTTTCCGTTGCTTTTGGTTTTACCGGGAACACCGAGGACGCCAAGGACGCCCTTCAGGAAGCTTTCGTCAAGGCGTATATAAGCATCATAAATTTCAGGGGATCCTCGAGTTTTTACACCTGGTTTTACAGGATACTGGTGAACCAGTGTAAAGACCTTCTCCGCAAGAGAGGGATAATAAAAAGGGTTTTTTCCGCCTCTCTGCCCGGTCCCTACGGCGAAGAACCTGCCGTAGAGGCGGTTGATACCTCCCGGGGCCCGTTTGACAGGGTCCTTGACCTGGAAACGAAACGTCTTATTGGTGAAGCTGTCGACAAGTTGCCGGCTAAGCAGAAGTCCGTATTTATATTGAGGCACATAGAGGGGATGAAGATGGATGAGATCGCCCGGGTGGTCGGATGCAGTGAATCTACCGTAAAAGTCCACCTTTTCAGGGCAGTAAGGGGGTTGAGATGCCGACTGACGAAAAGTTTATCGATCTGATATCGAAGGCCAGGAAGGCGCCCGTGATGTCCAAGGGTTTTTGGGCGAAATTTGACGCGGAGCTTGGCGCTAAACTTAATGCCGCGGAAAAGAAAAGGATTTCCCTGCCTTTGGCGGTATTTGAAGCTGTCGAAGATATGGCCGCCGTCTTAAGGAATGTCGAATTCAAGCGTGCCCTGGCTACTGCTTCCGTTGCGGTCACGGTCATCGGTTTCAGCATCATATTCTCCATGAGGGGAGGTCCGGGGCTCTATTCGGTCTCATCGCTTACCAACGACGAGCTTATCGATGAGATAGTCATTCTGGGTACCTGCGGTTCCGGCGAAAATATGATTGACTTTTAGCCCCTTTGAATATAAAATAGGGGCCATGTCAAAGCTAAAGATAGGACTACCAAAGGGTAGCCTGCAAGAGGCTACCTTTAAGCTGTTTAAAAAGGCCGGGTTTTCCTTGTCCGGCTCGGAAAGATCCTACTTTCCTTCCGTAGACGATAAGGAGCTTGAACCTGTACTGCTCAGGGCCCAGGAGATGTCCCGTTACGTGGAGCAGGGGATACTCGATTGCGGTATAACCGGCAACGACTGGGTGCTGGAGAACGGTTCCAATGTCGTCCGCGTAGACGAGCTTACCTACGCAAAACAAAGCCTAAACCCCGTGCGGTGGGTCTTGGCGGTCCCCGAGAGTTCGGGTATCCGCAGTATAAAGGACCTTAACGGCAAGAGGGTAGCCACGGAACTGGTAAATTTCACTAAAACATATCTTAAGAAGAAGAATATAAAGGCAGATGTTGAGTTCTCATGGGGCGCTACCGAGGCCAAGGTCTATTCGGGCCTGGTAGATGCCATAGTGGAGCTGACGGAGACCGGTTCTTCGCTCAAGGCCCATAACCTTAAGATCGTCGAGACCCTTTGTACTTCCACCACGCAGCTTATTGCCAACAAGAAGTCCTGGAAAGACAGTTGGAAGAAGTGCAAGATAGAACAGATAGCGCTGCTGTTGAAAGGTGCTATAGCCGCGGAAGAAAAAGTCGGGCTGAAGATGAACGTTTCCGAGAACGACCTGGACAAGGTCCTCAAGACGTTACCGGCAATGCGCAGGCCGACCATATCGCACCTGAGCGTAAAAGGATGGGTTGCCGTTGAGACGATCATCGACGAGAAACAGGTCCGCGAGCTCATACCTAAATTGAGATCAGCCGGTGCGGAAGGTATAATAGAATATCCGCTTAACAAGGTAATATACTAAAGGAGGGGAGTCGCAAGATGCCGTGCGGTAAGAAGCGTAAAAGAAGAAAGATACGTACGCACAAGAGAAAGAAGAGACTCCGCAGGGACAGGCACAAGAAGAAGTAGCAGCTTCCTGTGAACCTGACTTCTTATCACGTGAAAAGGTATTTGGTCTTATCTGTGATAGGGGTGGCCCTTTTTGTCATGATAAAAGGGTCACCTCTATATTCCAAGTCCACCGAAGGGAACTCCGCCACTAAGGCGTATGCCCATTTCCTTATGGGTACCGTTCTCGACGGAGAGGGGAAATTTGACGCTGCCCTGGATGAGTACAAGCTTGCCCTTAAGCTTGATCCGGCGTCCTCTACGACAAACACGAGGATAGCCCTTGACTACATAAGGATCAATGATACGGCCGCGGCCTCCAGGTATCTCGATACGGCCATAGCCATAGATCCCGACGACACCAAGGCGCGTTTCATACTCGCCCTTCTTTATACTATAAACAAGGAATCCGACAAGGCCGCGGCCCAGTACGAAGAGATAGTAAAAAGGGACCCGCATGACATAAAGGCCCTCGCTTCCCTGGCCGATCTTTATGTGATACAGCAAAAGATAGAAGAGGCCGCCAGGATCTATGAGGACATCCTCAAAGAGGGCACGGATACGAGCCTTATCCATTTTACGTTAGGGATCTTTTACAGCAAGCTCGAGAAATACGACCAGGCCCTCGAACATTTCAACGAGGCCCTTAAGCTTGACCCTGATTATACCGAGGCACGCTTGAGCAGGGCCATACTCTATGAGCTAAGGGGTGATTATTCAAAGGCGATAGAGGATTACAAGAAGATCCTCGATTCCGAACCGCTTAACATTAAGATATACAAGTTGCTTGCTCATGCCTATTACAGGGACAAAAAGCCCGGCGAGGCGATAAAGACCTTCAAGCTTGTTATAGACCTTGAACCGGACAAGGCGGACGGTTATCTTGACCTGGCTTATCTGTACCTTGACGACAAAAAGCCCGACGAGGCGATAAAAGTCCTCGATAAGGCGGCGATATTGAAAGACGTAAAAGATATAAGCGTGATATATATCGTCAAGGGAATGGCGTATTCGCAGAAGAAGATGAAAGAACAGGCCCTTGATTCCTATAAGAGGGCAGTCGAGTTATCCCCAAAAGACGCGGAAGGGTATTTTTACCTGGGCGCGGCCTACGAACGCCAGGGGGAGCGCAAGCTTTCGGAAGAGAACCTTAGGAAGGCCATAGAACTTAACCCGAAGCATGCCGATGCACTTAATTACCTTGGGTATATGTATGCCGAGGACGGCGTTAAGCTTGACGAGGCTATAGTACTTATAAAACGCGCCTTGGATATAAGTCCGAACAACGGGGCTTATATAGACAGCCTGGGATGGGCCTATTACCATAAGGGCATGATCGATGAGGCGGAAATAGAGCTCAAGAAGGCCATAGAGATCTACGGGAAAGACCCGGTGCTATACGACCATATGGGGGATGTGTATTACAAGAAGGGCTTGACGGACAAGGCGAAAGAATTCTGGAAGAAATCCCTGGAGATTGACCCCGACCAGAAAGGGATAAAAGAGAAGCTCGAAAAAGCCGAAAGAACAGACAAATAGATGAACAGACCCAATGTAGACCAGCTTAAGGATATCGCGAAAGAGATAAGGAAGGATGTGCTGACGATGCTTTCGGAAGCGGGTTCCGGGCACACATCCGGATCGCTGTCATGCATCGAGATCGTAGTAGCGCTCTATTACTATAAACTGCAGAACGACCCCAAGAACCCTAAGTGGGCCGAGAGAGACAGGTTCATACTCTCGAAAGGGCATACTTGCCCGACCCTTTACGCGGTCCTGGCGCGCAGGGGATTTTTCCCGTGCGAAGCCCTTATGACGCTCAGGAAACGCGGTTCGATATTGCAGGGACACGCCAGCTTATGCACGCCCGGTTGCGAGGCATCTACCGGTTCCCTCGGGCAGGGCCTTTCTATATCCAATGGCGTAGCGCTTGCCGGACGCCTGGATTTCAAGGATTACAGGGTATATTGCCTTATGGGAGACGGGGAACAGGATGAAGGCCAGGTCTGGGAGGCGGCGATGACCTCGGCCCATTACAAGATAGATAATCTTTGCGCCATAGTTGATTATAACAAGCAGCAGATAGACGGATGGCTTAGTGACGTAAAGAATATAGAGCCGCTGAAAGACAAGTGGGCGGCTTTCGGCTGGCATGTCCTTGAGGTTGACGGACATGATTTCAAGCAGCTTATGGATGCTTTTGATAAGGCCGAGATGGTCAAGGGCAAACCAACGGTGATAATAGCCCATACCGTAAAAGGAAAAGGCGTATCATATGTCGAGAAGAACTCGGTAGGTTTCCACGGCACCACACCCAAGAAGGCAGATCTTGAAAAGGCCTTAAAAGAAATAGAAGAGGGTCTATAAATATATGGCAGACTTAAAACCAACCCGTGACGGTTTCGGAGAAGCTCTGGTGGAACTCGGAAAGACCAACGAGGAAGTTGTCGTACTTTCGGCCGACCTTACCTCCTCCGTAAGGGCCAACTGGTTCAGGGAGAAGTACCCCGAAAGGTTCTTTGATTTCGGCGTTGCCGAGCAGGATATGATGTCGACCGCGGCGGGTTTTGCCCTCTGCGGCAAAATACCTTTTGCGACGACGTTCGGTATATTCGCCTCGGGCAGGGCATGGGACCAGATAAGGCTGTCAATTTGCTACATGAACCTTAACGTCAAGGTAGTGGGAAGCCACGGCGGTATCTCGGTAGGCCCCGATGGTGCTTCGCACCAGGCCCTTGAGGAGATAACGCTGATGCGCGTGCTGCCTAACATGACAGTTATCGTTCCGTGCGATTCCGAAGAAGCCAGGGTGGCTACCATAGCGGCTGTTTCCCATAAAGGGCCGGTATACTTAAGGCTGGGGCGTGAGCCTTTCCCCATAATAACTAATTATAAAGGCGATTACAGGATCGGCAAGGCCGTTACGATGGCGGACGGCTCGGACCTGACCATAATAGGCACCGGCATAATGGTCCAGGAGGCTATGAAGGCCTGCGAAGAACTTAAGAAGCAGGGCATATCGGCCAGGGTCATCAACCTTCATACGGTAAAACCCATAGATAAGGATGTTATTGTAAAAGCCGCTAAAGAGACGGGCGCCATAGTTACTGCCGAGGAACATACTGTAGTAGGCGGAATGGGAAGCGCGGTAGCTGAAGTGCTTGCCGAGAATTTTCCTGTCCCCGTAAAGATGGTGGGAATGAAAGACCGTTTCGGTGAATCCGGAGAAGCCAGGGACCTTATGAAGTATTTTGGTCTTACTTCCGAAGGTATAAATGCGGCTGCCCTGGAAGTCCTGAAGTTGAAAAAATAATGCCTGAAGTCATCCTGAAATCTCCCGCGAAGATCAACCTTTACCTGAAGGTGCTCGGCAAGAGGCCTGATGGCTACCATGACATAGAGACCGTATTCGAACGTATAGACCTTTGCGATGAATTGTCGTTTAAGGCCATAACCGATGAAATTGTGATCAAGTGCGATAACCCCCAAGTCCCTTGTGACCGCCGCAATCTGGTATACAAGGCTGCCCAGATGCTTAAAGAAAGGTACGCGATACCTACCCTCGGGGTCGAGATAAACCTTAAAAAGAATATTCCTGTGGCCGCAGGCCTGGGGGGGGCGAGTTCAAATTGCGCCTATGCCCTGCGCGGTTTGAGCCAGTTATGGGGGTTGAAGGTCAGCAGGGAAGAGCTTTTTGAAATAGGCAGCGCCATAGGCGCCGACGTGGCTTTTTTCCTCATGGATGCCGGCCGGGCCGTAGGCAAAGGAAGAGGCGAAGTCCTGGAGGCGGCGCCCCAGGGTAATGGTTTCTGGTACCTTCTTGTCAATCCGGGTTTCCCGGTCTTTGCAAAAGACGCCTACCAGGGCCTAAATTTGGGCTTGACACCCACCCCGGCCCATAGTACAATTGACCCTGCCTGCCTTAAGGACATCAAATTTGATGCGCTTAAGGGATTTGTCTTTAATAGTTTAGAAGACCCGGTAGTTCGCTTGCATAGTGCCATCTCCGAGATCAAATCTGAAATAATCAGATCCGGGCTTAAAGTTGTTATGATGAGCGGAAGCGGGCCCACTGTTTTTGGCGCAGCTTCGAGCAGAGAGGAAGCGCTCGACGCCAAAAATAAGCTCGTTCTTAGAGAAGGCTGGCAGGCTTTTATCGCGACAACATTGTGGTAATAAGCCGGCCGCTTTTCGTCTATGCATAAAAGGAGCGGTTGAGATGGTTATCACAGAAGTAAGGGTCTTTCTTAAGGAGGGCCAGGACAAGAAGTTAAAGGCTTATGCTACCGTGACTTTCGACAACTGTTTTGTCGTCAGAAATATAAAGGTAATAGAAGGGCAGAAGGGGCTTTTTGTGGCGATGCCTTCAAGGAAGATGAAGGAGGCGTGCCCGAAATGCAGGTTCAAGAACGTAGTAAGATCAAAATATTGCAATAATTGCGGGAACAGCCTCGACGGTATTGTACGCCCGGCCGCTAAATCGCCGGAAGAAGAAGCTTCCGCACGCCAGTCGGAACATAAAGATATAGCCCATCCAATAACTCTCGAATTCAGGGAGCTTATCCAGAAGAAGGTCCTGGACGCTTTCGAAGTAGAGAAGAAAAAGGGCCCTTCCCCCGTCAGAGGGGGAGATTACGCAGAAGAAGAGGACTAGCCCTCACGGGCAGGCCTTCCCTTTCCACTAAAGGAAGGGCCTAATCCAAAGGTTTATTTTCTTCTGCCCGGTAGTGTAAAGGTAGCACACGAGAATTTGGATCTCGGCGTTGAGGTTCGAATCCTCACCGGGCAACCAGTGCGAGAAAATTAATATGGCAGAGAGATGCTCGTTTTGCGGGAAATCCCGCGAAAAAGTCAAAAAGCTTTTTTCGGGCCAAGGCGCTTATATTTGTGAGAGTTGCGTCAGGCTTTGCAGCCAGATACTGTCCAGCGACGAGGAAGAAGAGCTTAAGCTAAAACGCGAGAACAAGGTCAAGGAACTCCTCAAACCTGCCGAGATCAAGCGTCAGCTCGACCAGTATATCATAGGCCAGGAGCGCGCCAAGCGCCAGCTTTCCGTGGCCGTTTATAACCACTACAAAAGGATAGTAACGCAGATACAGAACCGTGACGTAGAGTTCGAGAAATCGAACGTTCTGCTCATCGGGCCTACGGGTTCCGGAAAGACCCTCCTCGCGAGGACCCTCGCCAGGGTCCTGGATGTACCTTTTGCGCTTTGTGATGCGACCCCACTTACCGAAGCCGGATATGTAGGCGAAGACGTCGAGAACGTATTGTTGCGCCTGTTGCAGGCGTGCAATTACGATGTCAAGCGCGCTCAGTACGGCATAATTTATATCGATGAGATAGACAAGATAGGCAAGACCCAGGACAACGTATCGGTGACCAGGGATGTTTCCGGTGAAGGCGTACAGCAGGCCCTCTTGAAGATATTGGAAGGTACCATAGCAAACGTGCCTCCGCAGGGCGGCAGGAAACACCCGCAGCAGGAGTATATACAGATAGACACATCAAATGTCCTTTTTATCTGCGGAGGGACTTTCTCGGCCCTGGACAAGATAATAGAGCGCCGCGCAGGAAGGAAGACGATAGGTTTCAGCGCTCAGGAAGAGAAAGCCAGGAAGCTCGGCGATGTGCTTTCTCAGGTAGAACCCGAAGACCTCTTGAAATTCGGCATGATACCGGAGTTCGTGGGAAGGTTCCCGGTGATCGCAACCCTTAATGCGCTTGACGAAAAAGACCTTATGGAGGTCCTGGTACGCCCTAAGAACTCGCTTATTAAACAGTATACAAAATTTTTTGAGATGGAGAACGTGAAACTCTCGTTTCCCGACGAAACCCTCGCGGCCATAGCCAAAAAAGCGATGCATAAAGGCACAGGCGCCCGCGCGTTACGTTCCATACTTGAAGAAGTAATGTTCGAGGTAATGTACGATATCCCGTCCCAGAACGAAATAGCGGAATGTGTCATTACCCCCGAATGTATCACGCGCGGAGTAAAGCCAATACTTATAGCGCGCAACGAAGATAAAGATAAACGTAAAATAGCATAAAAGAGCCAGGTCGGAATTGAGCGGTTTTGGTTGCATAGTCCTTGCCGCCGGCAAGGGAACACGTTTTTACTCGGATACCCCGAAAGTCCTGCATGGTCTGCACGGAAAGCCGATACTGCAGCATGTCCTCGAGACAGTCAGGTCTGTGGGTTTTAAACGTCCGGTAGTGGTGATAGGCCATAAGGCCGGCGAAGTCGAGAGGTTTCTCAAGGGGCAGGGCGCAATCCCCGTTGTTCAGAAGTTGCAGCTCGGCACGGCTGATGCAGTCAGATGCGCCGAAAGCGAACTGTCCGTATATGATGATATAACCGTCCTTTATGGGGACGTTCCGTTGGTCAGGGAAGAGACCCTCAGGTCTTTGATCGGTTTTCATAAGTCGTCCGTTGCTTCGTGTACGGTATTGACCGTGGATATGGCGGATCCTTCCGGCTACGGCCGTATAATACGCGGCATCTCCGGGAATGTTGAGGCGATAGTCGAGGAGAAAGAGGCTACCGCAGAAGAAGCCCGTATAAAAGAGATAAATGTCGGACTTTATTGCTTCGACCGCAGGGACCTTTTTTCGGCGATGAAGAAGATACGCAGGTCGAAAGTCAAAAAGGAATTTTATCTTACTGATGCCATAGAGATACTTATTTCCGAGGGCAAATCCGTAAGGGCTTATAAAACCGGCGACCCGGATGAATCGATAGGCATGAACTCGAGGACTGATTTGGCAAAGGCATATTCAATAATAAGCAGGAGAAAGGCCGAGGAACTCAATAAAGACTGCGTGACGGTGCTTGATCCCTCGACCACGTTCATCTCTCCCGACGCTAAGATAGGCAGGGACACGGTTATCTATCCGTTTACCGTCATAGAGAGGGATGTAAAGATAGGCAGGGGATGCTCCGTAGGTCCCTTTTGCAGGCTTAGGCCTGGCACGGTGCTTGAGGACGGTGCCGAAATCGGGAATTTTGTGGAAGTCGTCCGGACGAAGGTCGGGAAAGGGTCAAAGGCCAAGCATCTTACATACCTGGGGGACTCGGTGCTGGGCAAGAATGTCAATATAGGATGCGGCACCATTACCGCTAATTACGACGGCAAGAAAAAGAGCCTGACCTTTATAGGGGACGGGACGTTCATTGGAAGCGGGACAGTTCTTATCGCCCCTGTCAAGGTAGGTAATGGCGCGGTAACCGGAGCAGGAAGCGTGGTCTTGAAGGACAGGGATATACCGGCCCATAGGACGGCTGTAGGCGTACCGGCAAGGATATTGGACACATCAAAAAACAAAAAGGGTAAAAGATGAAAATAAACGGGAACCTGCTCGTATTTTCGGGAAATGCCAATCGTGCTCTCGCGAAGAAGATTTGCAACTACCTGAAGGTCCCCTTGGGCAATGCCTCCGTTGACAGGTTCAACGACGGTGAGATAAGGATAAAGATCGAGGAGGACGTCAGGGGCAAGGATGTGTTTATCGTCCAGCCTACCTGTTCCCCGGGCAATGACAACCTGATGGAACTCCTGATAATGATAGATGCGATAAAACGTTCTTCGGCGCGCCGCATAACCGCGGTAATGCCGTATTACGGATACAGCAGGCAGGACAGGAAGGACCGTCCCAGGGTCCCTATAACGGCAAAACTTGTTGCCAACCTTATAACGGTTGCCGGCGCCAGCAGGGTGCTTACGATGGACCTGCATGCCGGACAGATACAAGGGTTCTTTGATATCCCCCTGGATAACCTTTTTGCCGTTAACACGTTCATGAAGTATTTTGAGAAAAAGCACCTGCCTAACCTTGTGGTGGTCTCGCCCGACGTCGGCGGGATCAAGATGGCCCGCGCATATGCCAAGAAATTCAAGACCGGGCTTGCCGTTGTCGACAAGAGGCGCATAAGCGATAAGCAGGCGGAAGTGATGAATATAATGGGTGAAGTAAGAGGCAAGAATGTATGCCTTATCGATGACCTGGTTGCCACCGCAGGTACTCTCGTAGAGGCGGTCGCGGCGCTTAAGAAAGCCGGCGCCAGGAAGGTTTTCGCGGCGGCCACCCACCCTGTATTGTCAGGGCCTGCCATAGAAAGGATACGTAATTCCGAGCTCGAAGAGCTTATAGTGACCGATACCATACCCATACCCAAAGAGAAGATGATCCCGCAGATAAAGGTCTTGTCAGTCGGCCCTCTTCTCGGGCAGGCTATAACGAGGATACACAACGAACAATCGATAAGCATATTATTCGATAAGGTGTACCAGTAAAGCAATGATATGCTCCGTAATGGAGCTCATTCAGAAAGGAAAAAGAAGAAATGGAACAGGTAAAACTGGAAGCCAGGGTCAGGAAAGAGCTGGGGAAATCGGCAGTAAAGCATGAACGCGAAAAAGGCATAATACCTGCTATTGTCTATCGCAAGGGCGAGAATGCCATGCCGATATACCTTAACAGGAAATCTATGGAATTGGCTCTCCATACATCCGCCGGAGAAAATGCCCTTATAAACCTCAAGATAGAAGGGGATGACAAGGCGAAATCCAAGACGTGCATAATCAAGGAGATACAGCATGATCCCTTGAGCGGGAGCATGCTCCATATCGATTTCAACGAGATATCACTTACGGAAGAGATCAAGGTTGACGTTCCCCTTGCTCCTAAGGGTGAATCTATCGGCGTCAAGCAGGATGGAGGCGTCCTGGAGCATCTTCTCTGGGAGATACAGGTAGAGTGCTTGCCTACCGCTATACCCGAAAAGCTTGAGATAGATGTAAGCGGATTGAAGATAGGTGATGCCTTGTTCGTCAAGGACATAGTGGCTCCTGATGGCGTCAAGATACTCAATGACCCTGAGGTCAGGATATTCGCGGTCGAGAAGCCGGTAGAGATCAAGCCTGAGGAGGCTGCTGCCGAGGCCGAAACCGCGCCTTCCGAACCCGAAGTATTGAAGCAGAAGAAGCCTGAGGAGATAGCCGCCGAGGAAGAAGCCAAGGCCAAGGCGAAGGAGAAGAAGGAATAATACGGCCCTATGAAATTGATCGTAGGCTTGGGCAATCCCGGAGGCAAGTACGAGGCAACGCGGCATAATGTAGGATTTATGGTCGCCGAGACATTGGCCGCAAAGCATGGAATAAGATTGCGAACCAGGGCATACGATTCGATAGCGGGAAAAGGCAGGATAGCGGGAGAGGACGTGGCGATCATCCTTCCGCAGACATATATGAACAGGTCGGGGCAGGCTGTCAAGGCTTTCTCCGCCAGAAATAAAGTAATGCCGGGGGAGATACTTGTGGTATGCGACGATGTGAACCTGTCCCTCGGGGTGATAAGGTTGCGCCGGACGGGATCAGCCGGCGGGCATAACGGCCTGGCTTCTATCACAGAATCCTTGGGGAGCGCGGATTTCGTCAGGCTGCGTGTCGGCATAGGCAGGAAAGATTCCGGAAGGGAAGTTGGAGGCCCTCAGCTGAGCGGATATGTCCTTTCGGTTTTTTCAAAGAAAGAGGCCGAAGAGCTTGAGTGCATAGTAGAGACCGCGGCGGAATGCTGCGAAACATGGATCAGGAACGGCGCCGAACGCGCCGCAAACCTGTTCAACGCAAAGAATAGAAAGGAATGAAGATGAAGAAATACGAAGGTCTGTTCATACTTAAACCGAACCTTACCGATGAGGAGAACGGCAAGCTTGTAAACTCTATCCTGGATGTTATAGCCAAGAACGGCGGAAAGGTTGATGCAAAAGAAGACCTTGGGACCCGCGATCTGGCTTATAATATAAAGAAAGAAAAGAAAGGCCGCTACCTGCTGGTATATTTCACCGCAGAGGCCTCAGCCATAGCTTCCATGGAAAAGACTTATAAGATAAACGAGTCCATATTAAGGACAGTGGTATTTATTAACGAAGCAGCATAGGAGAATTCGTTATGGCAAGTCTGAACAAGGTTTTTCTCATTGGTAACCTTACCCGTGACCCGGAATTGCGTTATATACCGAGCGGCAGCGCCGTTACTACGTTCACGGTAGCGGTGAACAGGGTCTATACGCAGCAGGGAGAGAAGAAAGAGGAAGTGTCTTACATAAGGGTTGTTGTCTGGGCGAAGATGGCCGAGACCTGCGGCGAGTACCTTTCTAAGGGCAGCCCGGTTTTCGTTGAAGGCAGGATACAGAGCAGGAGCTGGGAGACGCCTCAGGGCGAAAAGCGCTCTACGATCGAGGTAATAGCCGAAAGGGTGCAATTCCTCGGAAAGACAAAGGGCGGAAAGCAGGACCTGCCGGCCCCGGACGCAGAGACGCCCGATGCGCACCAGAGCGGTCCTCAGGACGATGGCGTACCGTTTTAATCGAATAGAGATAAAATCCAAACAGGAGAAGACAGGAGCGAAATGGAAAGAAGAGAGAAGAGGGTTTTCAGGAAAAAGGTATGCAAGTTTTGCAGTGAGAAGATAAACGCGATCGATTATAAGGACACGGTAAAACTGTCCAAGTTCATAACCGAGCGCGGTAAGATAATACCGTCAAGGATATCAGGGAATTGCGCGAAGCATCAGCGCATGCTGGCCAAGGCCATAAAGAAGGCCCGGTTGGCCGCGTTCATTCCCTACACATCCGTCTAACAGGATACACGAAAATATAAGGGGTTATACGATGTCCGCAAAGGTCATATTGTTGAAAGATGTCGCCGGCCTCGGAAAATCCGGGGATGTTGTATCGGCCAGCGACGGTTACATGAGGAATTACCTGTTTCCCCGAAAGTTGGCGCTCCCGGCGACCGAACATAACATAAAGGTAGCGGAAACCAATAAGAAATTGAGGCAGGAGGCGCTTGAGAAAGAAAAAGAGGAAGCCCTGAAACTCGCGGATGCTATATCCAAAGCATCGATAACCATCGCGATGGAGGCGGGCAAGGATGACAAACTTTTCGGTTCCGTTACAAGCGCTGATATACACAAGGCGATGGAAGCCGAAGGGATATCCGTTGACAAGAAGAAGATAGACCTGAAGGAGCATATAACCCAGATAGGTATATTCCAGGTGCCTGTCAAGCTGCATCCTGATATAAACGCTTCTCTCAAACTTTGGGTGGTCAAAAAATAAGATGGCCCAAGGCAAGGAAGGTAAAGATATCGCCTTAGAAAAGCTCCCCCCGCAGAACTTGGACGCGGAGATGGCGGTCCTCTGTTCCATGCTTATAGAGGAAGAAGCGATATCCCATGCTTTCGAGATACTCTCGGAGGATGCCTTCTACAAACAGGCCCACCGCCTTATATTCAGGGCCATGGTCGGCCTTTACAGCAATAGCAAAGCCGTAGATCTTGTTACGCTCGCGGAAGAGCTCAGGAAAAAAGGAGAGTTGGAAGATGCGGGCGGCATAAATTACCTGACCTCGCTCAGCACGTTCGTCCCTACCGCGGCGAATGTCCGGCATTATGCCAAGATAGTCAAGGACAAGAGCATGCTGAGGAACCTCATAGCTACCGCTACTACCATATTATCGGAAGCGTATGACGGACAGGACGACGCCAGGGAACTTCTCGACAAGGCGGAAAGGCTTATATTCGAGATATCCTCCAAGAAGACAGAGGGAGGTTTCGTTTCGCTCAAAGAGATAATAAAAGATTCCATAGAGACGATAGATTCCCTTTACCAGAGGAAGACGAATATAACGGGCCTGGCGACAGGGTTCGATGATTTCGACAAGATGACATCCGGCCTGCACGAGGGAGAGCTTATAGTAGTGGCAGGCAGGCCTTCAATGGGAAAGAGCGCCCTCGCATGCTGCATAGCCGAGCACGCGGGTATAGTCCTTAAGCAGCCCGTGGCGATATTCAGCCTTGAAATGTCGAAGGAATCCCTCGCCCAGAGGATGCTTTGTTCCCACGCGAGGGTAGACGCCAGCCGTGTAAGGACGGGTTTTCTTTCGCAATCAGACTGGCCCCATCTTGTCAATGCTGCGGGAAAATTCTCAGAGGCGCCTATATTCATAGACGACACCTCGGCACTTTCCGCCCTTGAGTTGAGGGGGAAAGCCAGGAGGCTGAAGTCACAGCACGACCTTAAGCTCATCATAGTAGATTACCTCCAACTGATGGAAAGCCCTTCGATGCGTTCCGAAGGCAGGCAACAGGAGATAGCGGACATATCGAGGTCCCTTAAGGCCCTGGCAAAAGAGATAAATGTGCCTCTTATAGCCGTAGCCAGCTCTCGAGGAAGCCGGAGGGAAGGGACGATAAAAGGCCGCAGCTTGCGGACCTTAGGGAATCGGGCGCCATCGAACAGGATGCCGACCTCGTACTGCTTTTGTTCAGGGAAGAGTTCTATACTCCCACGGAAGAGAACAGGGGTATAGCCGAGCTGATGGTCGCGAAACAGCGTAACGGCCCGACGGGACCCATAAAACTGGCGTTCATCAAAGAACTGACAAGATTCGAAAATCTTTCCGTGAGACAGGAAAGCTACTAGGCCGTTACAATTTGCTTTACTTTATGTTATGCGTATGTTAAATTAATTCTTTAAATGAGGATTTTATGAAGATCTTCCCTAGAATATTCCTGGTCATTCTGCTTACCCTTGGGGTTATAGGCCCCGTTTTCTCAGAGGAGGCCCCTGCCGTTACTGAGGCTGCCGTTGAACCGGCTGCCACGGACCAGCCTGCGCCTTCCGCTGCGTCCGTACCTGCGGAAAAGAGCGTCAAGAGCGTACTTATAGTCGGGAATAAGACCATATCGTCATCCCTGGTCCTTTCCAAGGTCAAGACAAAGCCCCAGGAGGCCTACAAAAAGACCACGGTTGACGAAGACATAAAACGCATATACGGTCTCGGCTATTTCTCGGACGTGAAAGCGGAGGTAAAGGAATTTTCCGATGGCATAGAAGTTGTTTTTATCGTTACGGAAAAACCCCCTATAGGCCAGATAGTTTTTGCGGGCAATAAGGCCTTTCGCGATGAAAGACTGAAGAAAGAACTCAAGATAAAACCCGATGAGATACTTGACGAGAGGCAGCTCAAGGAAGGAATCAGGGCCATCAGGGAGATGTATTACAGGAAAGGGTATACGCATTCAAAGATAGATTACGCTATCAGGCTTGATCCGACGACCAACAGGGCCGTGGTTACCATTATGATAGAGGAAGGCAAAAGGGTCAAGATACGCAAGATAACCTTTGAAGGGAACAAAGCCTTCAAGTCGGATGTGCTGTTAAGGCTCATGTCCACAAAGACTGCCTGGTGGTTCTTCAGGTCAGGTATTTTCAACGAGGACGCTTTCGATTCCGACCTGGATAAATTAAGGGCTTTCTACGGCGATAACGGATATCTCGATGCCAAGATGGAGCCGGAGTTGAAGTATGACGATGACGGTAAGTTCCTTTTCATAAATATAAAGATAGATGAAGGCAAACAATACCTGGTCAATTCCATAGGCATATCCGGAAATGCCGTTATATCGGAAAAAGATATCCGCAAGACGCTTAAGATGACTGTAGGCAAGGCCTTCAGCAGGAACGGCCTAAGGGAAGATGCGGATGCTATACAGGGTCTTTATTTCGATAAGGGTTATATATACGCGGTGGTCAAGACAGATACGGCTATCGACCCTGCCAGCGGCAATATAGATGTTAAATATTCGATAACCGAGAATGATTTGACCTTTGTCGGGAGAATAGATATCCGCGGCAACGTCCGCACTAAGGACAAGGTAATAAGAAGGGAATTGAGGCTTCGTCCGGGACAGCCTTTCAGCGGAGAAAAATTGCAGCGTTCCAAGGAGCGTCTGTATAATCTGGGCTATTTCGAGGATATAACCTTCGATACCGAGAAGACCCCGGAGCCCAACAAGGCCAACCTGCTTGTCGATGTCAAAGAGACAAAGACCGGCGAGTTTTCTTTCGGCGGCGGTTTTTCGACCGTGGATAAACTTGTAGGTTTTGTCCAGGTTACACAGAGAAATTTTGACATTATGAATTGGCCTACCTTTACGGGCGGCGGGCAACAGCTTGTACTAAGGGCCGAGGTCGGTACATCCAGGAGGGACTACCAGTTAAGCTGGACCGACCCATGGATATTCGATTACCCGTACCTGTTCGGTTTTGACATATACCAGAACACAAGGTTGTCGTCGAGCAGTACCGGTTACGGTTACGATGAGCGCAGGAGAGGCGCGGACCTAAGGTTCGGCAAGGAGTTCGATGATTTCGACAGGGCCGACCTTACTTACAGGCTGGAAGAGGTAAGGATATCCAATGTTGATGATGGTGCCACCAATGACCTTAAGAAAGAAGCGGGAACGAATAATATCTCAAGCCTCCTCTTGGGCCTTACCAGGGATACGAGGGATTCTAATTTCAGCCCGACCAAAGGTTACCTGCTCTACGGTTCCGTAGAAGGCGCCGGCGGTCCGCTGCAGGGCGATAAGGATTTCCTGAAATGGTACGGGTCGGCTTCCGTATATTTTTCCCCGATAAATAAGCAGGTCCTGGAACTTAGCACGCGGTTGGGTGCGGTGGGCGCTTTCGGGGATTCCGACGGTGTCCCGATATACGAAAGGTTCTTTGCCGGCGGCGCGGATTCGGTCCGCGGTTACAAGGAAAGAGGGCTTGGTCCCAAAGATCCCGCTACCAATGATCCGTTGGGCGGCGAAGCCATGATAGTAGCGAGCGCGGAATATACATTCCCGGTCATTGAATTTTTGAAAGGCGCCGTATTTTTCGATGCCGGTAATGTCTGGGAAAAAGAAGGGGATTTCGGGCAGGGAGGTTACAAGTATTCGACAGGCGCCGGCGTAAGGGTCAAGACACCCGTCGGTCCGGTCAAGCTGGATTACGGTTTTCCGCTCAAGACTGACCCGGGAGAAAAGAAGAAGGGCCGGTTCCATTTCAGTTTGAGCAGGGCTTTTTAACTAGAAAGGAGAAAAAAATGAAAGCAGTTTCAAGGTTTTTGGTCATAGCATTATTTATGACCATATCTTTTGCGGCTGCGAATTCGGTTTTTGCCGCAGCGGAAAAGATCGGTTATATGGATTTTGCCAAGGTTTTTGATGAATATAACAAGACCAAGGACTTCGACAAACAGCTCGAGGCTAAAGGAACCGCCAAGCAGGGAGAAAGAGACAAGCTCGTCACAGAGATAAAGAAGCTTAAGGACGAAGCGGACCTTGCTTCGGACAGGGACAGGGCCAAGAAGCAGGCTGTTGTCGACGACAAGATAAAGAAATTAGGCGAGTTTGACAGGGATTCAAGGGAAGCCCTCAGGAAAGAGCGCGATGATATGGCCCGTGCCATATTCAAGGAGATCAAGGAAGTCGTGGATGATATAGGCAAGAAAGAAGGCTACAAATATATCATCGATTCCAGGATGGTCCTTTACGGCAACGCCAGTGACGATCTGACGGACCGCGTGCTCAAGATCCTGAACGACAAATATATGGTGAAGGGAAAGAAATAAGCGGTGTCCGAGGAAGGTCCTTCTATGCGCAAGACCCTTAAAGAGATTGCGCAGTTAATAGACGGCGAAGTAATAGGCGACAGCGGCATAGTCATAACAGGCATAAGCGGTATAAGGGAGGCGGAAGAGGGAGACCTCTCTTTTCTGGCCAACCCGCGTTATGCGCCGCTTATGGAGATAACGAAAGCAGCTGCCGTTATAACGTCCCGGGAGATAGATTCCGCCCCGAAGCCGATCATAAGGACCGATAATCCTTCGTTGGCTTTTTCGAAGATAATTTCCATGTTGTTGCCTAATAGCCAGCAGTATCCTTCCGGTATACATCCCGCGGCGGTAATAGGCAAGAATGTAAAACTCGGTCGCGATATTGCAGTACAGGCCTATGCCGTTATAGACGACGGCGCCGTTATCGGCGACAGGACGATAATTTATTCCGGCTCGTATATAGGATATAATGCGAAAGTCGGGTGCGATTGCCTTATATATCCCAATGTAGTGCTGCGAGAGAATGTCGTTATCGGCGACAGGGTCATAATACATTCCGGGACATGTGTCGGGAGCGACGGTTTCGGGTTTGCCACCATTAACGGCGAACACCATAAGATACCGCAAATAGGGACAGTGGTAATAGAAGACGATGTTGAGATAGGCGCTAACGTAACCATAGACAGGGCGCGTTTCGGTAAGACGGTCATCGGCCGCGGCACCAAGATCGACAATCTTGTCCAGATAGCTCATAATGTTGTCATAGGCGAGAATTCGATAATAATAGCCCAGGCCGGTATATCCGGCTCTACCGTAATAGGCAAGAATGTTACCATAGCCGGGCAGGCGGGGCTAGTGGGCCATATAACTGTCGGAGATAATGCGGTCCTTGCAGCCCAGGCCGGTGTGACAAAATCTGTTCCCGCAAATATATGCGTATCAGGTTACCCGGCTAAACCGCACGATGAGGCTAAAAGGCTTAACGCTTTTATTTCACGTCTTCCCCAGATAGCCGAAGACATAAAGAATCTAAAGGAAAGAATAACCCAGTTGGAGAACAAAATATCAGATGGAACAACAGCTGACGATAAAAAGCGCGGTTGAGATAGAGGGCGTAGGGCTCCATACGGGTGCCAAAACCCGGATGCGGCTGCTTCCCGCCGAACAGAATGCGGGAATAAGTTTCGTGCGCGTAGACCTGCCGGGCAAACCCGTGATAAAAGCTAATATAGCCAATGTCATGGAGTCCAGCCGTAAGCTCAGGAGGACGTCGTTGGCTTTTGATGACGCTGAGATCCATACGATCGAGCACCTTATGTCCGCGCTAAGCGGCATGGCTATCGATAATATAACCATAGAGATCAACGGCCCGGAGATACCCGGACTTGACGGATCAGCCGCTTCTTTCGTAGAGCTGATCAAGAAGGCGGGGCTAGAGCGCCAAGCGGAGCAGAGGAAGTCCTTTACCGTAAAAGAACCTATATGGCTGGAAGAGGACGATACCGTGCTTGCGATACTGCCCGATTCTGAATTTAAGATATCCTATATGTTGAGCTATGACCACCCGATGCTGAGGTCGCAGTATGTTTCAGTAGTTATCAATCCCGAAACATACGAAAAAGAAATAGCGCCGACCAGGACTTTCTGTCTTGAAGCGGAAGCCGAGGCGCTCAGGACGCAAGGGCTTGGCAAAGGAGCGAATTTCGACAACACGCTTGTCGTTGGAAAGGACGGCGTAATAAAGAACAAACTGAAGTTCGATGATGAATTCGCCCGTCACAAGATATCCGATCTCATAGGCGACCTCTACCTTCTCGGTATGGCGCTTAAAGGCCACGTTATAGCCGTAAAGTCCGGGCATCCGCTTAACATCAGGCTTCTACAAAAGATCAGGCAGCAGCAGGAACGTATGCGCGCAGGCGCCATGGAAAGCAAGGGCCCGGGAATAGTAGGCACTCCCCTGGATATAAACGACATAAAGAAGATCCTTCCCCACCGCTATCCATTCCTTTTAGTG
>Ga0265297_10003895_pt1 | contig 25695 bp, 36 predicted proteins | sample Munlanlwell13791_FD_192502 | JGI IMG/M metagenome (GOLD analysis project Ga0265297, IMG submission 192502) | Leachate microbial communities from a municipal landfill in Southern Ontario, Canada - Leachate well 137-91 | ecosystem: Engineered > Solid waste > Landfill > Unclassified | place... | reverse complement strand
TATTTTCTTCATGGATTGACAAAATATTTGAGTGATAAATACAAAGCTATCTTTATAGAAGACTTGAATATTAAAGGAATGCAAAAGTTTAATTCTGGATTAGCAAAAACAGTTTCTCAAGATTTAAGTTGGTCTAAATTTATAACAATGTTGAATTATAAAATGAACTGGAAAGGGGGGCATTTAATTAAAATTAATAGGTGGTTTCCATCTTCTAAACTCTGTAATGTTTGTGGTCAGATAAACAATGACTTAACATTAGCTGATAGAAGTTGGACTTGTGATTGTGGCATAAAACATAACAGGGATAAAAATGCAGCTATAAATATATTAAAGGAAGGAATCAACCTTTTAAAAAAATCTACGGTAGTGATTACCGAAAGTTACGCAACACGAGATATGAGCCTGATTATAGGATCAGCGTGTGAAGGATTATTATGAATTTATTAAAATTTATTGATTGTTTTAATATTTCTGTATATAATCTATGCAATGAACAAATAATAGGAGAATATGAATGATAAATAGGGGTGTTGTTGTAATTACTGGGTTAGAAGGGCAGGACGCAAGTTTTTTAGCTAAATATCTTTTAGATAAAGATTATAAAGTTATTGGATTTTCAAGAAGGTCTGGTAGTGCTTCACATTGGAGACACAAAGAACTTGAAATTGAAAATCATCCTAATTTATCAAATGAGTTTGTTGATCTATCAAGAACTGATTTTCAAAGATTTGTATGAAGATAAAAGATACTATAATAATAATTGTAATTGTGATATGTGTACTAATATTTTGGTTAGGATTAACAATATTTTCTTTTTTTAAAAATGTAAAAGAGTTTATAGAAGATTAGGAGTTTATAAAGTGCAAATAGTTTTTCTTGCTGGTGGATTAGGAACAAGACTATCGGAGCTCACAACGTCTATCCCGAAACCCATGATTGATATTGGTGGTTTACCAATTATAGTTCATATAATGAAATATTATAGTTATTTTGGATTTAAAGATTTTATTATATGTGCTGGTTATAAACAAGAGGCTATAAAAGATTATTTTGTAAATTATTATAGAAATAATGCTAATGTTACTATAAAATTAAAAACTGATGAAGTAATTGTGCATAGTACTAAAATGGATGATTGGACTATATCTATAATTGACACAGGTCTTAATACATTAACAGCAGGTAGAATTAAACAAATAGAAAAGTATATAGATGGTGATACATTTGGTTTAACTTATTCAGATGGATTATCAGATGTGGACTTACATGCTTTACTTAATTATCATAATGAACATGGTAAAATTGCAACATTAACAGCAGTACAGCCTAAAGCAAGATTTGGGAGTTTAAAGTTGGATGAAAATTTTGAGTTACTTGATTTTACAGAAAAGATAAATGATAATGTCTGGATAAATGGTGGATTCTTCTTTTTTAATAAACAGATATTTAATTATCTTGATGATGATATGTTAGAAAAAAACGTACTACCAAAATTACTAAAAAATAATCAATTACAAGCGTTTAAGCATGAAGGGTTTTGGCAGTGTGTAGATAATACACACGATAAACATGTAATAGATACTTTATGGTCTAAAGGAGAGGCTAAATGGAAAGTGTGGTAATGTTTAATAATGTATATAAGGATAAAAAAGTTTTTATAACTGGCGATGAAGGATTTAAAGGGACATGGTTAAAATTATGGTTAATACATTTAGGCGCAAACGTAAAAGGATATGATTTAAAAAGTGGTAAAAATGTTTTAGACTATAAAACACTTAATGAAGAAATAATGAAATTTAATCCCGATTTTATCTTCCACATGGCTGCACAGGCGATAGTTTACGATTCTTATAAAAATCCTTATGATACATTTAGTACAAATATAATGGGGACACTAAATGTTTTAGATTCATTAAGACATACAGATTGCAAAGCATTTATCAATATTGTTACCGATAAAGTTTACAAAAGTTCTGATAATTATCATAGCGAAACTGATGAGTTATATGGGTATGATCCTTACAGTATGTCTAAGGTTTGTAGTGATCTAATAACAACATGTTATAAAGATTCAATATATAATAATAGTGATGTTGCTATTGCTAATGTTCTGGCAGGGAATGTAGTCGGTGGTGGGGATGAAGGAAGTTTTAGGCTTATACCTGATATAGTTAGGGCAATTGCTTTTAGAGAACCTGTATATATAAGACATGTTAATTATACAAGACCTTATCAACACGCACTTGATTGTCTTAATGGTTATTTATCATTAGGACAGAAATTATATGAAGATGGGAAAATTTATGAAGGTTCATGGAATTTTGGAAATGAAGATTTTGTTTCTGTAGAAACTGTACTTTATCTTTGTACAAAATATTGGAAAGAATTTGAAATAGTTTATCAAGGCTTACCTGAAGAGTTATATGCTGAAACTAAAAATTTATCTTTAGATTGTAAAAAAGCAAAAGAAAAATTAAATTGGTCTATATTATATCCTATAGATAAAGCTGTTGAAAAAACAATGGATTGGTATAAAGAATATTATAAAGATATGGATGTAAATAGATATAAAAAAGATATGACAAATTTTACATTACAACAAATAGAAGATTATGAAAAGGAATTAATTAATGGCAAAATGTAGATTTTGTAATAGTGAATTAACTTATAAATTTATTGATTTAGTTAATGCACCACCTTCAAATTCTTATATATCTAAAAATGATTTAGATAAATTAGAAACATATTATCCTTTAGTTGTATATGTTTGTTCAAGCTGTTTGTTGGTTCAATTAGAAGAATCTAAAAAATCATCTGAAATTTTTTCAAATGATTATGCTTATTTTAGTTCCTATTCTTCTACATGGTTAGATCATTGTAAAGATTATACTGATATGATTATTAATAGATTACAATTAAATTCATCATCTATTGTTACTGAAATTGCTAGTAATGATGGTTACTTACTTCAATATTTTAATAATAAAAAAATAAATTGCGTAGGAATAGAACCAACTTTATCTACTGCTGAAGTTGCTATAGAAAAAGGAATTAGAACTATTGTAGATTTTTTTGGAGAGAGATTAGCATATCTATTAGACAAATCAGATTTGATTATTGGAAATAATGTTTTAGCACATGTTCCTGATATTAATGATTTTGTATCTGGTTTGAAAATTGTATTAAAAGATAATGGCACTATAACATTAGAATTTCCTCATATATTAAATCTTATAAACTATAATCAATTTGATACAATATATCATGAGCATTATTCCTATCTATCATTATATAGTGTTATTAAAATTTTTGAAAAACATAAACTTAAAATATACGATGTAGAAGAGTTAGAAACACATGGGGGTAGTTTACGAATATATGCTACACACTTTGAAAATGACATACAGATAAATAAAAATGTTTTTAATTTGTTGGATAAAGAAAATAAAAATAATTTAAATTCTATAGATGGGTATTTGCATTTTCAGAAAAAGGCATTTGATATAAAATTAAAATTTTTACAATTTTTAATTAATGCAAAAAAAGAAAATAAAAAAATATGTGGATATGGTGCTGCTGCTAAAGGAAATACTCTATTAAATTATTGTGGTATTAAAAATGATTTAATTGATTTTATTGTTGATAAATCCCCCCATAAGCAAAATAAATATTTACCAGGAAGTCATATTCCTATAGTAGATATTTCTTTTTTAGAAAACGAAAAACCTGATTATGTTATTATATTTCCATGGAATTTAGAAAAAGAAATTATAAGTGATTTAAATTTTATAAAAAATTGGGGTGGGTCGTTTGTAATTGTTATACCAGAGATAAGGATTATATAATGTATATACTTGTAACCGGTGCTTCTGGTTTTATAGGATTACCATTAGTAAAAGAACTTTCAAAATATAAAAAAGTTATAGCTTTAATTAGAAATGAAACAAGTTTTATTAAAAGTGTTTCATTAAAAAGTATTGATAATGTTATAGTATGGAATATTGATAATTTACCAATAGAAGATATATTTAAACAGTATGAAATTTCGGGTATAATTCATCTTGCAACATATTATACTAGAGACCATAAACAAGAAGATATTAAAAGAATTATAGATTCTAATGTTACTTTTCCTTTAGAATTACTTAACTTAGGAATTAAATATAGTATAAATTGGTTTATAAACACTGGAACAGGGTTTGAATATCAAGAAAAAAGATTTTTATTAGAAGAGACTGATAGTATTATATCAGAAAATTTATATGCACAGAGTAAAGTTATGTTTGACCAAAGTGCAAGATTTCTTTTAAAGGATAAAAGTATACCATATTTAAATATGATTTTATTTTCACCCTATGGAGAAACAGAACCAAAATATAAAATAATTTCAAATATAATAAATAGTTTTTTACAAAATAAAAAATTAGTAATAAAAAATCCTAATCAAAAATTAGATTTATTATATTATATAGATATTGTAGATGCTTATATTAAAGCTATAAATTATCTTGAAGAATTAGATATTGTAATTAATGATCGAATAAATTTGGGTTCTAATGAAATCTTTACTATTAAAGAAATAGTTGAAAAGGTAAGGGATGTAACTAACAGTAATACAGAAATAGTGTATGAAAATTCTGATATTTGTATAAATCGTTTACCAAATGTTGATAGGGCTTTAAATGTATTAAAATGGACATCAAAAATTTCTTTTCAAGAAGGTTTAAAAAGGATGGTAGAATTCTACAAACAATGAAATTAAAAAAAATAAATTTACAAGATTGTCTTTTATTTCAAATGAAAAAAATAAAAGATGAAAGAGGATTTTTAGCTAAGCCTTACGATTTATCAGTTTTGCATGATCATGCTCTTAATTCTAATTTTGTTGAAGGTTTATATACTGTATCAAAAAAAGACGTAATTAGGGGAATGCATTATTCAGATAGTCACAAACTTATTTATGTTAGTTCTGGTTCTATTCTGGATGTTGTTTTGTGTTTAGATACTAATTCAGTTGATTATGGAAAAACCTTTTCAACTATTTTATCATCAAAAAATAAAATGTGTTTGTATGTTGGAAGAGGATATGCTCATGGCTTTAAGAGTTTAGAAGAAAATACAATTGTTAATTATTTGTTAACAACAACATATTCCCCTAAAAAAGATAAAGGGTATCTATGGAATAGTTTTGGATTTGATTGGCAAATAGAAAATCCAATTGTTTCTGATAAAGATGCTTTGCTGCCTGAATTTAAATTAAAAAAATTAAAGGTTATAAAAAATGCAGATTGGAAAAAATATAAATCTAAATGATTTTTTGATTAATTTTACTGAAATTAATACAAATTCTTTATGGCTACAATTAGAAAAGTTTAAAGATAATTTTGTGGTAATTTATGGAGCTGGTGGATATGGTACATATATTTATAAAATATTACAACAATATGGTATTACTGTATCTGCTTTTTTTGATATAAAGGCAAGAGAAAATGATAAACTATTTGATATTCCAGTTTATAAAGCAGATGATACTTTTTCTGATTCATGGAAAAAGAAGGTTGTTGTTATAGTTGCATTAGTAAAAGATTATTCTGTTCGAGAAGAAGTTTTTAGTTTTTTAAATAATTGTGGTTTTGATAATGTTGTGGATGCTCAAAGTATTCGGTGTCATTTAGTTGATTTTGATTATAATTATTCTTTACAAAAAAGTGATATTTTAAAAGCAAAAAATTTGTATGAAGATGATAGTAAAGATTTATATGAAAATATAGTAGTATCACATCTTAGTAGAAATTATAATAGTTGTATAGAACATAAAGATTTAGTTCAATATAATCCAGATGATATATCTTTTTATAAAGGTCATAGAAGTTTTATTGATTGTGGTGGTTATACCGGTGACACAATATTACAAAATTTATCTTTAATAGAAAATGCTATTGTATTTGAACCTAACATAGAAATGTTTAAACTTCTTAATTTAACTATTAAAGATTTAAAAATAAACTCTTTACTATATCCATGTGCTGTTTCAGATAGTATTAAAATGATGAACATTAATTATGAGGGGGGTTCTTCTTCTTTAACAGAAAATAATACAGAAAATAATACAATATGTATAACAATTGATAGTGCACTTCATGGGGTTGTTCCTACATTTATTAAAATGGATATAGAGGGTGAAGAGATAAAGGCATTAGTTGGTGCAACAGAAACTATAAAAAAATATAAACCAGATTTAGCAATTTCTGTATATCATAATATAAATCATATTTGGGATATACCTTTATTTCTAAAATCACTTGTTCCTAGTTATAAACTATATTTAAGAACTCATAATTCCTATACTATGGAAACTATATTATATGCTACCATAGAAGAATAGAAATGATAAATGTTGATAGAAAATGGATAATGATAGATCCAACTATGGTTTTAGATAAGGGTTATCCAGCACCAGAGATAAATGAACCATGGACAAATAATAGTTTTATCAATAATTGCAGACTTTTAAGGGCTGAGAAATATCATATTCTTTGTCCACAATTACAAGAAACAAAAGCAGATGCATATCTTTTAATCTCTGTTATTGATAATAATCTTGATGAAGAAATTGAATTTGTAAAAAAAGTTCATAAAGATGGTGGAAAAGTTGTTTTAGCAATTTCAGCAGATGCTAGATATAATACTGGTATAGGATTAATGTGTTTAAAAACTGGAACGGTGTTTACTGATTTATGTGATGAAGTTGATGCTATTTGTTCTGGAGTTTCAAATAATTTACATATATTTGGTAAAAATCAATATAAAGTTGTAGAGGTTGGTGATTTTGTAGAAAAATTAAATTTTAATATTATTCCTTTTGAAAATAGAACTATAGACATATTAAGTACAGGCTTTACAGATGAAGCATCCTTATCATTCAGTATAATTTTATTTTTAATGTTAAAAGAAAAATATCCTGAAAAAAGATTTGTTTATGCTTTTAGAAATACACCTCAATATGATAGAATATACGATTTAGTTTCAAAAAAATATCCTCAAATAGAATTTACAAGAAAGAGTATGAAGGAAGTATTAAGTATTTCAAAATGTTATGTAAATTTAGAGCCTAGACCTAGAGGTGGAAGGGCATTATTAGAAGCATGGCAATATAGAGTTCCATTTATAAGTTATAACTTAACATATTATTCAAAATTATTTCCTGATTTTACATATAGTAATATAAGTTTTGATTTTTTATTAGAATTGTATGAAAAGGTATTGTCATCTAATTATAATGATATTATTAAAAAATCAGAAGAAATAATGGAATATGATTATGCAGACAAGGTGTATGAAAGAATAATAAATATATTAGATAGGAAAAAATAATTATGATACGAAAAATGTTGTTTGTTAGACCCCCAGCATGGGAAATGAGTGAAACAGCTAAAAATCAAAACATTATTCATGGAACTGTCCCCTATGGTGTTTTATCTATTATGTCTTATGTAAATAAATATAAAAAAAGCGATATAGATTTAAATATACTTGATTTAAACGTTTATCCCTGGACTTCATATAACCAACAAGAACTTTTTGATAACTTTAAAGAATATATAGAAAATCATAATTATGATATAGTTGGTATATCTATTATGTATAATCACATGTATTCTTATATAGAATCTATAAGTAGAATTATTAAAGGTGTAAATACAAATGCTGTTACAATAGTTGGTGGTGCTTGTGCTACAGTTTATTATGATAAGATTTTAGATGAATGTGAATCAATAGATGCTGTTTGTTATTCAGAAGGGGAACTACCTGTTTTAGATTTATTGGAATCTGAAGATATTTTAGAAGTTTTAAGAGTTCATCAAGCATTTATTACTAAAAAAGAAATTTTAAATAAAAAAATTCCAGTACCTATGTATATATATGATTTAGATGAAATTCCAGCAATTGATTTTGATTTAATAGACTTATCTTTATATTTGAATAAATTTTCAATCATGCGCCCTAAAGAAGTAAAAGATGAATTTTGCTTACCCATAACAACTACAAGAGGGTGTCCTTATAGTTGTATTTTTTGTACATCAAATACTTTAAGTGGTAAGACTATTAGAAAAGCATCTGCTGAAAAGGTTTTATCTGATATAAAACAAATGAAGGATAAATACAATGTAAATACTATATCAATAGATGATGATCAATTTTTATATGATAGAAATAGGGCAATAGATATTTTAAAAGGGTTAATTAATTTAAAATTAAATTTATTTGTTGCCTCTGGTTTTACTATATCACTTATAGATGACGAAATTATTGGTTTAATGAAAAAAGCTGGTTTACAAATGATAACTTTACCAATAGAGTCTGGATCTCCATATATTGCTCATAAAGTTATACATAAGCCTATTAAATTAGATAAAGTTTCAGAAGTAGTTTCAAAATTAAGAAAGAATGGAATTTATTGTCATGGCAATATTATTATTGGTTTCCCTACAGAAAAAGAGGAACATAGACAAGAATCGATTGATTTTATAAAACAATCTGGTATTGATTGGTGCTATATATTTTGTGCCACTGCATTGAAAGGAAGTAAATTATATGATATATGTATAGAAAATAATTATATTGATTCGGAAATTTCAAAAGATGGTTATTTTGCTTCTCATATTGAAACTCCTGATTTTAGTTCAAAAGAAATAACTGATAAATCATATTTAATGAATCTTGAATTAAATTTTGTTTGTAACAATAATATGAAAAGACAAGAATATGATACAGCTATAATTTATTTTAAACATATAGTTTCAAAATATAAAGATCATGCATTTGCTCATTATTATTTAGCAAAATGTTATGAAGCTATAGAGGATACTAATAATTATACAAATCATTTAAATGAATTTAATAAAATAATATTAGATTCTGAGATATGGAAACAATATTCTAAACAATTTGGGTTAATATGATTAATAAAAAAAGAAAAAAATTAGAAAATATTTTACCATTAGATACACCGCTATCAATACATATTTTTCCATCTTATTTTTGTAATTTCAAATGCTCATATTGTTTACACAGTTTATCTAAAGATGTCCTTGAAAAAAGAAATTTTAAAAAACAAAGAATGACATTTGAGACTTATAAATTGATTATAGATGGTTTAAAAGATTTTCCTTCTAAATTAAAAACTATTATTTTTGCAGGACATGGTGAACCTTTAACACATAAAGAATTACCATTAATGATTAAATATGCAAAAGAAGCTAAGGTTTCAGATAGAGTGGAGATAGTTACAAATGCTTCATTATTAACAAAACAATTTTCAGATGATTTAATTGATGCTGGTCTTGATTTATTAAGAGTATCTATTCAGGGTGTAACAGATAAATCATATAAAAAAACATGTGGTGTAAAATGTTCTATTTCTAATATAGTTGATAATTTAACTTATTTTTTTAATAATAAAAAAAATACCATTGTTGAAATAAAGATAGTTGATATTGCTCTTCAAAATTCAGAAGAACATAAATTATACTTTGATTTGTTTAAATCAATAAGCGATTCAACTTCTATAGAATATCTAATACCCTTTATTCCAGAAATAGATCATTCTAAATTATCAGAAGATATGACTAAATGTAAACATGGAAACAAATGTTCTGAATCAAAAATATGTTCTATGCCATTTTATATGTTAGTAGTAGAACCAGATGGAAATATAGTTCCATGTTGTTCTTCTGTAATACCAGTTTCTTATGGAAATATTTATAAAAATAGATTAATAGATATTTGGAATAGTAATAAAAGAAATAAATTTTTATGTATGCAACTAGAAAATATTAATTCTAATAAAGTGTGTTCAGAGTGTTCTGTTCCTAAATATGGTCTACAGAAAGGGGATTATCTTGATAAAAGTAAAGATAAACTATTACAAATTTATAGAAAGGATAAACAATAAATGTCTGAAATAAAACCTTTTACTGGAGTAGATGATAGAGTAGCATTAGCTGATGTGGTTCCAATAGACACACCATTTACTATAGGAATAAGTGCTTCTAGTGCTTGTAATTTTAAATGTAATTATTGTGTACAATCGATTGATAATGAAACATTAAAATCAAAATATGATTTTAAAAGAATTAAAATGGATTTTGATTTATTTACACGTATAGTAAACCAATGTTTTTTCTTTCCTAAAAAAATAAAATTATTAACATTTATGGGACAAGGAGAACCTCTTTTAAATCCAGAATTAAGTAATATGATAGCTTATGCTAAAAAATCAGAAAATTTTGAAAGAATAGATGTTGTAACAAATGGTTCTTTACTTAATTATGAAACATCTGATAGGTTAATAAATTCTGGCCTTGATGCTTTAAGAATATCATTGCAAGGAATGACCCCTGAAAAATATAAAAGCATATCAAATGTAAATTTAAATTTTGATGACTTAATAGATAACATTAAATATTTTTATGATAAATCAAGAGGTAAATGTAAAGTATATGTAAAAATTATGAATGTTTCTTTGGATAAAAATGAAGAAAATCTATTTTATGAAACGTTTGATAAAATAACTGATAGAATGTTTATAGAACAGCTCAAACCAGTATATGATGGTGTTGATTATAACGAATATGACTATACATTATCTTCTGATAGAAGAGGGAATATCCATGAAAAAAGATATGTTTGTCCTCAACCATTTTTTACATTAAGTATATGGCCTGATGGTGAAGTTATTCCTTGCTCTGCAATTCATAAAGTTTGTAGTCTTGGTAATATAAAAAATTCACCTTTAATAACTATGTGGAACTCTAAGAAACTTAAAAATTTTCAAATAATGCAACTTAAAAAATTAAGATTTGATCATCCTCAATGTAAATTGTGTTGTGCTCCAGATGACTGCTCTCATATAGAGGATGTACTTGATAATAAATCAGAAGACATTTTAAAAAAAGTTTTATGATAAAATTATTGAATATAACTCCTCATGTTGGAGGTGGTGTTGGTAATGTTATAAAAGAATTAACAAATAATTTACTAGTATCTCAAACTATTATTTGTTTAGATGAAATTAAAAATAATAATATAAATAGTACTATTATATTTGATGATATGATTAATCATATTTCCGATATTTTAGATATGATTAAAGATTCCGATATTGTACTACTTCACTATTGGAATCATCCACTGTTATATAAATTTTTATTAGAAAACGATATACCAGAGTGTAGACTTATTGTATGGTCTCATACATTAGGAATATATCATCCATATAATATACATAAAGATATAGTTGATATGTCTAGTATATTTGTATTAGCTTCTGAAGCAAGTTATGAATCACCTGTAATAAAAAATACATTTGATAAAGATAAAATAAAAGTGATAAGATCGACTGGTGGTATAGAACAATTTAATAATTTAAAGCGTATTGAACATGAAGGGATAAATATTCTTTATGTAGGAACACTTGATTATTCTAAGTTACATAGAAATTTTGTTAATATGTGTTTATCAATAAATAGAGAGAATGTTAAATTTATTTTGTGCGGTGAAATGTCAGATGAAGTGTTGAATGATATTAATAACTGTAGTCATCCAGAAAAATTTATAATTAAAGGTAAAATTGATAATATAAAAGAACAATTACAAATTGCAGATATATTTGGGTATCCTTTGTCTGATAAGAATTATTCAACAGGTGAATTAGTTTTAGGGGAAGCTATGATAGCTGGTATTGTACCAGTAGTAATAGATAACCTTCCAGAATCTTATATAGTACAAAATAATTATAATGGTTTAATAGTTTCAGAATCAGAGTATAGTAATGCAGTTATGAAGTTAATTGATGATATTGATTTAAGAAATAGACTGTCTACTAATGCAATAGAATCTGCAAAAGAAATTTATTCAACTAAAAAAATGATTAATGGTTGGAAAAGTTTAATTTATGATATAATGTTTTGTAATAAAAAAAATATAATTTTAAATTACAATACTAATTGTATAGATGGTTTTAACATTTTCGCTTATTCATTAGATGATTTACAAAATCTATTTCTAAATTATGATGAAGAAAAAATAATAGATTTATTTAAGTCCTCAGATCAATGGAACTCTTTAAATAAAGGTAGTGTAAGACAATATCTAAGTTATTTTCCAGATGATACCAATTTAAAAGAATTGGTTAGACTATTAGACAATATTACATAAACGAGGTAAACATTTTGGTTTCTAATTTAGATCGTAGTTGGATTATAATAGAACCTACGGTTCCAACAACAACAACTGCAAATAGTAGTAATTCTTGTTGGACAAGTAATAGTTTTATTAATTTAAATAGAATGTTAGGTGGGAGTAGGTATAATATTTTAAATCCAGATTTATTTAAAACAAAAGCATCTGCTTATTATCTTGTGTCAATGATAAGTTGTAATATGGAAAAAGAATTTCAATTTATAGAATATGCTCACAGTCAAGGTTCTAAAGTAGTTCTTGCTATATCTATAGATGGAAGATTTTTAAGTGGTCATGGATTATGTGATCCTCTTACTGGTAAGACACATACAGAATTGTGTGATAAAGTTGACGCTATTGCTTCTGGTATAGCTGACGATTTACATATTTATGGTAGAAATCAACATAAAGTATTTCCTATAGGGGATTTTGTAGAACATTTAAATTTTGAAACAAAAAAATATGAAGATAGAACAATAGATTTATTGGGTACTGGTATAGTAGATGAAACGTCTTTAACATTTAATATTATTTTATTTGAGATGTTAAAAGAAAAATATCCTGAGAAAAGATTTGTTTATGCTTTTAGAGGAGCACCAGAATATTTACCAACTATTGATTTTATGCAAAAAAAATATCCCCAAATAGAATTTACAAATAAACCCTTTCATAGTCTTCTTAAAGATTCAAAATGCTATGTTAATATAGAAACAAGACCTAGAGCTGGAAGAGCTGTTTTAGAAGCATGGTATCATAGAGTCCCCTCTATAAGTTGTACATCGACATATTTTGCAAAATTATATCCAGAACTATCTTTTTATAATATGAGTTTTGATAGAATGGTTGATAATTTTGGAAAATTAAATAATAGTAGTTATTATGAAATTATGAAAACATCAGATAGTATTATGGAATATGATTATGCAGATGTAGTATATAAAAGAATGATTAATATGCTGGATAAAGGAGAAATCTAAATGGGTGGTTCTGTAGCAGGTATTAATTTAGGACATAGAGCTGAAGTTATTGGTGGTGTCATAACTAATCATTTTGGTGTTCCAGTTATTACAGGTAACTATGTTAATATTTCATTACAATTAAATATTCTTGGATATGATCATGCCTGTATATCTGTTCCAAAATTAGTTAGTACATTTCCATTTGATTGTTGGTGGCAAGTACCTTCTTTTCCTGGGGTTGTTGGAAGGGGTCAGATAACTATTGGAAATGATGTTTGGATTGGTCAAAGTGTTACTTTAAGGCCAGGTATTACTATAGGCGATGGTGCTATAGTTGGTGGTGGTTCTGTTGTTACAAAAGATGTTCCTCCTTTTGCTATAGTTGCCGGTAATCCTATTAAAATTCTAAGATATAGATTTACTCCAGAACAAATAGAAAAACTTTTAGAAATTAAATGGTGGAATTGGTCTGAAGAAAAAATTAAGAGAAATTATGAGTTGTTTGGTGATATAGAAAAGTTTGTTACCGCTAATTTTAAGGAGTAAAAAATGTTTAAATTATCAGTAGGAGATTATACGTATTTAAAAGATATTTATAATCCACTAGAAGTTCCTATTAGCATAGGAAAATTTTGTAGTTTGTCCTTTTCTTTATTTATTATAGGTGAAGATCATGCTTGTATTTCTCTTCCTAATGTCATAACAACATATCCGTTTGATGCTTTATGGAGTATGCCTGCATTTAAGAATCAAAAAATTAGAGGACAGATAACTATTGGAAATGATGTTTGGATAGGTATGGGTGTGGGTATACGACCTGGAATTTCTATAGGAGATGGTGCTATAATAGGTGCTGGAACTGTTGTTACTAAAAATGTAGAACCATATGAAGTTGTTATAGGAAATCCTATGAAACATAAAAATTATAGATATACACAAGAGCAAATTTCTAAATTACTTGAAATTAAATGGTGGAATTGGTCTGAAGAAAAAATTAAGAAAAATTTTCATTTATTTGAAAATATTGATGAATTTTTAAAGATGCAATTCGTAGAATAGTCATAACATTTTCTATTCCTTATTACTAATAAATAATATTTAAAAATTATTTAAAAGAGGTAAGGAACTATGGAAAAAACATTCCAACGTCCAATGTCCATTAGGGATACTATTACAGCAGACCAGGAATCTTCTGGAGATATTACGCTGACAATAGTAACCACTGTTCCTTCTGCTGGTACTGACGATTTTCTTTTTGTTCATCAGATTAAACGAGCAGGAGTAGAGATTCCAGGCTTTAAGGCTGCATATAGCCAAACATCAGGTACACTGCTTGTTGAAAATGCTGGTTCAGCTGCTTTGACATCAGGTGATGTTTTAACTATATTAGGAACTTTCTATCAATAACAGGTAAATAAAATATACTCTACTTTATAAACAGGTAGAGTATATTTATTTTTAATTCATGGATATTAAAACATTAGCTAATAATATTTTACCACTTAAACCAACTAAAACTGGTAAGATCCTAAAGAAAGCATTAGGATTGGAAAACTATAAAAACGTATATGTAAGAAAAGCATTAAATATTTCTATACCAATATATATTGTTATTTATAATTCAAGATTTCCTAATTTGTTTATACCTATATCTAAAATGAAAAATTTAAAAGCTTTGTCAGTACAAAGAACAACTAGAATTTATGATCAGAATCTTTCTGATTTTATTATGACACCACCTGTAAAACTAGAACAGTATGATAGAACAATATTATCTAAATCAGTTATTATTTGTTATGATATGGCGGGTGAATATTTTTCTAAGGATGAAATATGAAGAAATATAAAAGAATGACAACAGATGAATCTATAATAGATTTATTGTTAGAAAACAAAATTCAAATTGAACTTACTGAAAATAATCCATTGATTATAGTATCTGCTAGAAGTGCTATAAAAGATTTAGTAAACCTTCACACTTCTTTAGATAGATGTCCTAATGTTGATAGAAAAGTAAAAAGGAAATTCACTAAAGCTATTAAAAGTATGTTACAAGATATGGTTAAAATTGAAGATGTCCTATCTGATACACTAACTGGAAATGATGGTTATTCAATAACAGATAATGTATTAAGATCAATGGATAAATATTAAATATACATTTTTAAAGATTTATATATAAAAATTAAATCATAACTTTTTTTAGAAAAATTACAAAAAATAGTTTACTTTTTAAACATAGTTTTATATATTGATTATAGGAATTAAAAATTTATAAAGTTTATAGGAGAAAAGAAATGAAAGTGGAATTAAATAATACATATAGGCAAGAGAATCATAAATTTAAAATTGGTGATAAAGTTATTTATACAAATAGTAATGGTGTTTGTTGGGGAGAAAGAACAATTATAGGTTTAGATGAAAGAACAGGAAAACCAACCTATTATATAGACCCTACAGATACACCTTGGTTTTCAGTTAGAGAAGATACTTTAAAATTAAAATAGGAAAAAAGAATTAGTAATGAACAATGGTAATTTATTAAATAATCTTAAAGATAGAACTCCTGAAGAAAGAAAAAATTTAGCAATAAAAGCTGGTATTGCTTCAGGAAAAGCAAGAAGATTAAAAAAATATTTAAAAAATATAAATATAAAAGTAGTAAATAGATTTGAAATTGATTTTATGAATGGGCTTGAAATATTATTATCTGGTATAGATAATAATATAACTCTATTAAGACAATTTTGTGTTGATAGATATAGAATCGATTGTTATATTCCAGAATATAATATTGCTATTGAGTATGATGAAGAAGGACATAAATATAAAAAAGAATGTGATAAAAAAAGAGAATTAGATATTGAAAAAAATATTAAAATTTCTAGTTGGATTAGAGTCTTAAAAGGAAATGAATTTGAAGGGTATAGTAAAATTATAAATACTCTTTTAATTAACATGGGATTAAAAAATAATTTAAAAATAGGAGAATAAAAACTATGAACATTTACTTTACAGAAGACAATACCACTGGATTTACTTATGATGAGTTAAATACTCTTAATGCTATTGCTGATGTATTAATAGATAGATCAACTAATCAAGATTACATTAAATGTGTATGTGATAGAGTTTTGAGTAATTCTGATAGATATTTAAAATTTTAATATTTTTTAAATACTATTATATTATATATAATAGAGGTTTGTAATGAAACATATATTATATGAAAAACAATTTTTTGAAATGTCAAATTTAACACCAGAAGATACTGGATTACCATTTATCATTTGGATTTCTCCTAAATCTGGTAAAGAAGGTCATTGGGCTAGAATAAAAGTTGAATATAATAATAAACTCTATTCCATGTCTATAGATGATAATCCAGAATGGAAAATTAAAGATCATATTAAAATACCAGTTCCTATAAAACAAACTAAAAAAATTATTGATTTTGTAAAACAAAATAAAAATATATTACTTGATTATTGGAATAGTAAAGGAAATATGAGTATGGGGTTTGTTTTAAAGAATATTAAAAAATTATAAATAAAAGGAAATTTTCATGTATAAAAGAAAATTTATTGAAATGGCAAATGTTGGTAGTGTAAAAGGATTAAATATTCAAGTTTATACTGACCATAAACCAGAGCATTTTCATATTATAAAAAAAGACAATTTTGAACTTAAAGTAAAAATAAAAACTTTATCTTTTATAGAATATAAATGGCAAAAAAATGGAAGTGAAATTTCTTCTTCTGAATGGAAAGCCGTTTTAAATTGGTTAAGTAAATTAAATAACAAAAATAAAAAACTAACAAATTATGAAGCCATAAAATTTTTGTGGTCTTCTATGAATCGTTAAAAAATATTAAACTTTTTTAAAACTTACTTATATTATATATAATGAGTAGATAAATTAAATTTAATTTGTAGGAGAAAAAGCTACATGGCAAAACCAACAGAATTAACACTCAATCAAAAACAAAAAAAGCAGGTTCTTTCAAGATTCAAGCAGACAGTAAATGCAAGACGTATTGCTGAAGAGCTTGAACTACCAAGACAACAAGTAATGTTGTTTCTTGAGACACAAGGTCTCCGAAGCTATTCAAAAGGCAGTTACTAATAATTAATCAATTAATCTCCCTTTGATTATAAAGGGAGATATTTTTTTTTAATTTTGGAGATTTGATATGGAAAAGCCTGATCTGGAAAATTGTAGAGATAAACAATTTGAAAAATGGTGGTGGTATGATTATAATAAATCTTGTTTAGATTGTATTAATAGTTGTAAACAATCCCATATAGTAAAAGTTATTTGTAATAATTATAAAAAAAAGGAAATTATATAATGAATGATTTTAAATTTTCAAAAGTTAAAGATGTAAAATCTCCAAATAGAGCAAATCAATTTGATGCAGGAATTGATTTTTTTATACCAAATGATTTTTCTGAAATAATTTTAAATCATGGAGAATCTGTTTTAATTCCATCTGGTATTAAAATGAATATTCCTTCTGGATATGGATTAATTGCTCACAATAAATCTGGAATTGCATCTAAAAAAAATTTAGATGTACTGGCTTCTGTAATTGATGAAACATATCAAGGAGAAATTCATATTAATTTAATTAATAATGGAAATGTTCCACAAATATTAAAAGCAGGAGATAAAATTATTCAATTTATTCTAACACCAATTTCTTATATAAATCCTATTGAAGTTAAAATTGAAGAATTATTTGAAGAAAAATCAAATCGCGGTGAAAATGGATTTGGAAGTACAGGAGAATAATATGACAAAATATAATACAACACAATTAAATCCAGATACATGTTTTGAAAGACATGTATATCATAGAGATCAATTTGCTCATTATTTAAGATGGACTCATATTTTAAAAAGAGCAAAAATTGGAATGTCTATTTTAGATTTTGGATGTGGTTCTGGAAATTTATTAGAAGTATTTTATAGAAATAGATTTAAACCCTCAAAATATATTGGATTAGATATTAGAAAACAAACTATTAAAAATAATAATATTAAATGGGATAATTTAAAAGATTTTGCTTTTTTTTATGAAAAGGATTTATGTGATACTACATTGGATCTTCAAGAAAAATTTGATATTATTGTTTCTTTTGAAGTAATAGAACATATTGGTAAAAATAATATAAATTATTTTTTACAAAATATTTATAAACATTGTGATGAAAATACTTTAATATTTTTGTCTACTCCTTGTTATGATGAACAAGTGGGAGCTGCTGAAAATCATATAATAGATGGAGTTGTTGGAGAATTAACATATTTAGAAATGAAAGAAAGTTTAAAAAATAATAATTTTAATATTATTAATTCTTATGGAACTTTTGCAAGTATAAAAGATTATAAAGATAAATTAAATGATTGGCAAGAAAAATTTTATTTATTTGCAAAAGAATATTTTGATTCTAATATATTATCTAATTTAATGGCTCCAATGTTTCCAGAATATTCTAGAAATGTTTTATGGGAATGTAAAATTAAATAATGAAGGTATTAAAATGATTTTAATTTTTGAATCTCCAGATAATTGCGGAAAAGATACTCAAATAAAATTAATTCAGAAGTATTTAATAGATAAACCCCAATATATATTATATTATAGTAATATACAAGAAATTTCAAATAAAGAACATGAAATATATTCTAAAAAATTATATAATGATAGTTTTAAGTTAATAAAAAAATTATATAAAAATAAACATTTAATTTTTAATAGATTTCTTATTGGAGAATATGTATATTCTCCTATATATAGAAATTATAGTGGAGAATATATTTTTGATATTGAAAAAAAATATAAAAATAAATTATTTTGGAATGATATATATTTAATTTTATTTACAGATTTACCAGAAAATATTATTAATAGAGATGATGGAAAATCTCTTTCAATTGATTTAAATACAAAACAAAAAGAAATTAAATTATTTTTAGAAGCTTTTAATAAGTCTTCTATTAAAAATAAATTACATATTGATATATATAATTTAACTGAAGAACAAGTACATTTTAAAATTTTAAATTTTTTAAAGTTAAATTAATATTATGATAAATAATGAAAAAATATTATTACCATATTTTAAACAATTATATGATAAGTTAATTAACAAAGATTTTGTGAATGATACTGTTGAACTTATTGGAGTTCAAATAAAAAATCTCAATCCATTACAATCTATTTTTAATTTTAATGAAATTAAAAAAACCAATAAAAAATATTGTCAAAAAGAATTAGATTGGTATTTATCTCAAAATCTTAATATTGCAGGATGGGTAGATGATATAACTATTTGGAAACAAATTTCAGATAAAGATGGATTTATAAATAGTAATTATGGTTGGTGTATTTTTTCAAAAGAAAATTATAATCAATATTATAATTGTTTAGAAATTCTTAAAAAAAATAAAAATACACGCCAAGCAGTAATGATTTATAACAGACCAGAAATGTGGTATGATTATAATATTAATGGAATGAAAGATTGGATGTGCACATATTCTAATCAATTTTTTATAAGAAATAACAAACTTATTTCATTATATATAATGCGTTCAAATGATGCTATTTATGGATTTTTAAATGATTTTTATTGGGCATGCTATGTTTATAATAAACTGTATAATGAATTAAAAGAAATTTATTTTGATTTAGAAATAGGTTATATAAATTGGTATGCGGGTTCTTGGCATTTATATGAAAGACACTTTAATTTATTAAAACAAATAGTAGAAAGTTATGAATAAAAAAAGAATACAACAATATCATAACATGTATATGAATTTAGCTATTGAAATATCTAAAATGTCTCATGCTAAAAGAAATAAAGTAGGATGCGTTATTGTTAAAAATCATAATATACTTTCTTATGGATTTAATGGTATGCCTACTGGTATGCCAAATGAATGTGAATATTTAGATGAAAATAAAGAATTAATAACAAAAAAAGAAGTTTTACATTCAGAACTTAATGCAATAAGTAAAGCAGCAAAACATGGGCTCTCTATAGATGGTGCTTCTATGTATGTTACATTATGTCCTTGTTTACAATGTTCATTATTAATAATTCAATCAGGAATTAAAATTGTTTATTATAGATATGATTATAGAGATAATTATGGAATAAATTTATTACAATTAGCAAATATTAATGTAATAAAAACTTAGTTTTTTATATTATATTAAAATATTATAACTTTTAGGAGTAATAAATGCCTTTTTTAGAATCAAAAATTATTAAACCCTGTAATTGTATAGCTAATAAAAATGCTATTTTTGAATATACATTTAGTACTCATTATGGTAATTCTAAAAATATAAAAGATATAGATATATTAATATTATTAGAATTTAAAGAAATACAAAAAAAAATGGATATTTTTATAAAATTATGTAATTATTATTTTAAAGAAAAAAAATATGTAATAGTCCCTGCATTAGGATGTACTCCAAATGGATTTACAAGTCAAGATACAATAAATACATATTCAATATGTAAACAAAAAAATATAAAAAAAATTATTGAGTATTATAAACCTAAAACTATTATTACTACAGGTAGGGCAATTTATAGTATAACAGAATCTAAAGATTTATTTCCTGAACATTTTTTTATTCCAGTTAATGAAAATATACAATCTTATGAATTAGATGATTGCTGGTTTTATAGTTCTGAATTTAATTGTAAAATATTTCCTATTCCTGCATTATATCAGTGGATTGAAAATAATATAAAAGATGTATATGAATATAAATTTTCTATTGCTCAATTTCAAAGAACCATTGATGCATCTATAGAAATACTAAGATCAGAAAGAAAATGTCAATTTATTTATGAAGAAAATCCAAATGATTTTATTAAAAAAATAATTGATGATGAAAATATAAAAGTACTTTCTTTAGATTCTGAAACCGCTGGATTAAATTATTTTGTTGATACATTACATAGTCTTCAAATTTCTATTGATTCAATTTATGGACATTTTTTAGAATTTAATAAAATAGATAAAAAAATATTAAAAGATTTATTTAATAAAAAAAATTTAGTTGTAGTAATGCATCATGCACAATTTGATTTAAAAATGTTAATACGAAATGGAATATTAAATGCTAGGTGTGATTTTGATACTATGTTAGCTACTCATTTATTAAATGAGAATAATCCAAATGGATTAAAATCTTTAGCTTGGTTATATACTAAATTAGGTGGATATGATTTTAAATTAAAGCAATATTTAAAAAAACGTAAAATTAATGATTTTACTAAATTACCAAAAGATTTATTATTAGAATACTCTTGTTATGATTCTATTGTAACTTATAGGTTATATGAATATTTTACAAAAAGATTTGAATTAGAGGATCCCGATTTAAAAAGAAATTTTTATCAATTTATTATGCCCGCTGTAGAAATGATAGTGGATGTAGAAATGACTGGAGTTCAAATAGATATCCCCTATCTTAATAATTATGTAGATATATTAAAAAAACAAGCAGAAGAAATTGAAACGGAAATTTATAATATAGCTGGATATAGATTTAATATTAAAAGCGGAAAAGAATTATCTAAAGTTTTACGTTCTATAAAAGGATTTCAAGTATTGTTAGATCAAAATAATAAACCGCTTCTTGCTAAAAATGGTGATTTACTTTTAAATAAACAGGTATTGGATAGATATTTTAATGAGTCAGATCTTCCTTTTATTAAAAAAATATCAGAATATAATCATATTACAAAAGAAATTTCTCAACTTGGTTTTTCATTAGAAGCAAAACCACAAAAACAAGTAAAGCAAACTTTTTTATTTGAGGTAGATCAAGAAGTAGAAGTTGAAGAAAAGGGATTTTTGGCTTCTATGTATAAAGGTCGATTGTATGGTGGGTATAAATTACATGGAACAGAAACAGGAAGAATGGCAGGTGGTGGTGGATTGGATTCTTCTATAAATTGGCACAACATGCCTAAAATAAAAGAATTTAGAAAAATGTTTTTACCTTCAAAGGGATATGTAATGGCTTTTGCTGATTACAATGCAATGGAGGTTTGTATAAATTCCCAGATATCTGGTCCTGGGGTTCTCGAAGAATTGATACTTGAAAAAAAAGATATGCATTGTTATACAGCAGTGAGATTAATGGAGCTTTTTGATATCAAAACCTCTTATGAAGAAGTTTTTTCTAAAACAAAAATAGATGGACAAGAGGATTCTTTTTTTATAAAATGGAGAGAGGATGCAAAAATAAATAATTTTCAAGGATTTTATGGAGCAACCGCTTATGGGTTAGCTAATGCTTTTAATGTATCTGAAGAAATAGGTAAAAAATATTTACAGGCTTTTTATGATGCTTATCCTGAAGTTGCTGTATATATAAAAAACAATAGGGAATTTGCTAAAAAGCATGGATATGTAAAAACGTTATTGGGAAGAAAAAGAAGATTGCCCCAACTGACTTATATAGGAAAAGATAGTTTTTTTAATAAAAACAATTCTTCTTTTGATGTTGGTAATTTGCTAAATGCTGCAATCAACGCTCCTGTTCAAGGCACTTCTGGGCAAACAACTCTTATTGCTATGACTAATATTTGGAAAGAATTTAAAAAAAGAAATCTGAAATCAAAAATTTTAATAAATGTTCACGATGAAATCATATTTGAATTGTTGATTGAAGAACTAAAAGAAACGTGTGATATTATTAAATATTGGATGGAATACTCTTATTATCAAAATGTAAATAATAATAAAGTTAAATTAACTGTCGATGTTAAATATGGTGAAATTTGGAAGTATGGGTATAGTATAGATTATTGGGAAAATCATCCAGAAGAATGGGAAGATTGTATACAAATAATAGAAGATAGAAATATTAAAAATAAAGAGGTTAATTGTGAATAATAAATGTATTAATTGTGAATATGGTGCTAAAATGATGGAATTTAGAGGTACTATGTATAATTTTAAACAAGCTATAAAAAAAGATAAAATTATAAATTATGATAAAGGTGAAATGGGTTGTAGAATGGATCAATGGAATGATAAAGAGAAAGAATGTTTATATTCTAATTTTTCTCAATTTAAAGAAAAAATTTTATAAATTTTTAAAAAGTTTATTATATTATATATAATAGATGATTTTATTATTTAGGAGTTAAAAAATGAATATTTTTGTATTAGATGAAGATCTGGTAGTTTCTGCTAAAATGTTATGTAATAAACATGTAGTAAAAATGATAGTGGAGTCTACACAAATTTTATCTAATTGTCATAAACAAGAAGATGTTGTATATAAACATACTCACTATAATCATCCTTGTTGCATTTGGACTAGAACATCATTAACTAATTATAATTGGTTAAAATTGCATGCTTTAACATTATGTAATGAATATACAAAACGCTATAATAAAATTCATAAATGTGAAGACATTTTAAAGTCATTACCCATTCCTAATCTATCATCTATTGAATTAACTTCATTTGCACAAGCAATGCCAGATAAATATAAATCAGATAACCCTATAGAATCATATAAACAATACTATTTATATGAAAAGCTTCATTTTTGTAAGTGGATAAAAGAAAAAGATATTCCTCATTTTATTAAGAATTATTTACTAATAAATAATATAAAAATTGAAAATTATGTAAAGAGGTGTTAAATATGATAAAGTATAAAAAAAGATTTTCAGAAGGTTTAAGATATAATACTGATTATTTTATAGCAGGTAAAAATTTGCAAGAACCTCAAGATATTTATGAAGTTATGGATGAATTAAAAAAGTTTCTTTTAGAATTACAAAAATGGAATAAACAAGGATGGAATGAAGTATCGGGTAATAAAGGAGGAGAATTTATTCCTTTAATGAAATGAAACATTATAAAAGAATAACATTAGATGAAGATTTAAGATTATCAGATTTAATGAAATCTGCATCTATGTCTGCATTTACAAAAAAGTTTGCAAAAGAAACAAATAAACTTATGGGTAATGCTACTAAAAGAGCAAAGATAGTTTCTGTTAAAGTTAATAAGAAAAAAGATTATGTAACATTTACTTGGCTAACCGAAAGAACCCCAAAATACAAAGATAATTTTCATACACAAGTATCTGATCCTAATAAGGACTTTCAATTAAAGAAAGATAATCTATATACAATACAAATACGATTTTTAGATTTTTTTAAATTATTAGATACAAGACCTGATAAAAACAATATTACGGATAAAGACATTGAAGATGTATTAACTAATGCAAATGTTCAAGTTTGGTCAGATGTTCCAGCTTTCCATTGGATGGGTATGAATTATAATATGAGTATGTTTGATGCTTCTATCTATCCAACTACTATAGAACCAAAATATTGGAATAAATTTCATAATGCGGACCAATTATTAGATAAGCATAGTGCTGGTATTTTAAATTCTATAAAATTTTATATTCCAATGATGCGACAGATGATTAAAAAATATTTAAAGGTTTAGTATATGAAATATCATAAAATATATAAATCAATGTTTATGGAATCTTATGTTAAAGATTTATGGACTTCTTTAAAAAGTATTTCTAAACTTTTAAAACAATTTAAGATTTCATTTACTTTTATTGGTGGTGCTGCTAGAAATCAGTACGGTTATCAAAAAATAACAGAAGATATAGATATTTTAATAGCTAGAAAAGATAAAGAAAAAATGAAAAATTTGCCTATTGGTTTTATAAAAGATATAGGAAATAAAAAAGGTAAAAGATTTTTATTACATGACCCTAAAACCAATATAGATATTATATATGAAGATGAAATTTCTGGTGATGGTGTAAATGGTATTAAATTTTTAAATCCCGATAGAATAACAAACATTATTAAAAGTGAACCTTTTATTTCATTAAAGGCACTAATTATGTATAAATTAAGTTCAGGAATATATGGAAATGCAAGATATAAAGATTTTGATGATATAATAGAATTAATTAAAAGAAATAATTTATCTATTAATTATGCTAATAAATTTAGAGAAGATTTAAAAAATAAATATATAGAACTTTGGAATCAAACAAAGAATAATTAAATTATGCCATCATCAAGTGAAAAACAAAGAAACTGGATTTACTACCAAAGATCACAGTATAAAAATAAATCAAATACACCAGAAGATATGAAATGGATTTGGGAAAAAAATTGGGAGGAAATAGAAGAAACTAAACAACATAAAATTTATAAAAGAAGATTTGGTGAAATAAATACATCAGTATCTTTAAATGAATCTTTTAATCTATATGAAAAAACATATAATATACAAGAAGATGTAATTTTTATTTATGAGAAAGCTTATAAAAGACTTATGGATTTAGTAATTATTAAAAAAGCTACTGAAAATGATATTGAAAAAGCTATTACACAAAGTAATGTTATAATTAAGAGTTCTGAATTAAAATCAAAAGATTGTAAT
>Ga0265297_10003894_pt1 | contig 25707 bp, 20 predicted proteins | sample Munlanlwell13791_FD_192502 | JGI IMG/M metagenome (GOLD analysis project Ga0265297, IMG submission 192502) | Leachate microbial communities from a municipal landfill in Southern Ontario, Canada - Leachate well 137-91 | ecosystem: Engineered > Solid waste > Landfill > Unclassified | place... | reverse complement strand
TGCGCTTACCGTCCGAAAGTACATGCTTGCCGGTAAAGCTCTCGAAGCGCGCCGGCTTAAGCGACTTGGACAGACGATCGGGATTGATGGTATGCGGCGCAGCCCAAATTTTCTCGTAATAAGTTTGGTTCGGTTGCAGCGTCACGATCGCAGCCCCTTCATCGACAAAAGTGCGCAAACCGCCCGAATGGTCGAAGTGGGCATGGGTGTTGACCAGGTATTTGATCGGCTTGTTGGGAATGATCTCCTTGAGTTTAGCGATAACGGCCTGTGAGCGTTCTTCATTTTGCGGCGCTTCGACCAGCACGATGTGGTCGCGCTGATCGATGGCGACGCTGTGATGGCTGCCGCCGGTCAGGTAGTAAACGCCCTCGGCCAGCTTGTTAGGAGTCACGACCACAGCCGGTGCCTTGGCGACTTGCTGGGGTACCGCAATGTCAACTGCCGGGTTCGCTTTGACGGCCGAAACGTTGATGTCCAGCACCGGATACCCGCCCTGGTTACGGACGATGTGAGCGGGGAACTGGATGCCGCCGAAGTCTTTGTAATCGGTGTATTGAGTTTCGACCAGCGTGTCGCCGAGTACCGGATTATCGATCCAGGTCTGCACCCGCTCGACCTGGTTGTTGGCGTTGATGGTGCCGACATAGCGATACTTGTCGGCAATGCTGAACGATACTTCGGTGCCGCTATCGACAGCTTTCGAAACGGCATGGTTGACTTGCGCCGCTTTCAGGAAGCCTTGCGGGCTTGCCCAGATTTCCGCCAGACGCTCTTCAACAGCCGCCGGTTGAGCGCTTGGCGCCGGAGCAGCATTACCGGCAGCGGCCACGTTCCAGGCGGTGCCGCCGCTGACGTATTGGTCGACCTTTTGCTCAACTGGCGCAGGACGCAAGCGGCCGGGTTCCACGACCTGGCTGCGAGTGATCTGCACCCGCGCACTGGCGGTGTCGTAATTGATGTCGGCAGTAAAGTTTTTCACGTCGAACGGCGGCCAGGACAAATCCGGATTCGGCGCTTGACCGAACTGGTACCAACGCCCGCTGCCTGAAAATTCGATGGATTTAATGCTGTCGGCACCCGAGGCCTCAGACGCCGCCTGCAAGCCCTGCGGTTGCAGCAAACTGCATCCCGCCCCAGTCAATGCGACTGCCAAGCCAACAGCGGTGTATATCGATCTATGCATGAAACCCCCTTGGGTTTGAATATGGTGGAAAAATAAATATGAAGAGCCAGCCAAGTGCAAAGCAAGAGGCATACCAGTCGACTTTGATCAGGAAAAAGGGCATCTGAAGGCACGGTAATGTTGCCTTGGGTGATAAGAGGCGATTGATCTGTTTTGTAACACGGCCCAGTCATGCTGAAATTCCAGCAGCTTTTGTTGAAGCGCTGCTTCTATCGGGGCAGTTTTGCTGCTGTGTTGAAGAACAGAACACGGATGCCAAAAGTAGGCGCCTCTAGGCGACACTGATTAGGCGGATTTAAACGGATTATTTCTTTTGAGCAAGCGGGACATCGTCATTCCGACAGTCCCTCACCTGGCGTTAGGCTAGGAACAGGTCTACATAGCAACGTTCTGAACAGGCGGGACGTTTCGAACTAAGCAACATGCCTCGTCCGGCATTATCACAATTTAGCGACACTCTTTACGCTGGTTCCCAAGCTCCAGCTTGGTAACCCAGTTGACGAAGCTCCAGCTTCGTGAGACGGGAAGCTGGAGCTTCCCACACTGAATTCCCAAGCTGGAGCTTGGGAACTAGCGCTCACTAAAATCCTTAACTTAATGGCAGTGACGCTCCGGAGTGGGAACAATAAAAGGCGCGCACGGCGCGCCCTACGCATGCGGATAAAGGTCGCACCGACTGTTTTTTTCGTGCTTTTCGTGGACAATCCATGACATCGATCATAATTTGGCAACGCTCTTTTCCTTAGCTTTGTCGTCCGGTTTTTTCTGTACTTCCACCACGCTGACCGTCTCGCCTTCGACCAGCAGATCCGACGGACTGGCGACCAGCACATCGCTGGGGCCCATACCTTCCAAAACTTCGACTTCTCGCCCGAAATCGCGACCCAGCTTTACCGGACGAAACGCTATGCGTTTTTCGGCATCGACAATAACGACATGCGTACCCGCCTGATCGATAACCAGCACATTGGCAGGCACAACCAACGGACTGGCTTTGCTGCCGACCACGTTGATCGAGATTTCCACATAGGAGCCGGGCAATAATTTCCCGTCTTTATTGGATAGCGCGATATCCACCTGCCGTGAACGATTGACCGGGTCCAGGGCGCCTGCAACATGCTCGACGCGGGCGGAGACGGACTTACCTTGCGCATCGGCAGGGCGCACCGCCACGTCCTGCCCCACCTTCACATCGTCCGCGTAAGCTTGAGGAACCCAGACGGTCAGGCGGAGCGGATCGATTTGCGTCAGCGCGAACAGTTCCTGGCTGCCTGCGTTGATCAGGCTGCCCACATCGACACTCCGGCGCGTAATAACCCCTGAAAACGGCGCGACGATGCGTCGATAATCTTCAACTTTTTCAAGCCGCTTGACATTGACTTGGGCCGCCGCCAGATCGGCTTCCGCCTGCAGAACGGCGCTGCGTTTTTCATCGAACTCCTGTTGAATAACGCTGTCGGTGTCTTTCAGCAGCGTCCATCGCTTCAGCGTCGAACGCGCCAATTCCAGCCTGACTTTGATCTGTGCCGCTGCGGCATGCGCCTGGGCCAGCTCCTGCTCCAATTCGGGAACATCGATCACGGCCAACAGTTCGCCTTTCTTGACCTGGTCGCCGATGGTCTTGTGCCAGACGCTCAGGTAACCGTTGCTGCGGGCATAAAGCTGCGTTTCGGTGTTTCCGCGCAAACTGGCAGGCAACACAATTTTGCGCGATACCTCGCCCGGCTTGGAGCGCACTGCGATGACGCTGCGCGACAGGCCGGCCTCGGTGCGCTGCCGCAAGCTCTCGGCTTCGCTCCGATTAATCACCAGCCGCCAGCCTCCGGCCAGCAGTAAAAACAACAACAGCCCGAAGCCGAATCGCTTGGCGATAATCAGCGTCCGCTGCGGATGGGATGGCAAAGCAAAGACAGGATTTTGATAATTACTCATGACGGTTTCATTCAGTGATAAGGAGGGTTCGAGTCGAATGGCGATGTTCAAGCCAGCGATGCGTGGCGGCGAAAACGATCGGCACAAACAGCAATGTGGACACCGTGGCGAACGCCAGCCCGCCGATGACCGCACGGCCCAGCGGCGCGTTCTGTTCGGCGCCCTCGCCCCAGCCGACAGCCATCGGCAGCATGCCGACGATCATCGCAAAAGCGGTCATCATGACCGGCCGCAAGCGGGTGGCTCCGGCTTCCAGCGCGGCCGTCACCGGCGGTACACCGTCGCCCAGCCGGGTGCGGGCGAACGAAACCACCAGAATGCTGTTGGCGGTGACCACGCCCATCGACATGATGCTGCCGGTCAAGGCCGGGATGCTCAGCGTGGTTCCGGTCAGGAACAGGGTCCAGGCGATCCCGGCCAGTGCCGCCGGTAACGCGCTGACGATAATCATCGGATCGAGCCAGGATTGAAAATTGACCACCAGCAACAGGTACAGCAACACAATAGCCACTGCCAGCCCGGTCGCCAGCCCGATAAACGAACTGTTGAGGGTCTGGATTTGCCCGCGCACCGCCAGTTCGACGCCGCGCGGCAACTTGGCCGTGGTGTCCTCGATCAGGCGGTCAATATCGACGCTGACCGAACCCAGGTCCCGGCCCTCGACATTCGCGTAAATATTAAAAACGTTATTCGAGTTGAAGTGAGTCACTGCCGCCGGTTGCACCGAACGCTTCATCGTCACCAGATTGCCCAGCAATTGCGGCTGGCGGTTATTGTCGCCGCCCACCGGTGTCCGCATCAGCGCTTCGATGCTGTCGAGATCGAGCGGATTGCCCATCACGCCTATATTCACCGTATTACCATTGTTGGGATTTAGCCAATAGGTCGGCGCGGTTTGCATGCTGCCGCTCAGGGTTAGCAGCAGGTTTTGCGCCACGTCGCGCGCCGAAAGCCCCAAGTGTTGCAACTGCGAGCGATTCATCTCCAGGTTCAGCGACGGCCTGTTGGTGCGTTGGTAAATGTGCGCGTCGACGATGCCGGGAATTTGCCGTAGCCGGTTATTCAGTTCAACGACCAACGGCATGATCTCTTCCGGCTTGCCGCCGACAAACTGGATGTCGATCGGCGCCGGAATGCCGAAGTTCAGCGTTTGACTGACCTGGTCGGCAGGTTGGAAAAAGAATTCAAGGCCGGGGAAACGGCGCGGCAATTCGGCGCGTAAATCCTTGATATAGTCGATACTTGGCGCGTGATCGCCGGGGCGCAGGGAAATCATGATTTCGGTATCGGCGGTTTCGACCGTGCCGGAGTTGCCGAACAGCGTATTGCGCGTACTATAAGGCCCGCCGATAATATCCAGCACGTCGCCCAGTTCGTGCGCCGGAATGCGCTCGCGGATCGCTTTTTCCACCGCGTCTATTTGGCTGGGCATTTCTTCTATCCGCGTCCCCGACGGCGCGCGGACATGCAACCTGATCTGGCCCGCATCGACCGCCGGAAACAAATCCTGCCCGAGCAACGGCACCAGCGTCAGCGACAACAGGCAAAATCCCAAAAACGCGGAACCGTAGCGCAAGCGATGATTAAGCAGATGGCTCAACAGCACCACATACTGCTCCCGGAAGACCTCGAAACCATGCTCAAAGGCATGGTGGGTTTGCTTGAACATGCGGGCAATGGCGTTGGACGGCGGCTGGTGCTTGCGGCCATGATGACCGGCCATCATATACATCACCAGCGTCGGCACCAAAGTCCGCGACAGCAGATAGGACGCCAGCATCGCGAACACCACCGCCTCGGCCATCGGCACGAACAGGCTGTGCGCAACGCCGGTCAGAAAGAACATCGGCACGAACACGATGCAGATACACAAGGTCGACACGAAAGCCGGCATCGCGATTTCCGCGGCACCGTCGAGAATAGCCTGGCGCGGATTTTTGCCCATTACCATTTGCCGCTCGATATTTTCGATTTCGACGGTCGCATCGTCGACCAATACGCCCACGGCCAGCGCCAAACCGCCCATGGTCATCAGGTTGATGGTTTCGCCGATCAGGTACAGCACAATCAGCGAGCACATGATCGATAGCGGGATCGACACCGCGATGATGCAGGTACTCCGCCAGTTGCCGAGGAACAGCAGTATCATCGCGGCCGTCAACCCGGCTGCGATCAAGCCCTCGTGGATCACGTTGCCGATCGCCGCCTTGACGAACAGCGACTGGTCGAACATCAGTTTCATATTGATGCCTTCGGGCATCTGCGCCAACATTTTGGGGATGACTTGCTTCACGTGATCGACGACGTCCAGCGTCGATACCTTGCCCCTTTTAAAAATGGAAGTAAGAATGCCGCGTTCGCCGTTCTGGCGTGCGATGGTGGTCTGCGGCGCCGAGCCGTCGCGCACATTGGCGACGTCGCGGATCAACGTGGTCGTGCCGTTGGCCGTGCGCACCGGGATGTCGCCGATGCGGGGAATCGCCGCAATTGCGCCGTTCAGGGTAACGTCGTATTCCGTCGAACCGACCTTGATCGTTCCGGTCGGCAAAATCAGGTTCTGCACGGCCATCGCATCGACCAGGTCGGACGGGGTCAGTCCGCGGGCAAGCAGTGCCGCCGGGTCAATATCGACAGTCACCTGGCGACTTTTGGAGCCGAACGGATTGGTCGAGGCAACGCCCGGTTTGGACTGAAGGAAGTTCCGGACGATGTTATTGGTCAGGTCGTTGACTTCCGTCTCCGGCACGATGCTGCTGGAGATGCCCAGCTGCACCAACGGCAAATCGGAAGCCGAATACTGAATGACTTGCGGCGGGGCGGTGCTGGCCGGTAGCGAGCGATAGACCGAGTTGCTGCTGGACATCACCTGAGCAATTGCCGTGCGAATGTCGGTGCCGGGATGGAAAAATACCTTGATAACCGCCGATCCCGCATACGACACCGATTCGCTATGTTCGATACCGTCAATCAACGACATCGAGCGTTCGACCGAACCGGTCAGACGGTCCGCGATTTCCTTGGAATTCATGCCTTTGTAATCCCACAGCATCGCCACCACCGGAATATCGATATCCGGGAAAATATCGGTCGGCATGTTGCGCAACGCATAAGGCGTGGACAAAAGAATGAGTAGCGCCGCCACAATAAAGGTATAAGGGCGGCGTAGTGCAATATTAACGATCCACATGGTTTCTCGGGAAATTCGATTGAGTAACGAGTCGGCTCTGAAAGGTCTAGCCGTTTTTAAACTATCGTTTCCCCTGCAAAGACAACAAATATCTGAATGTATGCAATTCACATACCAGCAAGGCGGCATCGCTTGGCTATTCCTTCTCCAGTTTAGCTATACTCCCTGAGTATCCAGACACAAGACCGGCCTCTTGTCTCGTTCCCACGCACTACGTTCATCGATATACATACGTATCTGCGGGATGTCGTCCTTCCTACAGCCCCTTACCTGACATTAGGTGAGAAACATGCCGATAGGCAGACCTTCCAGGTTTTAAAAACCTGGAAGGTCTAACTTGCAACGTTTCGAACGGAGCAAGAGGCATACCCGTCGGCTTTGATCAGGGAAAACGGCATCTGAAGGCGATAATGTTGCCTTTGGTAGTAAGAAGCGATTGATCTGTTCCGTAACACGGCCCAGTCATGCTGAAATTCCAGCAGCTTTTGTTGAAGCGCTGCCTCTATCGGAGCAGTTGCCGACGACAGCAAGGATGCAGGAGGTAGAGCAATGCAGGAGCTATTGCCGAAGCGGCGCAGTCGGTATATCGAACCCGGCCCATGTGGCGCTACGTGCGCGATTGAAGTAGAATTGCAAGGCTTTACCCCTTCAATTCCTTTAAGATTCTACCGAGGTCCGTCATGCCACAATACCGTTCCCGCACTACCACTCACGGCCGCAATATGGCAGGCGCAAGGGCGCTGTGGCGAGCCACAGGGATGAAGGAGGAGGATTTCACCAAGCCCATCATCGCCATTGCCAACTCGTTTACCCAGTTTGTACCCGGCCATGTCCACCTCAAGGACATGGGGCAACTGGTGGCCCGCGAAATCGAAAAAGCCGGCGGCGTGGCCAAGGAATTCAACACCATCGCCGTGGACGACGGCATCGCCATGGGCCACGACGGGATGTTGTATTCGCTGCCCAGCCGCGACCTGATCGCCGATAGCGTGGAATACATGGTCAATGCTCACTGTGCCGATGCGCTGGTGTGCATCTCCAACTGCGACAAGATCACCCCCGGTATGCTGATGGCCGCACTGCGCCTGAATATTCCGGCTATCTTCGTGTCCGGCGGCCCGATGGAAGCCGGAAAGGTGGTCTGGAACGGGCAAACCCGCGCCCTGGATCTGGTCGACGCGATGGTCGAAGCTGCCGACGACCGAATCAGCGACGAACAGGTCGCCGCCGTGGAACGCTCCGCCTGCCCGACTTGCGGTTCCTGCTCGGGCATGTTCACCGCCAACTCGATGAACTGCCTGACCGAAGCGCTGGGCCTGTCGTTGCCGGGCAACGGCTCCATCGTCGCTACCCATACCGATAGAAAAGAGCTGTTTCTGCGCGCCGGGCGCACCATCGTCGAGCTGAGCAAACGCTATTACGAACAGGACGACGCCTCCGTGCTGCCGCGTTCCATCGCCACTTTCGACGCATTCCAAAACGCGATGAGCCTGGATGTTGCGATGGGCGGTTCCACCAATACCGTACTGCACCTGTTGGCCGCCGCCCATGAGGCCGGCGTGGATTTCACCATGGCCGACATCGATGCTATTTCGCGCCGCGTGCCTTGCCTGTCCAAGGTGGCTCCGGCCAGCCAGAAATACCACATGGAAGATGTACACCGCGCCGGCGGCGTGATGGGTATTCTGGGCGAACTGGACCGCGCCGGCGTCATCAACCGCGATGTGCCGACCGTGCATGCGCCGAGCATGGCTGCGGCACTGGACCAGTGGGACATCCAACGCAGCCAGGACGAGACAGTCAAAGACTTCTTCCGTGCAGGGCCCGGCGGCATCCCGACCACCATTGCCTTCTCGCAATCGGTGCGCTACCCGACCCTGGACGACGACCGCGCCGAAGGCTGCATCCGCGACAAGGCGCATGCCTATTCGCAAGACGGCGGCTTGGCGGTATTGCACGGCAACATTGCGCTGGATGGCTGCATCGTCAAAACCGCCGGTGTGGATGACAGCGCCCTCAAGTTCACAGGCCGCGCCCGCATTTTTGAAAGTCAGGATGCTTCCGTGGCCGCTATTCTGAATGACGAAATCGTCGCCGGCGACATCGTGGTTATCCGTTACGAAGGCCCCAAGGGCGGGCCGGGCATGCAGGAAATGCTCTACCCGACCAGCTATCTGAAGTCCAAGGGTCTGGGCAAAGCCTGCGCCCTGCTGACCGATGGACGTTTCTCCGGCGGCACCTCGGGGCTTTCTATCGGCCACGCCTCACCTGAAGCGGCCGAAGGCGGCGCGATTGGCTTGGTCGAAGAAGGCGACACCATCGAGATTGATATTCCTAACCGCCGTATCCACTTGGCCGTCACAGTGGAAGAACTGGAACAACGCCGTGCCGAAATGGAAGCTAAAGGCGTGCAGGCCTGGAAGCCGGTCGACCGTAAAAGGACAGTGTCCGCCGCGCTCAGGGCTTATGCCGCCATGACCACGTCGGCTGCTAAAGGGGCGATTAGGGATGTTTCACAAGTCGAACGAAAATAAGGGCTGGGACGGACTTATCAGAGTTGATTTAAGCGAGTAGCGAGTAGGGGGCGCATCGCGCCCCATTTCGGAATCCAACCGTACTGGATATTTTTGTTCTCGAAATGGATTGTCCGTCGGGATGCTTTATCCCTGATTATTTTGGTATTTGTAAATGGGGCGCGATGCGCCCCCTACCGGACTAAATTCCCCTGTGAGATTATGTTTGTCGCCGGCCGCAAACCAGCGGTTGGGGCCGACCACTTTCAGGTTGTTGACATGCAGGTAGTCGGCAATTTCGGCATTGCGCACCAGCTTGAGTTCGGACGGACTGAAGCCGAATTCATTGAGATGCTCGGATGCGATCCATTTCCAGACCACTTTCCCGGCCGGATTGACTTCATAAACGACATCGTCCAGCACTTGCGGCTGCTTAAAGCCTTTTACCGGATGCACGAGGTTAGCCAGCACGACGGTGTTGCCGTTCGGCAGCCGCGCCCAGTCGTGGTGTTGCTGGGCGGCCTCCGCCGGGCGCTTTGTTGCCGAATGACCAAACGGTTTTGCCGTCCCAATCCAGTTCGCCGACCGTTTTCGCAACCTGACAGCTGACCTGCCCCGGCACCAAATCGGTCCCCTTGCCTTCGGTCATTTCCAGCGTCACGAATACATGACCGAGCTTGCCGCCGTTCACAGCCGGATCGTATCGCGTCGTGCCGGTGGGGTAGCCAAAAATGTCGCGCATTTACATGGCAACACGCTGGGACTCGCAAGACTCGGTAATAACCTGAGCAGGACCACCGTGCTCACTGAGAAAAATGAAACCATTAACGGTGCCGGGGACAAGCCAATCAGCACGATATTCTTACCGGTTCCCAACCCGACGGCACCGCTTTTGCCGATGCCGCCGACCATACCTGTAAAAATTACACCAGCAGCGCTGAAGACGGTTCGGCTCAAGTGGGCCACTTCGATCGCACCGGAGGCCGCAATACGTCCTGGAATTCAACGCATGCCAGCAAAGGCTGCGGCCAGGAAAATCTGGTTAAAACCGGTGGAGCGGGTCTGTTCTATTGCTTTGCGATCAATTAATGTTCATCATTTACCGACCGGCCCGGAATTAACCGATGCGCTGGAAACCACTGACGTTTTTATCAATAACCCAAGATTCAGATGCTCTTAACATTAAAGTTAGCCCTCATCGTACTATCAGTATCGGTATTTTCAGCGTGTTCGCAGAAATCAGTCATTCGCAATCAGAAGGAGGATCTTAAATCATCGGAAACGATTCAAGAACTGATGCTCTCGTTGATCGCTCCCACCTCTGACGGGATTTGGAGCGCGGTCAACACGTCGGGCATAGTTGAAAAACAGCCGCATACGGACAAAGAATGGGCGGTTGCCAAACAACAAGCCATGACGCTGCGTGACGCTGCCGTACGTTTGAGTGAAGGCGGCCGCCGCGTCGCTCTAAAAGACTCGAAATTTGAAATTCCGGGTATCAAAAAAAGTCCTGATGAAATTCAGCAATTAATCGATGCAAAACCGGAGATTTATTTCAGGTTTGCGCAGCAACTTCAAGCCACAGCCGAAGAAACGCTCGCCGCAATCGATACAAAGAATGCAACGGCTTTGCTTGAAATCGGAGGCCGAGTCGATGCAACCTGTGAACAATGCCATAAAACTTTTTGGTATCCGAATCAGCTTGAATCTAAATAGTGAGGGTGAAATTCAATTCTATGATCGCCTCAACAACAGGCTTTAAGAACCGGCAAAAATGAGTTTCACTGCGTTAAATTTAATCAACAACCAACAACAAGGAATTACTATGGAACGTCGCGATTTTATTCGCTTAAGTGTAGCAAGTGCAGGCGTGAGCCTGATCGCTCCCACCCTGGCACTGGCTGCCGGCGATGAGCAGGCAACGGCATCGAGAGATATTTATTACACAAAAGAAGCGCCGGGGCGTTGGGCGGGCAAAGTCGCCACCCATTTACCCACGATTGAAATTACCAAAGCCAAAGACACTACCACGGTAAAAATTGTTACGCCTCACGAAATAAAAGGCTATGAACATTACATTGTTAAGCATGTCTTGTTAGATAAGAACTATAAGTTTATCGATGAGCATTTGTTTGATCCCACTAAAGACAATGCGGCAGTTTCAACATTCACGCTTAAAAATTACAGCGGCGCGGTGTACGCATTAAGTTTATGCAATAAGCACGATCTTTGGCTGAACAGCGCAGAGGCATAACGGCTCGACTCTTAAATCGAGAGAATACGTATGTTAGACAAATAGCGCTTGGAAAAAGGGATTACCTGACTTTGGGTGATTCCATATTTGTACGGGTGGGCAAAAAGTCCGGCCCACCCGCTTCCCGATTGCCATGATAACGATGCCTGGTGATTTGGTGTTGCAACGGTGCCGAAAAAAGCACAATTGCCCCGAACTGATGCAATCTTGCGGCCAAAAGATAACCCCCTCAACACGGCCTGCAATTCTTCTGCCTTTCCAGGTACATCTACAACCATTGCCAATCCTGGCTTACAGGGGATATTGAGCCGCGCCTGACGCGCATACTCAACTAAAAGCAATTTATGGCGTGGATTTTGCGTGTATTTAATCAAAGCCTTTTCTTAAGTACAGCAGCGGACTAACAGGAATCAACCTAAGCCTTTCATCAAATTGTCATCGCCGTTGCTTAAGATATTGCTGCACTGAAGTTTGCATTTTTATTTTGAGGAAAAGACAATGTCCAGCGAAATTACATCCCTAATCACCTTTGTCGAATCCTATTTAATCTGGCTGTCAAGCATGTCAGGAAAATTGGCGACATTAATTCTGTTTATTGCCTTTGTCGTTCTGTCGGCTCTTGAACTTAACTACCCCAAGCGCAGATTATCCATGCACCAATCGCGTCAGTCTTATCAAACTAATGTCAGCCTGTTTGTTTTTAACAGTCTCATTGTCTCGTTACTGTCGGCAACGCCGTTACTAATGATAGCTAACCATTATTCCGACAGCGGATTGCTAAGTTATGTCTCCAATCCTGTATGGAAAGCCCTGCTGTCGTTTGTGTTGCTCGACCTGACCCTCTATTGGTGGCACAAAGCCAGCCACAGCTTTGATTGCCTGTGGATGTTTCACAAAGTGCATCACAACGACCCTTATTTAAATGTTTCGACTGCGTTTCGGATACATACGGTGGAACTGGTCATTCTCACCCTTGTGAAATTGGCTTACGTTATCATCCTGGGCGTAACCCAAACGATGGTGCTCATCAATGAAGCCCTATTGACCTTGTTCATCATGTTTCATCACACCAACATTTCTCTTCGCGGAGAGAACCGTTTGGCACAGGTCATCATCGTGCCCTATTTGCACCGCGCGCACCATTCGACGGAACGTAAAGAGCACGACAATAACTACGGCGCGGTCTTTTCGATCTGGGATCGTTTGTTCGGCACGCTGGCGGAGCTTGAGCCTAAGGAAATCGGCATTAAAAACAGCTCGCCGCAAACCCTTTTGGGCCTTATCAGGTTCGGATTCACCCCGGATATTCCCGCCCCTGCTTACGAGCTTGACCTGCGCGTTAAGTCGATGATTGCAGAAGCAGCCTATTACAAAGCGGAAAAGCGCGCTTTTAAGCCTGGACATGAACTGCCTGACTGGCTCGAAGCAAAAAGGGAAATTCTCCGGATGATTTATGGTGATAAGTCCAACGAGCAATCCAATCACTCTTCAATGCAGCGCTCTACGCCTTGCTAACGACAGAGCGACGGTAATTTACGGGGATGCTTTCGAGGCTGTGAAAATAGTCGTTTTTAGAAAAAATTAAAGAATTCACCACGAAGACACGAAGGACTGCATGCAGGAGGTAGAGCAACGCAGGGAGCGGTTGCCGAGGACACGAAGAAAAACAATCTTTTTAATTCAATGCATTGAAAACTTCGTGCTCTTCGTGTCGCCTAGGGGCGCCTACTTTTGGCTTCGTGGTGAAAAATCTTTTTAGCCTAATTTAGATAATACTTTCACTGTCTCTTCCGCGTCCCCGCTCAGTCCCGATGCCAGATCAACTCGCCGTTCTTGTAAACCGCCTTGACCCGATGCAAGGGAATGGTGTGCGTTTGCCCTTCCTGATCAATCAGCTCGAAAACCCCGGGAGCGTCCTTGGGGAATGCGATTTGCAGAAACGGCACGCGGATGATTTCGTGCTCAAGCCGGTCGTAGTAGCCGATAACGAAATCGCCGCAGCCGAATTCCGGGTCCCAGCGGATGCGATGCAGAAGATCTTGAATGGGCATCATGATGGCGTTACCCGCTGGCAAGGACTTTGACGAAACCGGTTCCGTCGGCGGCAGGAAGAATGTCTATCCGCGCCAGTCCGAAACGCTCAACCACCCAGGCATTGGTCACGAGGTGCGGACTGATGCGCTCGACGCTGAAAACGGATTCTTCCGGGCACAACGCAGTGGGCAGGATTAACTGATCGGCAAGATGCTGCTCCAGGGCTGCGCCCGAGCGATAGTGGTGCAACAGCGCGGCGCAAGCCTCCTCGGCCACCTGCTCGACGGGCTTGCCGCGTTTGCCTTGGGCGCCGAAACCGGCCAGGCAGTTTTCATAATGCGCGGTCAAATAAAGGCCGGCTCCGGGACAGGCCGCTTTCATAACGACCGCCTCGATGTTTGCAGTCATCCCAGCTTGCTGCAGAAGGCCTCGGACATGGCTGGCCATGCGCTCACTAATATGGTCCGGCAGGTTGGCGGCCAAAGCGCGTCCGGTAATCGCCCGCAACGAACCGCGATGTTCCACGCGCAAAGGGCGCAATTTTCCAGGTCCGGTTATCCGCAACCTGATTTCTCCGCGTCCCACCGGATACCAACCGGAGCGCACCAGGGACAGCTCGGCGTTCACCCCCATGCGCGCCAGCATCGGCAGCCAGACATCATGCACATAATCGTATGAAGGGCTCATGTCGACGTGCGTCCCTCCGCGCAAAATGACGGTGGATACGCCCTCAGCCAGAGCCAGCGGCAGCAGCAGGGTTTGCAGCACCAGCATGACTGCGCCGGCGCTGCCGCCTTCCCGCGCATGAGCCACATCCAGCAAGTAATCGCCGGATTGAACCGGCTTGCGGGGGATGAATTGCAGCGTTTGCGAGCCGAGCTCCGCATCCTTTAATTCGGCGTTACAAAGCATTGCCGCCGCCCTTACCGACGTGAGATGCTGCGCCGCCAGCCCCGGTTTTGTCCTGTTCGCGCGGAGCTTCTCGATGCGCACCGGACGCCCGGTGATGGCGGACAGGCTCAGCGAGCTGCGCAGGATTTGCCCACCGCCTTCGCCGTGGGAACCGTCGATAATAAGCTTATCCGTCATATTAAACCTCCCGATTAAAGGCTGATCTTTAAAACAGTCGAATCTTGAGATAAACCCATAAAAAGCAAGGGGCGCGGCATGTTGATCCCTGCGCCGTCTATTGGCTTAACGATAAAGCCATTGACCCAATCCATACAACTACTATTTTCGATGTTTCGGAACGAACGGCGAACCGGGGCTGCACCGCTCAAAGTAATCGCTGTCGTGAAAGGTTGCTGAAAGGGAAAGCGACTAGAGTTATAGCTCACTAGCAAACTGAAGCATTCTTCCCGCTGTTTTTTATTTACTATGAAAACGAAATGTTATTTATCCACCGACTCTGTTCCTTATAACATCCAAGACATTAACAAAACTAATCCCATGAAAACACAAGCGGCAGAAATAAAGATAGATTCAAGTCCTGAACTTAATAACAGCCTGTTTGCCAACCTGAAGTACGACTTACCCGCGGCCATTGCCGTTTTCCTGATCGCCATACCGCTATCTTTGGGCATCGCGCTGGCTTCGGGAGCGCCTTTGTTCTCAGGATTGATTGCCGGCATTATCAGCGGACTGGTCGTGGCGCCATTAAGCGGCTCCTCATTGGGCATCAGCGGCGCAACCGCCGGTATTGCAGTTATTGTCTGGGCAGCCATTGACAAACTGGGCTTCAGCGGCTTCTTGCTCGCCCTGGTCTTGGCCGGCATTTTCCAGATTATCATGGGCCTGTCCAAAGCCGGGGTTATTGCCTATTACTTTCCGTCATCCGTGATCAACGGCATGTTGACGGGTATGGGCTTCATTCTTTTTCTTAAACAGATTCCCCATGCCATGGGCTATGACCGGGATTACGAAGGCGATACCTCCTTTTATCAGTCCGATAGCTACTCGTCTTTTTCCGAACTGGCGCATATGGTGGATTTCAGCTCGCCTGCGGCAGTTATGATTGCGCTGGCATCATTGGCGATTCTTATTCTATGGGAACAGCCATTCATGAAAAAACAGCGCTTTTCGCAATTATTCAAGGGCGCTTTAGCCGCAATTGTAGCCGCCGTGCTGATCAATGAAGGCCTGCAAAACTTTTATCCTGAACTGGCACTGGGCGGTAACCATCTGGTTATGATTCCGGTGTTGAACAATACCAGAGATTTATTGGACCAGATGCACGCCCCGGATTTTTCCCAGCTCGGGAATCCGGCCGTTTACCTGACCGCGTTAACGCTGGCTGTCGTGGCGAGCTTAAAGACGCTGCTGTCTGTGGAAGCGGTCGATAAGATGGATCCCTATAAAAGGGTCACGCCGACCAACAGGGAACTGATTGCCCAAGGCATCGGCAATGTCTGCAGCGGTTTGGTCGGCGGCCTGCCGCTGGCGCAAGTGATCGTGCGCAGTTCTATCGGCGTTCAATCCGGAGCAAAAACCAAGGCGACAGCCTTTATTGTTGGCCTACTATTGTTGCTTGCCGTTACTTTTATCCCGACGCTGCTCAACAAGATTCCGTTAGCCAGTCTAGCCAGCGTGTTGCTGGTGGTCGGCTATAAATTGATCAGGCCAAAAGTCTTTGCCGACATGTACAAAGCGGGCATGTACCATTTCATCCCGTTCTGCGTCACCATTTTGGGCATGATTTTTACCGACCTGCTGTCCGGTCTTGTTATTGGGCTGATTGCCGCGCTATTTTCGATATTGCTGGAAAACTATAAAAGCCCTTTTTATTTCAACGAGTCGCATATCGGCAATAAAACCATACTCAAGCTATCCGAGCATATCTCTTTTTTAAATAAAGCCAATATTCAACAAACCCTTGAGCAATTGCCCGATCATTCGGAAGTCGTGATTGACGCAACCCGTTCAAAATACATTGATTACGATGTCTTCGAAATCATCGAAAACTTTAAAATTGAAGCGCAGCGAAAGCATATTAAGTTGACCATTGAAAACCTGCGCGGTTTTGGCGTGCTCGACCCGGTTGAAAATGCCAGGGCGCTCACCTACGACACCCAGCAATCACTAACTCCCGCTAAGGTGCTGGCGTTGCTGAAAGAAGGCAATGAGCGCTTCGTTAATAATCTGGAATCCAACCGCAATCTATTGGAACAGATTAACGATACCCGACAAGGGCAATTCCCGATTGCGATTATTCTCAGCTGCATGGATTCGCGTACTTCAGTCGAATTGATTTTCGACCAGGGTCTGGGCGACGTGTTCAGCGCTCGGGTCGCCGGCAACGTCATCAATGACGACATCCTGGGCAGCATGGAATACGCCTGCAAACTGGCAGGCTCGAAGTTGATCGTAGTGCTGGGCCATTCGCATTGCGGCGCAGTCAAAGGCGCTTGCGCCCATGTCGAGCTGGACCATTTAAGCGGACTGTTGCACAAAATAAAACCGGCGGTGGATGCCGTGCAGGCCGAAGAAGCTGTCGAAGTCACCGCCAATCATGATGGGCTCGTGCAAAAAGTCGCGGATAAAAATGTGCAGTTGACCGTCGAGCAGATCAAAAGCAAAAGCCAGGTATTGAACACAATGTTGAAAAACGGCGAAATCGGCATAGTCGGGGGCATGTACAACATTGAAACCGGAAAAGTGCAATTCTATTCGGACGTTTAACTGCGGCGCTCATTTCTGAGACTATTATTGGGAGCAGGCCATGATTCCATTAGCTAACCGAAAAATACTGATCCGATTCATCCTGATCGGGCTGGTTATAACGATGTATGACGTGATGCTGCACTCATTGCTGATAGCCATGCATCTGGCTTTCGAATGGTTCGAGTTTGCCCTTGAGCACCTCATTGAGCATATTTTTCATACCACACGCCAGCAAAGCCAGATCATCGTTTTTTACTTGCTATGCCTCATCGGGCTCACCCTGCTCTATTGCCTATGGCGAGCGCTGCCGGGTCTTTATACCCGGCTCAGAACACGGTTCCTTGCAGCGGAATTGCAGTGCAAGTCATGCCTTAGCAATTACTGGAAAGAATTGTCTTCAATCCAAAAAACAAAATGGCTTGCCTCTTTTACGATGAGCGTATCCTTTTTGGTCCTTTTCGCTTTCAGTTGACAGCCAAATTTGGATGACGTCAAGAATCTCAAATAATACAGCCCACTAATTCCCTGGAACCGTTACCTCGTCCCGGCAAGTTACGACACTGCCGTTGCTGGTTCCCAAGCTCCAGAGGCTGTGAAAGTATTATATTTAATCAGGCCGAGACACAATTATTCCCCACGCAGAACACGAAGGACTGCACGGAAGCAGGACGACTGCAAGGACAGGAAATGATCCTGTCATTTCTCTACATTCCCCACATCCCTGTGGGTTATGCAGGAGGTACGACCCCAAGGCCGGGGGAGGTAGAATTGCGTCGGGAACAGCAATCGAGAGCAACGCAAGGAGTAATAGGAATGAAAACTGTAATCGGCTGGCTGCACTTGAGCAACCTACAGCGTCCATTTTCAATATACATATTTATTTTAAAAACAACGGATTATAATAAAAACACATAATTACATGTATAGAGGTAACGGAATGAAAATGCTCGCTTTTTCTTTTATTGTAGGGATTGTTTTGCTCTATTTTTTGAATATAGCATTATTAAAATCGCCCATACTCAATCTTGATTGGTCAATCCATGCCGGCCTAAGGTTTTTAATAGGTTTTATCGTACTAGGCGTTAGTTCTTTTTATGCGCATGCAATTAAATTTAAAAGAGCTGTGTATATAATAGTTTGTATCGTAACAATAGATTATCTCTATGATTACTATATACAAGCCTATAAACTTAATTTTGAAATCATATTACATGGAATTTTTATAATGATATGGGGAGCGATTTTGGGCTATCTAACAGCAAAATATATAAAAGAGCGAGAGTATAATTAATTTAGTGGCGTTTGCTGCACCTTTTGTTGAAACAGAACCAGGAGTCAAACATGCTGAGTTTTATCAAATCGAGCCTGAAATATTTTATAGTCGGTATCTTAGCGCTCATCCCGGTCGTTATTGTCATGCAAGTCCTGGTGTTTTTGGAGACCATCCTGAGGGATTTTTTTATTGATATTTACGGATACTCCAACAATGTCTTTATAACCGTTCTGGCATTCACGCTTTCTTTTGTTGCTATTGCTTACACCGGCTATCGGGTCACCGTATCGGAAAAAATGTGGGTGCTGCATCAAGTTGAATTGCTAATTAACCGGATTCCAATGATCAGGACGATTTACAGGGTCAGTAAAAAACTGGTCAACCTGCTCGGCAACCAGGAAAAAAGCATCGCCAAGGAAATTGTTTTAATTGAATATCCCAAGGAAGGCTTATGGGTGCCGGCTTATGTCACCAATAAAATAGGCGAAATGCTGGTTGTCTATGTGCCGACTTCACCCAACCCGACTTCCGGATTCACCATTATTGTGCACCAATCAAAGGTCGTGAAATCGAGCATGGATATTGAAGCCGTCACCAGTTTTATAGTCAGCGTCGGCGTTGATTTGAATCAAAAAGAGGAATTTGAAAAGCTTGCCGACTTGGAACGCAGCGGAATCCGTAACTCCAAGTAGTGGGTAATATTTTTAATGATGCAGATAGCAATAAACCGGAAAATCAAGATTTAGTTTTATTTTGCTCATCTAAATGAGGCGTATAGGCGCTGCACAACGCAAGGTACAAAGACATGGGATGTATCAGTTTTGATGTGCCGCTAGCCAAAAAAGCGGTCGCCATTAACGGGATCATAATTTCATGGCTGCTGGTCATTTCCATAACAATCACAAACGATGTCAGCGGCGACTGCAGCATACCGGAAAAATACGCGGTCATGGTCAATAAAATCATCGCCGAAGCAGGCGCTATTGGAAACCAACTCGCCAAGTTGACGCCAAACCCGGCTCCGGTTGCAAGTGACGGCACAAAAATACCGCTGGGTATGCCGCTAAAGAAAGTGGCGCAAGTAGCAAGCATTTTCAGGAACGGATAAGAAGGTTCCATGGGCGCTAAACCGTGCAATATAGCCTTGGTTTGCTGATACCCGGTACCCACGGTAGCGCCATCGGAAAAATAGTTCACTGTAGCGATGATGCCGCCGCATACGATAGCGATCACAACAATTGAAATGCCGGTTCGCTTGAGAAATCGGCTGCCGAGAATAGTGGTTTTGCTGAATAGCCCTCCCATAAAACCACCTGCAATCCCGCACAACGGCACCGCAAACCAGCTTTGTCCCATTGGCATGATCAGCGATTCGTCCTCAAAGTAAATGTAGCTGTTTAATAACGCATAAGCGGTAATACCGGAAAAAATAATCGCGGTTAATACCAGGCTGCTGATACGTTCTTCCAGGGTTCGGCCCATTTCTTCAACGGCAAACATAATACCCGCCAAAGGTGTGCTGAACATCGCGGCAAAACCGGCCGCGCTGCCTGCCAGGATTAATCCTCTCTCTAAATAATGAGGCGGAAATTTAATCACCTTGCCAAGGGACAACATAATGGATGCGCCGACATGCACGGCGGGACCGCCGAAACCGACCGAAGCGCCGGAAAGCAAGCCCATGATCGGCAAGAACATTTTCCCGAAAGCAATTCTTAAGGAAATCAATTTGGATGTTTCTTTGAGATTGCCGGTAATGTCCAGCGCGGTTTTAACCTGCGGAATACCGCTGCGTTCGCTGCCCGGAAAAAAGCGAAAGGTGAGCCATGCGGTAAAGCCCAGTCCGACAGGCGGGATGACAAAATGAAACCAGGGGAATTGCAGCGCAAGGATGCGGTAGGTTTGCGCCGCCCATTCGCTGAGCCAAGTCATCATGACGATGACTAAGCCGACAATGATTGCGCCCAGCCAGAATACCAGGCGCTGTTTCCAGGCGGTAAAGGAAAGAAAAGGAGAGGGCTGTTTCAAAATTAAAATTTAATGGGTTTTTTCGTAAGAATTACCAAGGCAGCATAAGCTTTCCGCGTAATTTTACGGCCAACATGGGGAACAACAACACCGAAACCATACCCGCGCTGACCAGGATTGACGCCCTGTCCGGCGGCATTAATCCCGAGGAAACGCCGATGTCGCTGATGATAACGATCAAAGGGAGGCCGGTGGCGGCATAAAATGCAAAAGGCAGCTTCTCGGCGGGAGTCAGTTCCTTCTTGTATAAGAACATCGGAATGCATCGAACCAAAATCAGTAAACCCGATAAAAGAGCGACTTGTATAGGCGCCAGCGGGCTTGACCATAAGGCGCTGACTTCAAATTTCATGCCGGCGGCGATAAAAAATATGGGTATCAGAAAACCATAACCGACAGCATCCAATTTATGCCGCAGCAATTCCCCCTCTTTTCTTTTAATGGCGAGTCCGACTACCATGCCCGCTGTAAATGCCCCCATCACGATATTCAGGCCAAACTTGGCTGCCAGCGTGGCCAATAGAACTTGCAGCAGGATACAGATTCTCACAGGAAGCTGGCCGCTGCTCTGCATGGTATGCGCCAGCTTCTCAATCAATGGCGATGTGCGCATATGTAGCGCGATATTCGCCACGCCCAAGGCGATGATAATAAAAGTCACTACAAACAGCGTGTGCAGAAAAGTGCCATGCGTGGAAATCAGCAACAGCGAAATGATCACCAGTGGGCCGAATTCACCGACAGCGGCGGTTGCAACCAGATACTTACCGAAATCGGTATTCAGTACTCCCTGATCACGCAAAATGGGAGCCAATACTCCCAAGGCGGTGGTGGACAAGGCCACTGCCGCCAATAAAGGCGGAGTCTGGATGAGCCCGATAACATTGAAGATGAACATACAAACTATCGACAACAGGAACGTAATAGACCAGCTGCCAACTGCCAATGACAAAGGTTTGCCGCGAATTTTGTCGAAATCTATCTCAAGTCCGACCAAGAACAGCAGAAAAGTTAAACCGAGTTGCCCTAACATGGCGATTAAGCCATCAGGATTAGCCAGATGAAATACATGAGGGCCTATCAGTATCCCCAAAACAACTTCAAGCACCACGACAGGAAAGCGCACACTGCCAGGCAGCTCGGCAAGGAGCGGAGCCAGCATCGCAACGAATGTGATAAGCAAAAGTTCAGAAGGATAAGCTTCCATGGATAAACTCCGGTAGATGTTAAATTACAGAGTAAGGCAAAATCGATTGTAACAAGTTATCCGGCGCAGACCCTTGTTTATTTGAGCCTGTGAAAGCCAGGCTTCCCGTTTCGACAACGCTCTCGCAGTCTCGTTTTTACCATGAAGGCCCGTATGGGTCTCTAACCTTAAGAAAGGATTAATGTGTGCAATCCTATAATTAATCAATTCCTTTGATTCACTGGGACTGACCCGCTGCAACACGAACCGGTTTGCAGACGGTTAACGACATGGGAATACAGCTCGGAATTACTGAAGCTAAAAATCCGAAATTCATGATCGGCGCGTGTTTTAAATACACCGGTAATTAGAGAGTCTATCTACAATGATTGAAAATACTAATACCGAAGAACCGCTATATATCCTGTTAATCAGCGTTCACGGTTTAATTAGAGGCCGCGATCTGGAATTGGGACGCGACGCGGATACCGGCGGCCAAACCAAATACGTCGTTGAGCTGGCTAAAGCGCTGGCAAAACAGTCGAATGTCGGGCGCGTGGATTTGGTAACGCGGCGAATAATCGACAGCGAAGTCGGCCCCGATTACGCAGAGTTCGTCGAACCGCTGTCGGCAAATGCACAAATAGTCCGTATTGAAGCGGGGCCCGAAGGCTATATCCGCAAAGAAGAGCTATGGGACCATCTGGACAGTTTCGCCGATAATTTACTGGCGTGGCTGCACCGCCAGCCGCGTTTGCCGGATATTCTGCACAGCCATTATGCCGACGCCGGTTATGTAGGCGTCCGCCTTGAGCATTGGACCGGTTTGCCGTTAATCCATACCGGCCATTCTTTGGGACGCGACAAATGCCGCCGGCTGCTGGCGATGGGCTTGCCGATGGAGGTGATTGAGCAGCGCTATCATCTGTCGCGCCGCATCGACGCCGAAGAGGATACGCTGACCAACGCCGACCTGGTGATTACCAGCACCCGCAATGAAATCGAAGAGCAATACGAGCTTTACGATTGCTACATGCCGGACAAGATGGCAATCATACCGCCGGGAACCGATCTCGACATGTTTCATCCGCCCGCTTCCGCCGGCGAAAGCATTGCTTTTGCCAACAACCTCAAGATGTCGCTGCACGAACCGGATAAGCCGATGATATTGGCGCTGTCCCGGCCCGACCAACGGAAAAATATCGTCGGACTGTTGGAAGCTTACGGGGAATCGCCGCGTTTGCAGCAGTTAGCCAATCTGGTGATCGTCGCCGGTAATCGTGAAGATATCCGGGAGTTAAGCGAGGGGCCGCAAGGGGTTTTAACGGAGCTGCTATTGGTTGTCGATTATTACGATCTCTACGGCCGTGTCGCGCTGCCGAAACACCACGCGGCTGACGACGTCGCCGACATTTTTCGCCTTGCCGCACTGTCAGGTGGAGTGTTCATTAATCCGGCCCTGACCGAACCGTTCGGCTTGACGCTACTGGAAGCGGCCGCCAGCGGCCTGCCGCTGGTCGCCACCGAAAACGGCGGTCCGGTGGACATCATCGGCAATTGCCGCAACGGCTTGCTGGTCGACCCGGTGGACAAGCCGGCGATGGCTGAAGCCTTGTTGACTATCCTCGAAAATCCGGAGCTTTGGCGGGAATTTTCCGCAAATGGCTTGCAAAACGTCGCCCGGCATTATTCCTGGGACGCCCATGCGCAAGCCTATTTGCGAAAGATTCAGGCATTGCCGCTGCAAACGGGGCTACTCCCGAAAACCCCGCCGCTAGCCAAAACCGGCCGCTTCCGGAAACAAGCCATTTTTACCGCTATCGATAACACCCTGTTGGGCGACGCCGAAGGGCTGGAGCAATTTGTCAACCTTATCCGCGAAAAGCGTAAGAAACTTCTATTCGGCATCGCCACCGGGCGGCGGCTGGATGCGGTTCTGGCGATTTTAAAAAAACACAAGATTCCGATGCCGGACATTTTAATCACCAGTCTCGGCACTGAAATCTATTATGCGCCGCAACTGATCGCCGATATTGCCTGGATCTATCATATCGACCATCTGTGGACGCCTAACGTGCTGCGGCGCGTCATCAGCGGTTTGCCGGGCCTGACGCTGCAAGCCAAAAGCGAACAGAGCCGGTTTAAGCTTTCCTATCTTTACGACAGCAATAGCGCGCCGCCGATGGAAGAAATCCTCAGCTTGTTGCGGCAACAGGAATTGTCGGTCAATGCCACGCTCTCGTTCGGCCAGTTTTTGGACTTTGTTCCGGCCAGGGCCTCCAAAGGCCAGGCATTACGCTATGTCGCCCGGCAATGGAACATTCCGCTGGAGCGTATCCTGGCTACGGGCGGTTCCGGTGGCGACGAGGATATGTTGCGCGGCAACACCCTCGGCGTTGTGGTCGCCAATCGGCATTGCGAGGAATTGTCCATCCTGGGCGATACCGAGCACGTCTATTTCGCCGAGGGTTCGCAGGCTTGGGGCATATTGGAGGCCATCGAGCATTACGACTTTTTCAATCGCTAACAGAGTCCATCGTCCATGATCAAGCGCATTCTAATTTGTACCGATCTCGACCGCACCCTGCTGCCGAATGGTAGGCAAGCCGAATCGGCCGGTGCGCGCGAGGCTTTTAAGCGGCTGGTTGCCCGCCCGGAAGTGACTCTGGCTTATGTCAGCGGCCGGCACCGCGAGTTGGTTGAAGACGCTATCCAGGAATATGAGTTGCCGTTGCCCGATTGGGTTATCGGCGATGTCGGCACGACTATTTACCAAGTATGTACCGGAGAATGGCGGCATTGGCCTGAATGGGAGCGGGACATTGCCGCGGATTGGCGGGGCTTGAGGGCAAACGATTTACGGCCTTTGTTTGTCGATTTACCGTTTTTACGCTTACAGGAAGAAGCCAAGCAAAACCGTTATAAACTCAGCTATTATCTGCCGTTGTTAACGGACATCGACGTCCTGCAACGGGAAATGCTGCGGCGGCTGGAAACTTGGCAGGTGACGGCCGGCTTGATCTACAGTGTCGACGAAGCGGCATCGACGGGACTGCTGGATGTGTTGCCCGCCCACGCCACGAAACTCCATGCCGTGGAATTTTTAATGCGACATCAGGGCTTCGATTACGCCAACACGGTTTTCGCCGGCGACAGCGGTAACGATTTACCGGTGCTCGCCAGTGCGGTTCAGTCGGTCTTGGTCGCCAACGCCGACCTTGATGTTGTCGAGCAAGCCAAAGCACAAGCCCGGAAACAGGGAACGATGGCGGCATTTTACTTGGCGCAAGGCGGTTTTTTAGGCATGAACGGCAATTACAGCGCCGGGATACTGGAAGGCGTTGCCCATTATCATCCCGGCACCCAGATTTGGATGGAGCAAGACCGTGAACAGATTTTCGTCCACGAAAGACACGAAAAGCACGAAAACAACTAAAAAGATACCAAGGCTCTCCTGAGCTTAACGAAGGGCTGTACATCTCACCCAAAGGATAAATGACTTTCGCTCTCGTTCCCACGGGCTCCGTGGAAACGAGCGTCTCTTGGGTATTTGTGTATAAAGACGAGCGCTCTGCGTGGGAACGATGAAATTTATATTGTGTCTTTCGTGCTTTTCGTGGACAAACTTATTCCCCCAAAAGTCACATGGACTCACTTACACAATCAGGATAACGATAATATGTACGAACAAGTTTCCCACTCGCTGTTGAATGCCATTCTGGACGATTTAAAACCGGAAATCAGCAGGCAGGATTTGCGGCATTTTTATACCCGGCTGGGCGCTAATTTTTACGCCATTTATTCGCTGTTCTTTAATCTCTACGGACAGCGCAAGGACTTTAAGCCGCAAATGCAGCGCCTGGTGGAAACCATGGCCAAAGGCTATATCAACCGCTCCGCGGAACTGGAAAGCGTCGACATCGAGCGCGAACAGGATCATAACTGGTTCCTGTCGCAAAAATGGGTCGGCATGGCGCTATACACCAACGGTTTTGCGGAAAACCTGGACGATTTGGCCGATAAAACGCCCTATTTCCAGGAGCTGGGTATCAACATGGTGCATATCATGCCGATTTTGATGTGTCCCGCCGGTAAAAGCGACGGCGGTTATGCGATCAGCGATTTTCGGAAAATCGACGACAGGCTCGGCGACATCGACGATTTACACCGGGTTGCCGAGGAATTCAGGAAGCGCGATATTCTGCTGGTCTTGGACATAGTGCTCAATCATACCTCAGACGAGCATGAATGGGCTCAAAAGGCAGTCACGGGGGAGCGCCGCTATCAGGATTATTATTTCATGTTCGATAACCGGGAAATTCCCGATATGTTCGAACAAAGCATGCCGGAAATTTTTCCCGAAAGCGCGCCGGGCAATTTCACCTGGAATGCCGACATGCAAAAATGGGTGATGACCGTCTTCCACGATTACCAGTGGGATTTGAATTACAGCA
>Ga0265297_10003893_pt1 | contig 25710 bp, 19 predicted proteins | sample Munlanlwell13791_FD_192502 | JGI IMG/M metagenome (GOLD analysis project Ga0265297, IMG submission 192502) | Leachate microbial communities from a municipal landfill in Southern Ontario, Canada - Leachate well 137-91 | ecosystem: Engineered > Solid waste > Landfill > Unclassified | place... | reverse complement strand
TGTTGGCGATACAGCACCGCGTCGGCAGCCCGGATCACCGCGCCATGCGGCCCCTTCAGATCGCCCGGCTCGACGTTCACACCTTTCACAGGCGCGTCGGAGCGTATGAGAATCTGGAAGCTCTCCCACTCGTTGCGCGCGGCGGCGAGGGTTGCGTCGCTTGTTTTGCCCGCCGGCTCGTCGCGCAACACATGAACCGTGTCGCGGCAGGTCCAGACTTGCCACTCGGCGTTGGAGTTCGTCACGGCCAGGCAGGTGATGAGGGGAAGGATGCACCGGAACAATGTCGTATTCATGGCAGCAAGGTTGGAGGTTGAATCCGGCTGCGGTGGCGCGCAAGCGAAAAAGGGTTTGCCGTATCGTGGCGGACAGACTATGAGACTGCATTGTGATAGCACGGCGGACAAATCAAGGCGCATTGGAGGGTCTGGGCCGTCCCTTGGCCCGGCTGGTTCTTATGGCGGCGGTCACCGCGTTTGCCGTTTCCGTGGCCGGAGCGGCGGAGCAAGCGACTGCGACTCCGCCCGGCAAGAAGCTGTATGAGGCCCGCTGCATCCGCTGCCACAAGGATCTCGATCCCACCATCTACGACGATATGACGTGGAAGCGGTGGCTCTGGAAGATGAAAGACAAGGCGCGGCTCGACAACGAGGAATACGGCGACTTGTCAGACTATCTGAAGGGTGTTCGTGAGGCGGCCAAGTCCAAAAAAGCGCGGTAGTACATCCGAGATGCGCGGTTGTTCGTTGTCATGGATTTTGTGAGTTCATCATGAAAACTGTACGCACTTTCGCCACATCGCCGCGGCCCAGCTGCGGGAATCTCCCGGGATTTTTTGCGGTCGCTATTGCGGTGCTGGTGTTGCTCCAGCTTGTGCCGGAGGCGTCGGCCGCCGATGCCGGGCGCAAGCCGAACGTTGTCTTTGTGTTTGCCGACCAGTGGCGGGCGCAGGCAACCGGTTTTGCCGGCGATCCAAACGTGCGCACGCCGACGCTCGACAAACTTGCCACCCGCAGCGTCCGCTTTGGCATGGCCGTGTCCACCTGTCCCGTCTGTTCACCGTATCGCGGGAGCTTGTTGACGGGACAGTATCCGCTGACTCATGGCGTGTTCCTGAACGATGTCTGCCTCAACAACAACGCCGTCTCGCTCGCGCAGGCGTTTCGCGGCGCGGGTTACCGGACCGGTTACATCGGCAAGTGGCACGTGGACGGCCACGGACGGTCGAGTTACATCCCGCGCGAGCGCCGGCATGGCTTCGAGTTCTGGAAAGTCCTGGAATGCACGCATAACTACAACCAGTCGTTTTACTACGCCGACGGGGACGCGAGACTCCAGTGGGAAGGCTACGATGCCGCCGCGCAAACCCGCGAAGCGCAACGCTACATCCGCGAGCAGGCGGGGCAGGGGCCGTTCCTGTTGGTGCTCTCGTGGGGACCGCCGCACGATCCTTACCTCACCGCGCCGCAGCGGTTCGCGGGCATGTATCAGCCGGACAAGCTCAAGCTCCAGCCCAACATCCCCGACGCCACCGAGGCGGTGCGAAAGAAAGTGGCCGGCTATTACGCCCACTGCTCGGCGCTCGACGATTGTCTCGGCCAGCTCTGGGCCACCCTGCGCGAAACCGGCATCGAGCGCGACACGATCTTCGTCTTTACCTCCGACCACGGCGACATGCTCGGCTCGCACGGGCGGTTCAACAAGCAGGTGCCCTACGACGAGGCCATCCGCGTGCCGTTTCTCATCCATTGGCCGCAGCTCAGCGAGCGCGAGCGCGTTGTTACCGCGCCGTTTGCGTCGCCGGACATCATGCCGACGTTGCTCGGCCTCTGTGGCGTGGAGATTCCGAAGACGGTCGAGGGACTTGATTTCTCAAAACACCTGCGCGGCGGGCCGGCGCCCGGCGGCGGCGCGGCGCTCATCGCCTGCTACGCGCCGTTCGGCCAATGGACGCGCAAGGGCGGCGGCCGCGAATACCGCGGTGTGCGCACGGAGCGTTACACCTACGTCCGCTCGCTCGATGGCCCGTGGCTGTTGTTCGACAACCAGACCGATCCCTATCAGATGAAGAACCTTTGCGACGACCCGCAGTCGGCGGCGTTGCAGAAGGAACTCGATGCGCTGTTGCAGCGGAAGCTGCGCGAGACTCACGATGATTTCCAGCCCGCCGCGAAATACATCGAGAAGTGGCACTACGTCACCGATGCCAACGGCACCGTGCGCTACGCGCCGTGAGGGGGTAAATCGAACGTTCAAGATAAGCCACGCGCGCAGCGCGTTGGCTCTGGCGATGGGTTCAGCTTCTTCTTTGCTTCGTAGACTTCGATGCTGGAGGCAATCGAGACAAACTCAAAGACTCGACGGCGCTGCCTTGCGGAGAGCTGAATCCTGAAACCATCGGAATATCCCTGTTGATTCGTCATGGCCCACATCCACTCGACGTGAAAGCGCCCGGTAACGATCGGGACAAGCTTCTTTCTTTTTTTCTTTGAGCCGCCCGAAAGCAGAATCTCGTCGGTATTGCGGTCACAGCGCAGGCGAAGTTCTCTCTTGGGGGCGCTGATGATGATTTCCGCAAATCGTCCGCGCAGGGTAGAATCCTCAATGGCGTAAATCCCGGTGACACGAGTGATGGACGGGATCTTCATTGCTCTTGGCGAACATTCTTATTCACACAAACCCGACGGCCTTCTTGAAAGCGAGCCGACTCAAGCTTCTGGCGCGGAGACTGTCACAGGGCTGGTGACGGGTCAAGCGTGGCAGCGGTTCTCACTTTGCCGGCACGAGCCAGACGCGGCTGACCGTGGCGGCGGTCAACTGTTGGGCCCGGAGAATTGTCAGGCCCTTCCGCTTCCCTTGTACTTATTTCATCATTATCCACACGGCCATGAAGAGGCTCCATACCCCGTACAGAATCAGGGCTGCGGCAGAAAAGAGCTTCTGCGCTCGGGCATTGTGGAACTTCGCATTAAAGGCTGAACAGACGAAAATGACGAACCCCGTCAGCGCGACAAGGCCAATCAGTTCTGCAAAGTTGACGGCACCTAGGACGATGCTATTTCGCAAGCCACCGAAACTATACTCGTAGGACTTTGGCTCCAGATACCGATTCGAGACAAGCCAGGTTGCGGCCAGGGGTATTGAGACAACGAGATACCACCAGCACGGTCTTATGAACTGCAGCGGCATCATTTCTTATGGCGGATGAAACGAGTTACCGACCCCGCACCTTTGGCGTCGGATTGCCGTTACGTCATCATAGTCCAAATTGCTTCCGGATTACTCCAACCCCGATCTGATTGGTGCTCTGCAATTGCCACGTTTGCCGATGGCTCGGAATATCCCCGGGATCGCTGCACCAAGCTGTAAAGCGTCCCTGTTCATCGAAAACATATGCCGGTGGCGCGGAAGGGACCGCCAAAACAAAACGTGAAGGCAAATGTCCGCTGAATTCGTAGTAATTTCGGCCATCGCGTTGAACCACGCAGATACGCCGTGGCTCGCCAAAGCGGTCGAAATAGTCACGGGCCGTCGAAATGCCGCGAGGCGAGATGCTGTGCGCGTAGTAAATCTCCGAACCAATCACGTACGCCATCGGCAGGAGAATCAAAGCCATCCACGCAACTATCTCGCGCTGCCTTGCTGTCATAACACGCGGAGATGGTAATCATTCAAGCCCGGCGACTGCAATGGCTGAATGGACAGCGATTCTCACTTCGCTGGCACGAGCCAGACGCGGCTGACGGTGTTGGTGAGCGGCTTGTTGGACAGCACGAGTACCTGGGCCGTGGCGGCGTAGGGAACGGCAGTGAGTTCGTGTTCGGCGATGTCGGCGGACCAGACGACGTTGGTGGAAAGAGTCTTTGGTGAACTGGTCGAGGAACGCCAGCGCACTCCGTAACGGACGCCGGGTTGCGGGTCCGCGATGCCGACGCGATAGACGACGTTGGAACGGACGCGGATGCTGTCGCTTTCCCAACCCTTGAGTCGCTGCGTGGCCGGAATGGGATTCCAGAAATCGGGCGCGTTGGCGGTGAGCCAGTGCAGTTTGAAATCGCCGTTGCGCACGAGATTGCCGGGCGGATCGGTGGGCGGCAGTTTCACGGAAGCGCAATCGTCGGCCTTAACGATGGCGGTGCCAGCGCCATAGCGCTCGATGGCCACGCAATAGTCCCCGGCGGGCAGTTTCTGGAACGACCACGCGCCATTGGTATCGGTGAGCGTGGAGTAATCCGTGCCCAACAACATGATCTTGGCTGGTTGCTTCGGCAGCGGCAGCTTGGCCGGCCACGTCACGCGGCCCGCGAGCGACGGCGACGATGGCGTCATCGGGGCGAGTGTGAAGAGCGTGTGGAGCAGATCGGCAACGGCGCGGGCGGATTCATTGGCGCATTCGAGGATGACCGGTTGGTCCTCACGCTGTTGCAGGGCTTCAACCTTGGCGTAGATGTTCTCGGCGCGCTCCTTGGAGTAGGCGACGAGGCGCTTCGCGCGTTCCTGCAAACCACGCAACGCCGAGGCGTCATCCTTGCCGAGCAACTGCGGCTCGTAGCCCGCGATGGTGATGTCCTTTCCGTTCAACCAGTTCTCGAGACGCTTGTGCATCTCGCCTTTGATGGGCTTGGCGTGGCAGGGCGCGCCGCTGTCCTCGATGTAGTGGATGAGGCTGCCGATCCAGCGGGCGGCGTTGGGCGGCGTCTCGGTGCGGAGCGCCTGCAAGGCGCGGTGGAAATACGGCGCGTAAGTGGCTGCCACCTCGGGCATCATGTGCTGGCTGTGCTTGGGTACTTTGGGCCAGAGGAGGAAGTCATTGGGGAAAAAGTCCTCGCGGATCGAGTTACGCCAGTCGGGCATGAAGGAGTAGCCCTGAAGATTGCGCCATTCGTTGCCGAAATATGCCGCCGCTTTCTCGCGTTCCGGCAGCACTTCCTGCGCGGCGCGGGTCACTTCCCCATGCGGTCCCCAGGCGAGCGTGGCCGGTGGCGGCGCGCACAACGCCAACACGAGCGAGAGGAAGCCAAGGATGGATGAGGATCGGGTTGATTTCATGGGGATGGATTGGAAGTTGAGGATGGAAAAATGTGAACTGATAGTGAGCGCCGAATCAATAAGTTTCAGGACGTGAGTGAGCCACACTCGATCGTTTTGTGCGGCGTCGGGTCAGGAACAAGCCGCCCGCGCCGATGGCCATGAGCACGGAGGCTGCCGGTTCAGGGACGATGATGCTCGTGATCCAGTCCTGGCGCGCGGAAATGCTGGTGGCGTAGAAGCTGGCGGGAATGTCGGCGGCTTGCGGTGTGATGTAGTCCCATGTCTTGGTGACGTCGTTGGTGTAGTAGAGGCCGCCCACATCGAAGAGGGCGGCGTTGAAACCGGAGCCGCTGTTGGTGGTGTTGAATGGACCCTCCACGGCGTAGTTGATGCCGGCGAGCGACCAGACGGAGTCTTGCAGGATGAAGACTCCTCCGCCGGAGTCGGAGATCGCCAGCGTGGCTTCGTTGACACCGGCGCTGGCGTCAAAGTTGGCGTAGAGCAGCGTGGAGCCATTGTAGTTCGTGGTTCCTGTGACCACGTTTTCTCCCCAGCGTTTCACGGCATTGGCACCCCACTGCCAGCCTTTCTGGTCGCCATCCATCCACACCTCCGTTCCACGCCCGTAGCCGACGCCGAACACGACCAGCGACGATCCGATTTCATCGCTGGCGGTGTAGAGCGGCGCCCACGAGGAGAAGGCGGTGTTCACCTTCCATATGGCGAGGTCGCTGCTGGGATCGTTATAAACGGCTGTGGTGGTGTAACTGGTGCCGTCCAGCACAAACGCGCTGCCGATCGTGCCGCCGACGTGTTTGGCGGTGATGAAATAGTTCGGCGCGATGGCCGTGCCCATGCAACTGGCCCAGTAGCCCTCGAACTGCCAGCCGCTGTTGGTCAGAACGCCGGTGGGAGCCGTGGTGTTATAGCTTGAGTCACCTGAGGAATAGAAGACAACGGCGCGTCCGGGCGTGGCTGCGGACAACAAGGCCAACAGCAAGACACCGGCGATGTTCTTGAAGAACGCTGTTCGGCAAAACATGGATGCGCAGTTCTTCACTTCGCTGGTTGTTGTGCCTGCTGGCTGGCGTTACGTCAAGCGATCGCTTGCCTCCGCCTCGGCCAGCGCGGGCGGCACCCGTGGCGGCAACGCCGCGTAAATGCAACCCACCAGCACGATCACACAGCCGATCAGCCCGCGCACGCCGACGTGTTCATTGAACACGAACAGTCCAATGAAGACGCTGAACACCGGCGTCAGCGTGCCGAGCAGCGCTCCCTCGGTGCCGCCGACGTGTTTGTAGGCGTAGGTCATCTGCATCTGGCCTGCCACGGCAAAAACGCTTAGCGCGATCAGCAGCGCCCAGCCCGTTGGCGAGATTGCGTATCCTTCGCGTGCCGCCGGCACGCCCACGATGAGCCAGCCGAAGAACGCTTGCGAAAACAGAATTGCCATCGTCGAGTCGGTCTCGCGCAGTTTCTTCACTGAGAGGACGGCGATGCCGGAGAGCAGCCCGCCGCTGAGCGCCAGCAGGTCGAACCAACTCACGCCGGTGAAATCGCCCGGCGGCACAATGATGAGATAGAGTCCGACGAACACCACAATCACCGTCACCCACAATCCCTTGCCGATGCGGTTCCCGAGCAGCATCGGCGAAAGAAGGCCGGCCCACATCGGGCAGGTGTAAACCAGGATGGTCGCCTTCGCCACGCCGATGATGTTGATGGCGAAAAAGAAGAGCACCACCGCCATCGCGCCGAAGAGACCGCGCGACACCAGCCAGGAACGGTTTACGAATCGCAACGGACGGCGCATCAGCGCGCTCAGCACCAGCACCGCCGCCATGCTGAAAAGGCATCGGATTTCGACCGCCTTCCACGCGTCCAGCCCGGCCACATCGTGCGCCAGCCGCGCGAAGAGCGCCATCAGGCTGAACATCACCGTCGAGGCGATGGTCCAGAGCACGCCGCTCAAGTGGTCGCGATTCATGTTCGAGGCGTGACTCTAGGAGGATTCCGACGGCGCAAGCCAGCGGAATTTCCGGTTGGCGGCGGTTGATTGTGATGAGCGCCGCTCATTGACTCCGCGCTATGCGGAAACCGTGATCCAGCAGCGCCGCAGCGTCCTTCCATATCTGATCACCGTGGCCGTTGAGCAGCACCGCGATCAGTTCCACGCCGCCACGGCGCGCGACGACCACCAGCGTTTTTCCCGACGCATTTACGTAGCCGGTTTTGCCGCCGACGCAGCCCGCGTAGGTCTTCAGCATCCGGTTATGGTTCTCCAGCGTCTGCGCCGGCGCGTAACGCCACGAGTAACTCTTTGTGCCCGTGATCTGTCGGAACGCCGGGTTGGCCATCGCCGCGCGCATGATGAGCGCGAGGTCGCGCGCAGTGGTGACGTGGCGCGGGTCGTGCAAGCCGTGCGGGTTCACGAATCGCGTCTGCGTTGCGCCAGCCTTGCGCGCGCGCGCGTTCATCAGCGCGGCGAAATCGGACACAGAACCGCCAACAGCGCGCGCGACGGTCAGCGCGGCGTCGTTGGCCGAGCGCAACATCAGGGCATAGAGCAGCGCGCGCAGTGGCACGCGCTGGCCGGCGCGCAGGCTGACCTTCGACGGTTCCGCCCGCGTGTCGGAGGCGGCGACGGTGACAACGCGATCGAGGTTGCCGGACTCGATGGCGACAAGCGTGGTGAGGATCTTCGTCGTACTGGCCGGATACATCGGTTTGTCGGCCGACTTGGTGTAGAGCCACTGGCCTGTGTCGGAACGCAGCACGACGGCTGCCGTTTCGGCGATGGCGGGCGCGGCGTGCGCCGTGGCGGCGGCGAGTAATGCCAGAAGAGGAAAGATAACGCGTGGATCGAGCCAGTAAAGCTGTCGGTCCCTGTTCATTTCGCTTGCGAGTGCAGTCGGTAAATTTCCGCGTTCACTTTCCGCGCCTCCGCGGTCAGTTCCGGATACGGTGTGTCGGTGACGGTGACGAGGCCGATGTTGTAGTTCTCGCCGTCGAATCGTCCGGTGAGCGGCTGGTCCACATATTGGAACCAATGGCAGCCGACGAACGCTGGCATCGCCAGCACGCTGCGGACATACGCAGCGTAGGCCTTGGCACGCTCGGCCTGGCTCTTGGTGGGCCGCAGTCCCGTGTGAAACATCCCGCGGTCGGTCGCGCCGAAGTGAAATTCGCCGATGACCACAGGCTTGCCCAGGTCGTTGGCGGATTTCCATTTCTCAGGGTCCACGGTGTCGGCGTAAATGTTGAAGCTGACGACGTCGCAGTATTTGGCCGACACCGCCACGACTTCCCTGGGCCGGATGGCGAAGCGGCAGCCCAGGTAAAGATGGTTTGGCGCGTGCTTCTTCATCGCCGCGCTCACGACCGAGAAATAGCGCTCCGCCAGCGCCGTCATGAACGTCGAGCAATCGGCCCGCGACGCTTCGTTGAGCTGCGCGGGCTTGATGACCACCGGATCGTCCCACGACCGGACTGTCACTCCCCACGCTTTTGCGAACGCCTCGATGCTGCCGTATTTCGCGCGCAGCAGTTTCACGAATGCCTGCCGCGCGGCCAGCGCCGGTGGCGCCGCAATGGCCTCGCGCGCGGTGAGGTATTCGCCGCCGGTGCCGAGCTGCGCCCACGAATCCCACGCCAGCTCGTTATCCACGAACCAGCCGACGCACCACGGGTCGTCACGCCACTCGGCGGTCGCCTTCACGATGGCCGCCTCGTAACGCTCCGGGAAACGCTCGTTGAAGAAATCCGGCAGCCGGCGCGAGGGGCCGGGCGCGTGCTTGTATTCCTCCGCGCTGATGAAGGGCAGTCCGCCACAATGGACCGTCGCCGTGTAAGGCACCTTGTGCGCGCGGAACACATCCTGCGCGCTCCAGTTGGCGATGGTGTTGAATCCCCACGCAGGCAGCCGCGCGCATGTCACAGCGACCCACTCGGCGAGCCAGTTCTCGCTGTATTTGCGCTGGAGGTTCAATTGGTAGAAGTCGGCATGGCCCTTCTTCGCAAACACATCCGGCAACGCAGCGAACATCGTCTCGCGGCCTTTGATAGGCCCGCTCGACTCCGGCCGCACGCACGTCGAGCCGATGCTCCAGAACAAATGGCCGCTGGGTGTGACCAGCCACCATCGCCCGTCGCGTTGTTCGGTGCGGAAGAAGCCGGTGGCTTGGAGTTGCGGCCCCTTTTTCCAGCCGCCGAACTCATCGCGGTTGGCGACGCTTGGATGCTCGCGCAACCACCGCTGTTCCTTCGCGCGGCGCTCCGCCAGTTCGGCCTCGGCGTGGAGTTTTCCTGGCCACTCGGCGTTTGTGTATTGGCCGAAGCGGTCCACAATGCCGCGCAATTCCGGTTTCGGCAGCCAGCGAATGGAGAAGATTTCTATCGTGCGAGGTTGCGCCGGCTTCGCCAGAAAGAGCAGGAACGCCACGATGTGCGAATCGTCGAGCGGTTTGCCGCCGACTTGCATCCGCCGTGAGTTATTGCCTGCCTCCAGCGGCGGACCGGCGCGCATGCCGACTGCCGTCGATTCCATCGGGAAGACCAGCGTGACCCGTTCCCGCGGACCGACCGTGGCGTGGCCTTGCCGGCAATGGACGACGCCATTGGCTTTCGCGTCGTCGTCCACGCGCGCGTGGATTTCGACTGGCTCGTCACCGGGATTACGCAGGTCCAACGCGAGCCCGCCCACGCTGCTCCAGTCCTTTGCGTCATAAGCCTTGCCGGCCTCGAAGCGAACGCCGGGCCATATGGTTTTCTTGAACTCCACGCACATCGCGCCGGGCGGAGTCCATCGCAGCGTCGTGTTGTTTGGCGAGAGCCTTGTCAGCGCATTGGAGTCGGAGAAAAGCAGTAGCGGGGGCAGTTCCGCTGCGGAGGTGTTCAGCGCAAACGATGCGATCAGCAACGGAAAAAATCTAGCTGCATTGTCAAAACATGCGTGCATGGTGCGCAAGCGTAAGCGAAACCCGCCGCTTGTCCATCATCCATTTTCAAGCGCCCGCCATCGCGCGGCCCGCGATCCAGCCGGTGGTCCATGCGGCCTGGAAGTTGAAGCCGCCCGTGATGCCGTCCACGTCGAGCAGCTCGCCGGCGAAATGGAGACCGGGACAAACACGGCTTTCCATCGTTTTGAAATCCACCTCGCCCAACGGCACGCCGCCGCAGGTGACGAACTCGTCCTTGTTCATGCTCTTGCCGGTCACCGGCAGTTCCGTGCGGATGAGTTGCTGGACAAGCCGGTGCAGCGCCGCGCGCGTCAACGCCGCCCAGCGCGTGTCGCGTCCCACGGCTGCGGCGAGCACCAGCGCTTCCCAGAGCCGCGACGGCAGCGGCGGAATCGGTGTGTTTACTACCAGCCGCGCGGGCTGCTGGTTGCGTCGCGATTGCAGCGCCCCCGAGACGGCTTCCGCACCGAGTTGTGGCAGCCAGTTCACGTACAGCGGGAAGCGGTAATCAAGGCTGTGCAGTTCGCGCGCGCCCCACGCTGACAGCCGTAGGATCGCCGGTCCGCTCAGGCCCCAGTGCGTCGCCAGTAACGCGCCTTGCTCGCGCAAGCCCGTGCCGGGCACCGACACTTCCGCTGATTCCACGGAAATGCCGGCCAGTTCGCGCAGCCACGGCGTCTCAATATGAAATGTGAACAACGACGGCACCGGCGATTCCAGCGTGTGGCCCAGCGACACTGCGAGGTTTCCCACCGCCGTCGTGCGACAACCGCCGGTGGCCAGCAGCAAGCGGTCGCAGGACAGCGTGTCGCCATCGGAGAGCGCAAGTTCAAAGCCGCCCGTTGCCAGCCGCGTCACGCGCTCCACGCCGCATCGCAAAAGCAGTTTTACGCCCGCCACCTTCGCGGCGCGCAACAGGCAATCCACGATCGTTCGCGAGTCATCGCTGACGGGGAACATCCGGCCATCGCTTTCCGTCTTCAGCTTCACACCGCGCGACTCGAACCATGCAACGGTGTCGCGCGGTTGGAAGCGTTTGAACGGTCCGATCAACGCCCGCTCGCCACGCGGATAACGTTCCGCCAGTTCGCGCGGTTCAAAGCAGGCGTGGGTGACGTTGCATCGGCCGCCGCCGGAGATGCGGACCTTGGCAAGGAACTCCGGCCCTTTTTCCAGCACTGTGACCTCGGCCTTCGGCGCTGCCTCGGCGCACGCAATGGCCGCAAAGACGCCCGCCGGCCCGCCGCCGACCACGATGACTCGCCGTGAATTCATTGCGGCAAGGGTAGCAGAATCCTCGGTTGAACAGTTGCGTTCATAACGCATTTCCGTTGACCGCTCAAAACTCTTGAAATCACAAACTCAAAGGCGGTCTTCGAGTCTTCGTAGTTTGTGCTGTGGCCACCCTCTGGCTGGTGAATCAACAGGACATTGGGATTCTTTGCCTTCACGGTGTCGAGCAGACGCTTCACGCTATCGGGCGGAACCACGCGATCTTTGCCGCCGGTCGTCGCGGCCACAGGCATCGTGAAGCGCTCCGGCCAGAATTCCGCGCTCCGGCGGTGATACTCGTCAGGCGTTTGCGCTTTCGTTCCGCCGAAAGACGCGGCAAGGGCATCGGGGAAACCTGCGAACTCGACGAGATTGGCCGTGCCATTGAGCGAAACGACGCCGTCCACCAGATCAGGATGCAGGGCGGTAAAGGTCAGCGCGCTGGTGCCGCCCATCGAACCGCCGCAGAGGATGAGCTTGGCGACGCGATATTTCGCCTTCAGTCTGGCGATGATCTGCACCATATCGGCCTCGGCCTTCGGCCCCATCCACGACGTTTTGGCGCGGTAATCGGGCGAGACGAACAACATGCCGTGCGCGGCGGCCGCATCCCGCGCGCTGCGGCATTCACTGCGAGGGTTCTTCGCGAATTGCCAGCGGTCTGAACCATGGCCGTGCAAGGCGATCAGGGCGGCGCATGGTTTGTCCGCACTGAAGCCATCTGGAACGATGATGACATATCTCTGTTCCGTGCCGTCGCAATCTGCCCGGAAAGACACGTCATCCATGCGATTCTCGGCGAGGAGGCAGTTTGCCGAGAGCGCAGCGGCTAGCGAAACAAGAAGCCGTGTTCTTCGCAATCCAACGTGCATGGTTGTTTTCCTCTATGGGTTAGCGCGGCAACGACTGCTCAACAGCGCCGGCGGTTGCGCCCACCAGATAGACCGGCGATTCGCTCAGCGCTGCGTTGTTTGGCGGCAGCGTGTTACCCATGATGTCGCAGGCGCGCACGCCCCTGGCCAACGTCAGCGGTCGGCGGTGATGTTCTCCGCACCATGCGATGGCGACGGCATGGCCCTTCGATTGGAAGACATAGGCGCGCAGATCGTCGCGAATGATTCTATTGACGCACCTGTCCGGCACGCCGAGCAGGCGTGTGAGCGCGGCGATGCCAGGCAGCATCTTGCGCGGCGCACCGCCGTATTCAAAGAGCACGCCTCCGGCATCGGAGCCGTTGATCGAGCCACAGGTGCCGGCGTGGAAGAAAATCTTCCGCATCCCGTGGGCGAAGGTTACGGCGGTGAACTTCACGATGTGTTCGGTTGCGGCGCGCTCGTTGGGCCAGCGGCAACGGTTCATCGACGAATCGCCGGCCAGCCACGGCACTGACGGCGGATCGTCGTCGGCATAACAACCCCACTCGGTCAGCCAGATGGGCTTCGGACCGCCGTGAGCGCGCATCAGTTCTTCGATCTTGCTGAAAGTCTCCTCGTAGGTTTCGGCGGGCACGGTCGGGTCATACATGTGGACGTCGAATACGTCGGCGAACTCCAGGCCGCCTTTCTCGATGAATTCGCGTGTGAGTGTGGACGCCGGGTTCGCGCCACAGCCGGCGACAACGCGACACTTCGGGTCGGCGGCCTTCATCGCCCGGTACGCAATGCTGGCGTGCCGGATGTAATCGTCCACCGTGTAGCCGAACCGCTGCGGCAGTGAGTAGCTGGTATAGACCGACTCGTTGAGCAGTTGGTAGGTGGTCACGGGACGCGGCTTCGCGGCGCGGTAGTGCTTCACCACGGCAGCGGCGAACCGGCCAAAGTCCTCCGGGTCCTTCGGCGCGAAGGACGCGGGCAGCCGCGCCTTGAGATAGCTGTTCTTGCCGGCCTCCTTCGCGACCTTTTCCGGGTCCGCCATTGCGTTCCAGAGCGCCGATGGGAACGGAATCATCACGTCCACCTCGCTGTTGAGTTCGAGCACGCGATTGATCTGTGCGTCGGCGACGCTCCAGTCCAACCGGCCTTTTTCCGGCTCGCAGGTTTGCCACTTGGCCGACCAGTCGCGCCACCAGACGATGCCCGCCTGTCGCGCGAGCTTTACGAGGAACTGCCAGGGATAAGCGTGGTTGAAGGCCAGCGGCGAGTCCTTCGCGTCCTTCGGAGTCGGCTCGATGATCGCCACGCGAAGCGACTGCGGCGCCGTGTCGGTGGTCCACGTTGCGCGGAAGAAACCTTGACGGCCTTTGCAGAGGCCACGCATTGGCACGCCGGTGCTGGAGTGCGCCGGCACCGTGACGGTTGGCTGGCTCTCGAACGCCGTTTTATCGAAGAAGTCCTCCACCACAAGTTTCCCGCGAACCGTTTGCTCGCGATCGCTGTCGTTGCAGGCGCGGACGGTCACCGTCGCGCCATCGGCGGGTTGGGTGAATGTATTGCCGGGCGCGGCGGTTTCGATGAACGACTCCACGGGCGCGCGCGGCGCGTAATCGGTGGCGTGGTCGCCGCGTTCAAGCTGGATTCCGTCGAGCCAGAGCGTCGCGGCATCGCGTTTGGATTCGTCGAGGTCGAGGCCAGCGGCGATGAAGATGAACGGCTGGCGCGGCGCGAAGGTGAACTCGAACCGTTTCCACGCCTTGCCGACCGTCACTGCCTGCCGCAGCGTGCGGCTGGGCGCCTCGACGGCGACGAGTTGCGCGATTACGCCGTCATTGTCCGCCCGCATGAACGCAGACAGCGTCAGTTTTTCCTTGGGCGTCACGCGGAACCAGCCGCGGTTGGCGGCGAGCACGCGCCGGACGGGTTGTTGGATCGGCTCGTAGTAGTCGAACCAGCACATCGGCAGTGTTTTGGGCGCGAGGGCGATCTTGAGACTGCGACCGCCATGGCGGGCGACCGCGCCGTCCGCATCGCCTTCGAGCCGGTAGAGGTTTCCCATCCAGCCGCTGAGGCCATAGGTGTAGCTGCCCCAGTTTGCGCCGCCACACTCGAAGCTGCTATTCGGCACGAAATTCTTCACGCCATCGGTTGCGATCTGCGGAAGCCGTTCCTGGCCGGTTGCTGACTCGGTGAGGGAAACGTCGTCAAGCCAGAGTGCGCCAGCGCTCCTGAACCAGAACTGCAGCCGGCTCGTGGCGGCGGGCACGTCGTCCTTGGCTTGAAACAGAAACTCGAATCGCTGCCATTTCGGGGACACGGTTAAGGCTTCCTCCAACCCGGCGTTCTCCCATGGCTTCGTGTTGGTCAACCCGGCATCGACGAGACTGTATTTGATGCCCTCGCTCTTCGCCCAGAATTCCAGCCGGTACCACTGTCCGCGGCGTACAGCGATACGGCCCGTCTGGCAGATCATCGCATGGTGAGCCGGCCCATCGCCGCTGAAGGCGGTGCATTCGAGCCTTGCGCAGCGCCGGCCATCGCGGCCTTTGTCGAACGTCAGCCGTTGTTGGATGTTGCGGTCGCCGGAGGCAGCCCAACCATCAGGAGTGTCGCCGGACTTGCCAGGTTGCTCGAACGATCCGTTGTGAATGAGGTCGGTGCCTGCGGCGCAACAGAAGCTTGTTGCCGCAGCCATCATCAGCGCGATGAAATATCTCATAGTCGGTTGCCAAACCGTTGAGGTTATAACACCCATGCGGCAGCCGAGTCACGCACGCGCCGGCTTCCGCCGCGCCTGTCAGTCTGCTAGAGTCCCCTGCCGATGAAGGAGATTACTATTACCACCCACGCGCGTGCCGAACTGGTGGACATAACCGACTGGGTCCGCCGCGAGGTGCGCACCGCCGGCGTCCATGATGGCGTTGTGACGCTGTTCGTGCCGCACACCACCGCGGGTATTACGATTCAGGAAAACGCCGACCCCGACGTCGTGCACGATCTCCTGCTGGCGCTGGAGCGCGCCGTGCCATGGCAATCGCGCGATTACCGCCACGCCGAAGGCAACACCGCCGCGCACGTGAAGGCGTCGCTGGTGGGCAACTCCGCTCAGGTCTTCATCCACAACGGCGACCTGGCGCTCGGCACATGGCAGGCGGTTTACTTCTGCGAGTTCGACGGCCCGCGCTCGCGGCGGCTCTGGATACGCGTGGGGTGAGTTGTCCGCCCGGGGGGTGAGATGGGCAGAACACACCGTCCGAAGGTCACGACAAACCCTTATTGACGAGGCACTCATTCAGTGCCCGTCAGCGTCTCAACAGCGGCACGCGCTTGGCGCGGGACCGGCGCGGACTACTTCTTCTCTTTTTCCTGTTTCTCGGGCTTCGTTTCAGTGTCGGCAGCGGATCCCTTGCTGGAGAAGCGAATATCACTGGCGACGCGTTTATCACTGCCTTCCTTGGTCGTGAATTCCACCGTAACCGAGTCACCCTTCTGGGCGTCCTTCATTTCGCATGGCTTGCCATCACGAGTGAGTTTCGTGCCCTTGATGGAGAAACGAACGTTTTGAAGGATCGGCTTGCTCTTCGAACTGGTGTTGGTCTTGTCCGGGTTCGCCAATTGGACTTCGCCCTTCACAGTCACGCTGGCCGAACTCACATTCGATACGACTCCTTTGAACGGACTTTCGACTTTGATAGCAAACGGATCTTTCTTCCCGCCCGCAGCCGTCGCATCGGTCGCCATCAAGCCCAGCGCAAGGACCATTATTCCAGTTGTCAGTTTCAAGTATTTCATAAGCGTCATTCCAATTCGGGCCGTTTCATACGACGTCGCCCGCCTCATGTCTATTCAAAAAACGCTCTCCCACAATCACCGCCGCTGGTTCACGGGGTTGACAAGACCGCCCGAAGTGACGATAAATCGCACCAATGAAATCTCATCATTGCACCCCAGGGTTTCACTCTTTCCACCACACCGGCAAAGCCGTGACGCTTGCGTTGCTGTGCCTGCTGAGCATCGGCGCCGGCTCGCTCTGCGCCAGGGAAGTGCCCGAATCGGCGCGGTCATTGCCGGTGGCTGCGGATGTGGACGTGGTCGTCGTCGGCGGCAGCTCCGGCGCGGTCGCGGCGGCTGTCGAGGCGGCGAAAAACGGCGCGAAGGTTTTTCTGGCCGCGCCACGGCATTATCTTGGCGAAGACCTGTGCGGTTCCTACCGGCTCTGGCTGGAGCCGGGCGAGAAGCCGGCGACAGCGCTGGCGCAGGAGATGTTCAAGCCCGCGCCGCGGGCAATGCTGCCGCCGATGCGCAGTCTGTCATTCAAATACACCGCTGACAAACCGATGGGCCGCGCTCACAAGGACACGACGCCGCCGTCGTTGCTCGGCGATGGCAAATATGGCAACGCCTCCAGGGAAAGCGTGCAGTTCGACGACGATGTCACCTTCGTGCTCGACCTTGGCAAGCCGCAGAGCCTCCAAGCCGTCGCCATCCTGGCTTACCAGCGCTCCGGCGATTTCGAGGTGGACAAGGCCACCGTTTTCGCCAGCGACGACCGCAAGCAGTGGATGCAGGTCGCCGTCATCAAGAACGAGAGCCTCGATGCCGGGACCGCCGAGGACCGCGCAGTGCCGATGTTTACGCCCGCCGAGGTCAAGGCGCGCTACCTGAAATTTGACGTGCGGAAAACCTCGCGTGCCAAGCGCATGTTGCTCGGCGAGATCATTGTCGAGCCTGTCGGCACGCAACGGCAGGCGCCGTCGACCGGTCCGCAACTGGTCACGCCGATGCAGGTGAAGCGCACGCTGGACCAGGCGTTGTTGCAGGCGGGCGTGTCGTTCCTCTACGGCTGCTACGCCACCGAGTTGCTCAAGGACAGCAGCGGTTACCCGGCGGGTATCGTCATGGCCAACCGCTCTGGCCGGCAGGTGGTGGTCGCGAAGACAATCATTGACGCCACCGAACGCGGCACCATCGCGCGCATGACCGATGCGGTCTTCACGAAATTCCCCGGCGGTTCGATGACGTTCAGCCAGAACGTCGTTGGCGGCCAGCCGCGCGCCGGCAAGAACATCGAGTTGTGCAAGCGCCAGTCGCCGGTGACGGCCACCGACCGCAAAGGCGAGAGCCACGCCCTCTACGAATATCGGCTGCAGGTGCCGATGAAGGACACCAGCTTCAAGTCGTTCGCAGCCGCCGAGCAGATTGCCCGCGACCGGACGTGGACGAAGGAACAACTCGACGCCTCGGAGACGCCGTTCCTGGTGCCACCGGATTCATTCCACGGCAAGGATCCTCAGACGGGCGCTTGGCCCGGCGCGGACAAGGTTTCGATCGATGCTTTCCGGCCCGCGGCGGTCGAGCGGCTGTTTGTGTTGAACGGCTGTGCCGACCTCTCGCGCGAAGCGGCGGCGGAGCTGTTGCGTCCGCTGAACTTCATGGATGTCGGCGCGCGCATCGGCAAGGCGGCGGCCGCATGCGCCAAGAGCCAACCGAAGCTCGAAGGCGTCCGCCTCCCCGGCGGCGAAATTTCCGCCAAGGCCAAAGGTGACGCGCGTGAAGTGGGCGCAGAGTTTAACCCGCGCACCGCCAAGGCACGCACCGTGCCGGCGGAGCGTCGCGGCGTGCCTGTGCTCGGCGAATACGATGTCGTCGTGGTCGGCGGTGGCACTGGCGGCGCGCCGGCGGCCATCGCAGCGGGCCGGCAGGGAGCCAAGACACTGCTCATCGAATATCTGCATGCGTTTGGCGGCGTTGGCACGGTGGGCTTGATCTGTAGCTACTACCACGGCAACCGTGTCGGCTTCACTGCCGAGGTGGACGCCGGCCTGGCAACGATCGGGCCGAAGGATACGCGCTTCAAATCGAATTCCTGGAACGCCGATTGGAAGAGCGAGTGGTATCGTCGCGAACTGCGCAAGGCGGGCGTGGACATCTGGTGCGGCGCGCTCGGCGCGGGCGCGTTCGTTGAGAACAACCGCGTTCGGGGCGTCACAGTTGCGACGCCGCAGGGACGCGGCGTGGTGCTGGCGAAAATGGTGGTGGATTCGACCGGTAACGCCGACATCGCCGCCTCCGCGGGCGCGACCTGCACGTACACCGCCGAGGACGACGTGGCCGTGCAAGGCACCGGCCTGCCGCCGCGCCAGCTCGGCCCCGGCTATACGAACACCGATTACACCTTCGTGGACGAAACCGACATCATGGACATCTGGCGCTGTTTCGTCGCAGCGCGGGAGAAGTTCAAGACATCCTACGATCTTGGACAGTTGATTGACACGCGCGAGCGGCGGCAGATCGTCGGCGACTTCACCATCACACCGATGGATGAGTGGGCCTGCCGCACATTCCCCGACACGGTGGTCATTGCCAAGAGCAACTACGACACGCATGGCTACACGATCCATCCGATGTTCACGCTGCGACCGCCGCACAAAAAGGATATTTTCGTCCACATGCCATATCGCTGCCTGTTGCCGCGCGGGCTGGACGGCATTCTTGTCACCGGTCTCGGCGTCAGCGCGCACCGCGACGCGATCCCGCTGATCCGGATGCAGCCGGACGTGCAGAACCAAGGCTATGCCGCCGGCGTCGCCGCCGCGATGATCGCCAGGCGAGGCTGCGCCACGCGCGCGCTTGACATCAAAGCGCTCCAGCGGAACCTGATCAAGAAAGGCAACCTTCCCGAATCGGTGTTGACGGAAACCGACTCGTTCCCGTTGCCGAAGGAGAAAATCGCCGAAGTCGTCTTGCAGCTCACCAACGATTTTCATGGCATCGAACTGGTGCTTGCGCACCAGGACACTGCCCGGCCGCTGTTGCGCGAGGCGCTTGCGAAAGCCGGCTCGGACAAGCCGAAGCTGGTCTATGCCCATGTCCTCGCCATGCTCGGCGACGCTGCCGGCGCGGATGCGCTCGCCAAGGCAGTCTCGGCGACGGCCGCGTGGGACGAAGGCTGGCAGTTCAAGGCGATGGGCCAGTTCGGTCCCAGCATCAGCCCGCTTGACAGCCTCATCATAGCCCTCGGCCGTAGCCGCGACCCGCACGCGCTGGAGCCGATCGTGGCGAAGGCCCGACTGCTCAGCGCCGCCAGTGAGTTCTCACACTTCCGCGCCGTTTCGCTCGCACTCGAATCGCTCGCCGATCCGGCCGCCGCCAAGCCGCTGGCCGAATTGTTGCAGAAGCCCGACATCGGCGGCTACGCAGTCACCAATATCACCACTGCGCTGGCCAAGAATCCGGCGAGCGGCACGGACAACACCGGTCGCGGTTCCGCGTTGAGGGAACTGTTCCTGGCGCGCGCGTTGTATCGCTGCGGCGACTGCGGCGGCTTGGGTGAGAAAACTCTGCGCGCGTATGCCGAAGACCTGCACGGCCATTACGCCCGCCACGCGCAAGCGATCCTGAAGCAGAAGCCCGGCATCAGGCCGACGCTGAAGTGAGTCGCCAAGGCGCGAGCCTGGCAGTTCGCTCCGCTTGCAAGGACGGCAGCGGGATTGTCTGATCGAGTTCCAGGACGGTGACGAACCCGTTCCGTTCCTGCCGCTACTTGATTTTTTCCACCAACAGGCGGGCGATGTCGATGAACGCTTTGCCGGCGGGCGATTGCGGCGCGGAAACCACCACGGGCTGGCCCGTGTCGCCGCCGACGCGGATTTCGGGATAGATTGGCACTTCGCCCAGGAACGGCACGTTCTGCCGCTCTGCCTCGCGACGGCCGCCGCCGTGTGCGAAGATTTCCGCGCGCGTGTTGCAGTGTGCGCAGACGAAGTAGCTCATGTTCTCGATGATGCCCATGATCGGCACATTGACCTTCTGGAACATGCCGATGCCCTTGCGCACCACGCCGAGCGAAGCGTCCTGCGGCGTGGTCACGATGACGCCGCCGTCCACTTCGGTCACCTGTGCCAGTGAAAGCTGCGCGTCGCCCGTGCCCGGCGGCAGGTCCACCATCAACACGTCCAGCGGCGCCCAATTCACGTTGTGGATGAACTGTTGCACGGCCTTCATGATCATCGGCCCGCGCCAGATCACCGGCGCGTCAGCCTCGACGAGGAATCCGATGCTCATCAGCTTCACACCATAGTTTGTCAGCGGGTTGATGTGCTCGTCGTCATTGGCCGTGGGGCGCTCGTGGACGTTCATCATCAGCGGCACGCTTGGCCCATAGATGTCGCAGTCCATCAACCCCACCTTCAGGCCTGTTTGCGCCAGCGCGCAGGCGAGGTTCACCGCCACGGTGCTTTTGCCGACGCCACCTTTGCCGCTGGCCACCGCGACGATCTTTTTCACGCCTGGCACGCGCCGCTTCTCGATGGCGCCGTGAGCGGCGGGAGCATGAGATGCTGCCTGCGCGCTCATTTCGACATTCACGCGGCCCACTCCCGGCAGCCGCTGCAACGCCTGCTCCGCCTCGGCGCGAATCTGCTCGCCGCACTTTGGATTGGCGGCGGGCAGTTGCATCGTTACCGCCACGTCGTTGCCGCTGATGGCGACATGTTTGACGATGCCAAAGGAAACGATGTCCCGCGTGAAGCCGGGATATTTCACCTGCTTCAACGCCTCGCGCACGATGTCTTCAGTAACCATAAAAAACCGGGATGACTGGATGAAACGCCATGTTCTCGAAAGACGTTGCGGCGTTTTCGCCGCGCGTTTTTCGCCGTGGGATGTAACGATACGGTTGCACCGAAGTCAAATGGTCATTTGGTTTGAGCCGGGTCAGCGGCGTCTTCAGTCGGGTGGCGAAGCGAGACCGTTGTGCCATCACTTCGCTTACAGCATGGCACCGGTGAACACAACCAGGCCGTAAATGTCCAAGTGCGGCACCGTCACCTGCAACTGATTGCCGTTGCGCGTCAGTTTCAGTGGCGTCGGGTTGGGATTCAACGGATTCCAATACTCAGCCTGCAACGGACGCGACAGCCGGCTCGCTTGGACGGTCACCGGGATGTTCTTCACCGGTTGGTCGATGCGGTAGTTAACCAGATGCACGAGCACCTGTGGCACCATGCGCCGCTCGGTCACCTCTGCTGCCACCGCCGCCGGCGCCGTCACCTGCACGCGCAACCGCTCACGAAGCCGGTCTCTCGCACGCTGCGGGTCGCCCTGAAGCGTTGCCGCCGGAATCACCTCGCCGCCGCGCGCCCTGAAGATGTCGAGTTGCCTGCGTTGCGCCGCGCTCAGGTCGCTTTCGTCAGGTGTGATGACCGCGTGGTGCGCGTCCAGGCTGTCCCAGTTCTGATCGAACAGAATTGCAAACGGCGTTTGTGATTCGATCAGCGCCTGCTCGGCATCGCTGATGGCGCGCCGTTTCTGCTTGGAGCCGTGCGCGAAAGTCTCATGCGGACGCAGCACCGCCACGTCCGTCGCCCTCGATGCGATGCGATAGAATTCCGTGTGTGTCCGGAAAAACTCCAGATACGGTTCCATGAATGAGCTAATGCGGCCGATGCGCGCGCGCGGCGGGAGCAGATGACCATTCTCAAACCACGCGATGTTGCCGAGGCTGTGCAGATTGAACGCCAGGCTCTCCGCCAGTTCCAGCGGCGACTCGCAATCCAGCAGCGTCGCGTTGCCGAACGCCTGGCCGGTCTTCAATGACCGGATGCGCGTCACGGCGCGATTGTCGTTCCAACCCGGCTTCGTCGTTTCGCCCCGGAATGCGTGGCTGAACGCGAGCAACTGAGAGTGGTCCACGCCGTAGACCTCCATGCTGTCATTGTTCACGCCGCCCGGATTGCACACGACGGCGCATTGCGCATCCAGACTTCTCACAAACCGCGACAGCCGGCGGAAATGCTCCACCGTGCTCTTGATGCGGAAATCCACCCACGCCCGGCCCAATGGTTCGCTTGCCGCCGCCGTCGGCGGCAACTTGACGCGGATGGCCTCTTTGAAACCGCGCTCCGTCAGGAAATCATGGAACAGCCCGGCCGTGAATCTATCCCAACTATCATTGCCGAGGCCGACGTGGTCGAAGTAAACAAAGTCCGGCTGCATCTCCGTCACCATGCGGCGGAGCACGCGCTCCAGATGATCACTGTAAGCCGGACGCAAAAACGCCGCGACCCGCCGGAACGGTTCCTTGGGGTCGTCCAGCATCGGTTGGCCGTCTGGCGTCGCCGCCTGCCACGCACCGGCTTCACGCACCTCCTTGGACAGCGATTCCCAGCCCAACGTGCCGCCGATGTAAGCGCCCACGCGCAGTCCGGCCTTTCGCGCCTCTCGGGCCAGATAACGCGCGTCCTTCATCCCCGCGTCTTCCGCTTTGGAACCGAACCCCTCATAGTAATGTGTCAACACCGTCGTGACGCCGAGTTTCTTCAACTTTTCCATCATCGCCACGCTGTGCTCGCGTCGGAAGCCCTCCTCCTCGGTGGCTGGCAGGATCAAGTCCATCTTCCCCAGCGCGCGAGCGCGATGCGCCGGCGACCGCCAGCTTTCCGCCAGCACGATCCCGTCGTCATCCATCCACGGTGGCCGCTCCAGCGCCACTGCCTGCGTCGCTAGCGCCATCGCGCCGGCAGCCGCCGCTGGCGCCAGCCATCGCCAAGTTTTCCATTCCACGCGTTGCATCAACCGGCGACACTATCAGACGAGCCGCTGGCTCGCCAGATGTTTGGACTGGCGAGGATGGAGAAGCGGCGTTCGCTTGATACAGCATCGGTAGCGCGGTATTTGTTAACAGTGAAGCAACGGTTGTGACTCTCGAAGAGCAAATCAAGAGCAAGGCGCTCGCGCTCGGTTTCGACCTCGCCGGCATTGCCCCGGTCGGGCCGGCTGTCAGCTTTGTGTCGTTTGAACGCTGGATTGCCCAGGGGCAGCACGGCGAGATGGGCTACCTCGCGCGCAACATGGAGCGTCGCGCTGATCCGCAGCGCCTGTTGCCCGGCGCGAAGTCTGTGGTTGTCGTCGCATGCAATTACCACGCCGCCGATCCGGCGTCGGGAGCGCGGCAGGGCCGGATCGCACGCTACGCGCTCGGCGACGATTATCACGAGATCATGGGCGGAAAGCTGGCGGCGTTGATCGCGGCGATTTGCGCGCTTGCGCCAGGCGCGCGAGCGAAGGCGTGCGTGGACACGGCGCCGGTGCTGGAGCGTGAGATGGCGCAGCGCGCGGGGCTCGGCTGGATCGGCAAGAACACGATGCTGCTCCACCGCCGGTTCGGCCATTGGCTCTTTCTCGGCGAGATCCTGCTGGACGTGGCGCTGCAGCCGGACGCGCTGGAGACGCGGAATCGTTGCGGTCGCTGCGTCCGTTGCATCGCTGCCTGTCCGACCCGCGCCCTCGTCGCGCCGCGCGAACTGGATGCGCGCCGTTGTATTTCCTATCTCACCATCGAATTGAAAGGTTCGATTCCGTTGGAACTGCGCCCGCTCATCGGCAACCGCATCTTCGGATGTGACGATTGCCTGGAGGTTTGCCCGTGGAACCGTTTCGCGCAGTGGGCGCGCGAGCCGGGCTTTTCGCCGCGCGCGGACCTCAGGACGCCGGAACTGCTTGATCTGCTGGAGTTGGATGAAGAGGAGTTTCAACGGCGTTTCGCCCGCAGCCCGATTGCGCGCGCCAAACGCCGCGGCTTGTTGCGGAACGTTTGCGTTGCGCTCGGCAACGCGCGCGATCCTTGCAGCGTGCCGGCGCTGACGCGGGCGTTGGAGGACACGGAGCCGCTGGTGCGTGAACACGCTGCCTGGGCGCTGGGGCAGATGGGGGCGACTAGCCGGCCGCCATCGCACGCGGTTTGATCTGGGCGCCGATGACCATCAGCAAGGCTGCCGCCAGGGCGGCTCCGCCCAGCACATCGGTTGTCCAATGATGGCCGAGGTAAAGGCGGCTGGCTCCCGCCAAAACGGCCAGCGTCCACCAGAAAACGGATGCGCGCGGCATGACCCACAACGCAATCGCACCGATGAGCAGGAAAGCGCGGAACGCGTGGCCGCTGGGATAAGCATAGGGCAGACTGATGTGAATCCAGCCCGGTCCGAACACGTAGCGATTGATCATCCCGTGAGTGCCGGGCTGTGTGATGTAGTTCTTGAGGACGACCTCCAATAACGTGCCGCCGACGAACGCGGCGAACAAGCACACTGCCGGCCGCCAACCAAACTGTCGCCAGAGGAAAACGACGAGCGCCAGGCATAGCACCATGCTCAATTCCGGCGTCGCGGTGTCGGTGATGACGCTCATGACCCAGTCCATGAAACGGTTGCCATGCGCGTTCAGCCAGACGGTGGTGTGGTAGTCGAAGCCAAGCAGCGCGTGCGACTGGACCCATGCAGTCAGCGCTGCGAAATACGCTGTCGCGAGCACGATCCATCGCAGGTTTTTCTGTTCTGCCGGTTGCATTGGGCCGGCCACACTATCAAATGGGTGCGCGGCTCGCCAGAAGTTTGCTGGTAATCACGCGGTCGGCTGCTAGATTCGATCCGCATGGCACACGAGACAACGGAACATTTTCTAAGCGCCGAGCCGGAGGTGAAGCTGGTGAACAGCTTCTCCCGGCCGTTCGACAACGCCATTGCCACTGCGCGCACCTGCTACAGCGCCAAGGGCATCATCACCGCTGAGCAGGTCGCGGCGCTCGACGTGGCTGACGACGCCAAGCGCGCAAAGCGGCTCGCGCAACGCGACGCGCTTGGCGTGTCGCTGTTCCAGGCAGGGCACCACACAGTCTTCCAACACGCGCACTTTCAATTCGCGCTGAGCAATGTCAGCCGGCAGTTCGTCTGGAACTTCCTGCACAGCCATCCGTTCTACAACAGCGAGCAGGTCAGCCAGCGTTACGTCGCAGTCAAGCCGAGCATTTGCGCGGTGCCGCCGCTGGCTGGCGAGGCGCTGGCGGTGTATCGCGAAACGATACGGCGCCAGTTCGATGCTTACGACAAGCTCTGCCGGTTGCTGTTTCCGGTGGCCAGTCGCGAGTATTTCGCGCGGTTCCGCGGACGCGAGGGCAGGGCGGCGCTCTACGAAAAGGAAATCCAGAAGCGGTGCATGGAGGTGGCACGCTACGTCCTGCCGGTCGGGACGTTCACGTTTCTTTATCACACTGTCAGCGGCATCACGTTGTTGCGCTACCATCGGCTGATCAATCAGCCGGACACGCCGTTGGAGCAGCGGATCGTCGTCGGCAGGATGGTGGAGGAACTGTTGCGCGTCGCGCCGGAATATAAAGCGGTTCTCAACGAACCCGTCTCGCCCGAGGAGACGATGGAGCACCAGTTCCTCGCCGTGCTCAAGGACGGCGGCTGCCGTGCGACGCCGGCGCGGTCGCGACAGTTTCGCGAGGAGTTCGACCGCGATCTGGGCGGGCGTGTCTCGAAGCTGGTGGATTTCAAGCGCGACAACGAGCGATTGCTGGCCGACGCGGTGCGCGAGGTCTTTGGATTGACGCGCGCCGAACTGGGCGACGACGAGGCGATTGACGGGACGATGAACCCGGCGCAGAACCGCTATCTCGGCGACGAGATGAACCTGGCCACGCACGTGAAGATGATGCGGGCGATGGCGCATCCGCATTACACGTTCCGCCGCAAGCTCAGTCACAGCGCCGACAGCCAGGACCAGCGTCACCGGAT
>Ga0265297_10003892_pt1 | contig 25710 bp, 35 predicted proteins | sample Munlanlwell13791_FD_192502 | JGI IMG/M metagenome (GOLD analysis project Ga0265297, IMG submission 192502) | Leachate microbial communities from a municipal landfill in Southern Ontario, Canada - Leachate well 137-91 | ecosystem: Engineered > Solid waste > Landfill > Unclassified | place... | reverse complement strand
CGCCATCACTTTCGCCTTCAATTTCACCGTCTGAATCACCAAGCCAAAGCTTATCCCCTTCGATTTCACCGAGTTTGAGTCCAAGCCTCAGTCCTTCCATCAGCTCTTCAATTTCACCAAGTGAAAGCCAAAGCCTTAGCCCGAGCCTCTCTCCGTCAATCAGCCCTTCTGTCTCCCCAAGCCAAAGTCTTTCTCCTAGTCTTAGCCCTTCGATTTCACCAAGTCAGTCATTGAGCCAAAGTTTATCACCGAGTCTTTCACCTTCAGCCTCACCTAGTATTAGCTTAAGTCCTTCTTTCAGTCCTTCCCTCTCCCCGAGCATTAGCCCATCGATAAGTCCAAGTGAATCACCTAGTCAAAGCTTGTCACCAAGTTTGAGCCCTTCGGTTTCGCCATCGGTTAGTCCGAGCCAAAGCTTGTCGCCGAGCTTCAGCCCATCGCTAAGTCTGAGCATTAGTCCGTCAATTAGCCCGAGTGAATCACCTTCATTAAGCCCTTCAGTTTCACCGAGTATTTCATTAAGTCCATCTTTAAGCCCAAGTCTTTCTCCGTCAGTTAGTCCAAGCATAAGCGTTTCCCCTAGCCTGTCACCAAGTATAAGTCCGTCATTGTCTCCATCTTTTTCCCCTTCTATCAGTCCTTCAATAAGTTTGAGCCCTTCCTTGTCGCCTAGCTTCAGTCCGTCACTAAGCCCAAGTATTAGCCCAAGTATCAGCCCAAGCGTCAGTTTGTCCCCGAGCCTGAGTCCTTCGATTAGCCCTTCGGTTTCTCCAAGCCAAAGCCTATCTCCAAGTCTCAGCCCTTCGATTTCCCCTTCTGTCAGCCCTTCTTTAGCAGAGAAGATGCTTTTGGTGGATTATTGGGCAGTCACTTTTCCTGGCGTTTCATTTTCCCCTTCGGTATCGCCTAGTGTCTCATTAAGCCCATCTCTCAGCCCAAGCTTTTCTCCTTCGGTTAGCCCAAGCGTCAGTATCAGCCCAAGTTTATCGCCATCAATCAGCCCTTCCATATCCCCTTCTGTTAGCCCTAGTGTTTCCCTAAGCCCTTCATTGTCTCCAAGCCTAAGCCCATCGGTTTCTCCAAGTGTGAGCCTATCCCCTTCTCTTAGCCCAAGCGTTTCTCCTTCATTAAGCCCGTCGTTCTCTCCGAGTATCTCACCTTCTATTTCTTTAAGCCCAAGCATTTCTCCTTCCCTAAGCCCTTCGGTAAGCCCTAGTGTTTCGCTTTCTCCATCGTTCAGTCCAAGTTTTAGTCCGTCTGTTTCGCCGAGTATTTCACTCAGTCCATCTTTGAGCCCTTCTATTTCGATAAGTCCATCAATTAGTCCTTCGCTTTCGCCTTCTGCTTCACCTTCTGTTTCCCCTTCGATCAGTCCATCATTATCCCCAAGCCTTTCGCCAAGTATATCGCTATCCCTTTCGCCTTCATTGTCACCATCAGTATCGCCAAGTTTTAGCCCCTCGTTTTCGCCATCAGTCAGCCTAAGCCCTAGCCTATCGCCAAGCTTAAGCCCATCATTGTCTTTGTCGTTAAGTCCCTCGCTGTCGCCCCCAGTTTCCCTTTCTCCCAGTGTCAGCCCATCAGCAAGTCCTTCAATTAGCCCGTCAGTTAGTCCTTCTCCTAGCGAGTTTGTCCATTTGGGGCATGGCAGAGGCAAGAGGAAGGGTCTATATGACTGGGATGAGGACGGGGAAGGATTTGAAGGTAAGGAACATAAGCCGCTTTCTGGTAAGAGGGAGGCTGTCCTGTATAATCAAGATGATACCCCTATCTTATTTAGCGGCACGGGACGCTTAGACGATATTGGTTAAAACTGTCGGCTTTTTAGTATAAAAAATGGCACGCCTATATCACACCGGCTTTGAATGGCAGTCGTTGCCTGCTGAAGTTTCCGTTCCGAGTGAGAACGGGACAGAAGCCATAGACACTACGACTAAGCATTCTGGCAGTGCTTCTCTGAAATGCTCTGGGTCGATTGCTTCGACGAACTACTGCGGAGTAGCCCACCAGGTAACGATGGCCACCGACATTTATGCCCGCTGGTATATCTACATAGATTCCCTTACGAGTAATGCGGCGGGTTCGGTAGTGGCGACAATGGACCTGTGGGACAGCGACGGGTCTGATAATGCCGTTTCGGTAGCTATTGGTAATGTGAGTGGAACGCTGACCACCAATATTTATATTAACAATTGGGCAAGTTCTATTTCGAACACTGCCTCATTTTCCTTCGATACTTGGCATAGGGTAGAGCTTTACTACAAGTCTTCTGGCGGGGCTGGTGCCGACCAGGTTACCATGAGACTGGACGGGGTGCAAGTTGCCGATTCCAGTACCTTGACGCTTTCCCACGTTCCAGCCTCTTGGCAGTGTGGGATATATAATGGCTCCGCTTCGGCAGATACGGCCAGTGTTGTCTATTTTGACGATATCGCTATAAATGATACGACTGGCTCATTCAATAATTCCTGGTGTGGAGATGCGGAAATTGTTGCTCTTGTTCCTGTCGGGGCAGGTGATAATGCGGCGGATACGGGTATCTATTCGTATATCAACGAGATACCACCAAGCGACACGGCAACGTCCGGGTCAACGATGATCGAGCTGGATACTACCACTTCGATTGGGGACTATACGGTTACTGCCCCGGCCACAGCTGGCATAGGAGATTCGGACACGGTGAACGCCGTTAGCGTATTGGCCCGTGTCAGGGAAGAAGCGACAGGAACTTCTAATTACACCCTTAGGATAAAATCGGCTTCTGGCGGAACGGTAAGCGCAAGCTCTTCGCTGGACGCTGGTAATGCCACTGTACGAACCAACCCGAGTGGCACTACCGCCTTTGGAAGTAAGCTTATTTCTAATTCCGATCCTACCACTGGGCTTGCTTGGACAGTCGCAGGAACAAACTCGTTGGCCAATATGCAGGTTGGGGCGGCGACCACCGATGGCTCGCCCGATGTCTGGGTGTTGGCATTGGCCGCTATGGTTGAATATGTGCCAGCCGCTGGTGGTACGTCTTTCAGCCCCAGTAAGTCACCTTCGGCCAGTCCATCCAAGTCGCCGAGCTTGAGCCCTTCTTTGAGCCCTAGCGCCAGCCCTTCGGTTTCGCCCAGTGTGAGCTTAAGTCCTTCGGCCTCCCCCAGCTTGTCGCCATCGGTTTCACCAAGTTTTTCCCCATCTGTATCGCCCAGCGTTTCTATTTCGCCTTCAAAGAGCTCTTCGCTTTCACCAAGCGTTTCACCTTCTGTTAGCCCGTCTATAAGTCTTAGCCCATCAATCAGCCCGTCAATATCCCCATCGGTATCGCCGACACCAAGCGGCGTCCCTACATGGACCACTGAACCTGGTGCCTGGATGGATATCGGGAATGCCAACGCCACTGCTGAATATCAAGATGGAAGATATCTGAATGTCTTGAATCCCTTTTATTACTATCTCGATACTGACGGAACGTTGGTACTGATGACGGCCGACGATGGGGCTAATGGCTATAGTGCGGCAAACGCCGCAGATGTGAAAGCCTATTCCGACAAGCAATATTTTACTGTCGCCGGCAATACGATAGGCGACATAAGGGCTTTGATAACCAGCTCAACGAATAAGACCACTTTTCAGAATACTGTTAAGGCAATGCTTGACAGTACTGGTTTTACCGGGGTCGATGTTGACTTTGAGGATGTTTGGAACTGGACAGCAACCGATTATACCAATTTCAAGACTTTCTTAGACGATCTGGGTGATTTCCTTCATGGCTATGGCTACGAGCTTCAGGTGGACCTACCGGCTTTCATCAATCAGACTTTTGAGGAATACACCGTCCTGCGATATACCGATTTTGACGCCCTTCCGATAGACCGCATCGTCATAATGGCCTATGCCTATATGTATGACGGCGTGGTTGGTGATCCGGTAGCCCCGACCAGCTATATCGAAGATACTTGTGACTATGTTATGTCTAAGATCACCGATATTAGCAGGATTGTTATGGGTGTTCCGTCGTTTGGTTATCACGGGACAACGGGCGGGTCAGATTTTGTGGAGGACACGAAACTGCAGTCTTCGACATATACCGGCTATGATACAGCGGCTAGGGACGATGGCTCTTATGAAATGAAGTGGGCCAATGGCGGGCAAAGCTACCTCTACCAAGATAGTACCGCCATGAACAACAAGAGGTTGATAATTCAGAATAAGGGTATCCAGCATGTTCAGGTATGGGTTCTTGGCGACAATGACTGGTTTACTGGGGATGAAACTGTGTCAGAATCGCCCAGCATTAGTCCTTCAGTATCCCCTTCGTTAAGCCCATCTCTTTCGCCTTCGGTCAGTCCTTCTGCTGGCGGTTCATTCTCGCCTTCGGTCAGCCCTTCAGTAAGCCTGAGTCCTTCAGCCTCACCGTCTATTAGTCCAAGCCTGTCGTCTTCGAAAAGCCCTTCAAAGTCGCCATCGGCCTCGCCGTCAAGAAGCCCAAGCATATCGCCATCTATCAGCCCGTCCATAAGCATTTCTCCTTCGGTTTCGCCCTCGGTCGCGGCTGGATACGTCTTGAATGGGATTGAATTGCCAAGGCCAAAATTTCTCAAGCGGGAATTCATAAACATAGGAGTGGACCATAACGTCTTGACTGGCAAAACCTGCCGCGACTACCACTCGGTAAAGGAAAAGTACCTCCTCTCATGGGAAGTCTTATCAAAAACAGAAGTGGACACGATTTTAGGGATTGTTGCTCTAGGAACGGCGGTTGATTTTTATATCAACGTGGAGGGTTTCCAGATATCTCTGACCAGTGTCATCCCGTATGTCGCTTCGATTAGCTATTCCGTACTTGGAGACAGTTATATTGGTTCGCTGGAGCTAGAGCTTATTGAAGAAGAAACATAAGCGTACTTTTGGGCCTGTATATTTGACAAGCCCTTTTTTATGGTTCATAATTTAATTTGAGATATGGCTAAGAAAATGCTTCATACAAAAGCCGAAGTCCTCAAGGAAAATATCAGCGTGGACGAGGGTGTTGTTGACGCGGTAGTCGGTTCGACCAGTGTCATAGACAGAATGGGTGACCTGATCGATCAGGCTGGTTGGAATCTCAACAACTATTCACAGAATCCTGTCATCCTTTGGGGGCACAATGTTAAGGAGGAACGTCCGCCTATCGGCAAGGCACTGAAGGTCTGGGTCGAAGGGAAACAGGCCAGGACTAAAAAGCTCATGTTTAAGGTTAAGTTTGATCTCCAGGACAGCTTCGCCGCAGAAATATTCAGGAAAGTGAAGGATGGATTCGTCAACACAGTTTCGGTAGGCTTTTTGCCTACGGAGTGGGAGGAAATGGATAAGGATAAAGGGCCGTTTGGTGGCAGGAAGTACACTAAGCAGGAACTACTGGAACTTTCCTTCGTTCCGGTTCCAGCGAACCCAGAGGCTTTGGTAACTCTCCGGTCATTGGCGGCAGAGGATAAGCGGTTCGAGCCTATGGAACTAGATGAGCTCTTTCCTCAGGTTTCTATAAAATTAAGCAAGGATGAGGTTGTTAAGCCTTACCCTAACGAGCATTCTTGTAGGCTCGCCTCGCCTGACGACTTTCAGGACAACTCTTTTAGGAGGGTCACAAGGAAGCATGACGGCAAGGATTATTCGGTGATTATGGCAAAGAAAAAGAGCGAAGACGTCATGTCGGACCAGGCTTTCCGTTACCCTAAAGATATTTGGGCCACTGAGGAGGCAGAGAGCCATTGCAAAGATCATGATGGCACTTTCGAGCCAGCTAATGAGGAAAGCCTCTATGATGGGGATATGGCTGGGACAAGTCCTTCTTCTTCGGTTACTAAGGTTGCAGAGGATAAGCCAGTAGAAGAAGAGCCGGTTGAGGAGAAGCCGGTTGAAGATGTCCCTTCGGCAGAACCGGCCAAAGAGCCTGAACCAGAACCCAAGCCCGAACCAAAAGCCGAGCCAGAAGCAATAGCTAAGGGAACGATTGGTTTTAAGGATTACGGCATGGCCCCGGAAACGGAAGCATGGGACGGGCCAGGCGAAGTTGCCAAGGCGGACGTCAAAGGGCTGAAAGCAATCTGTGCTTGGTTTGATAGCGGGTCGCCAGACAACAAGAGTTCTTACAAGCTTCCCCATCATAAGGCGGATGGCTTCAAATGTGTTTGGAGGGGCGTGGCGGCGGCAATGGCGGCGCTTCTTGGGGCAAGGGGAGGGGCGCAGATTCCCGACGGGGACAGGAAAGGCGTCTTTAACCACCTGAAGAAACATTATGTGCAGTTTGAGAAAGAGGCTCCGGATTTCAAGATGGTTGAAGATCAGGTATTAGCAAAGTTAGAGGATGAGGTGCATGCCTTGACTCTCGACAGGGAAGAGAAGCACGCAGTCAGGCTCATCAAGAAGGTATTAAGGAACCAGCGCGATGATAAGGCTGGTTATACTTCACTGCAGGTCAAGCAGGCCTTGCAGATCATTAATTCCGCTCTATCGCTTTACAAACAAAACTCGTAGGAAAGGAGGTGGATTACGAGAGGTTAATCCCATTGCCTTATGGCAGTGGTAAATCCTCGAGTGCTAGTGTGATAGCTAGAAAAAAAACAAAGCCATGGATATCAAGAAATTTGAAGATGATTTGAAGGGTATGTTCCAGAAATATGGACTGAAGGCGGATGGTGATGAGCCAGCCGTGTCCGACGAGCCAGTAGAGGAAACTCATAAGACTGGCGAAGATGCGCAGGTTGTGGCGGGTTTGGCAGGGGAGATCGCCGAGAAATTGGCGGGGATCCTGACTGAGAAGAAGAAATTGACCCCTGAAGATTCGCAGGAATTGAACCAGAATATCCGCTCCAAGATTTTCACTTCTTGGGGAGGGCTGAGAGAAGTTGAATATCCGACCGATCTTTCGTCTTTGACGAAGGAGGAAAAGATTGTCAACTTTTTCAAGGCGCTGGTCTTTTCGGGCTCTGATGCCGAATCGAATAGGGTGTTGAGGGCTCTTGTCGAAGGGACGACCACCGAAGGTGGCTATCTCGTTCCTGAAGAGCTTAGGACAGAAGTGTTTAGGGTTTTGCCGGACCAGACGGTAATGAGGAAGATCGCAAGGGTACTGCCGATGTCAACCGATACGCTGAAGCTTAACAGCTTAAGCGCAAGGCCGACAGCCTATTGGACTTCCGAATATGCGTCCAAGTCAACCACTTCTGCTGAATTCGATCAGGTTTCACTGACGCCAAACGACCTTGTGTGTCTGTTGCCTATTTCGGAGCAGTTGCTGGCCGATGCCAACATCAACCTCGTTCAGTTCATTATTGAACTGTTTGCCGAGGCGATCGGGTTGGCGGAGGATAAGGCGTTCTTCACTGGTAATGGTACCGGACAGCCTAGGGGTATCTCGATTGAGACTATCTCTAATGCCGCTGTTGCAGGAGCAACGATTTCTTTTGACGACATCTTGAGGTTGATCGATATGGTGCCGCAAAGGGCATCGCAGTCGCCGAAGGCGGCTTTTGTCGGTCACAGGTATGTCAAGAGGATCTTGAGGACGCTGAAGGATACGGCCAACAACTATATCTGGAGGGATGCACGCGGCGGAGTCGGTGGTGGAGGTGAAGTAATAAAGCTTCCCGACACCATTTACGGTTATCCGTTCTATGAGCAGAATGACGTCAGTCAGTCCGAGCTGTATTTCGGCGATTGGTCGAATTACATCATCGGTGATCGGCAGACTATGTCTGTCCAGACGACTAACGTTGGTGGTGATGCTTGGAGAAGGAACGCCGTCGAGATCAAGGCAGTGGAGAGGGTTGACGGCCGTGCCGTCATTCTTTCGCCGTTTGCCAAGCTGACCGCGATTTAGTGTTTCGTAGCTATCGTGCTAGCGCATAACTCAGCACGAGGGCGATGACCTCACATCATGGAGGCCTCCTGTAACGGGAGGCCTCTTGTTTGACAATGGCAGTAGTCGGGACTATTATGAAGTTAAGAAGAGTTGGTCTTCTCTGGCTAGGGCAGGAGAGGAACCCAGTGTGTGTCTATTTTGGCAACAACCTCCCCTCCTGTTCCTGCTTGAGATGATCAGAATACGCATAAAGGCGACAGGCGAGATAAGGGAGGCCACCAGGAATGAGGCCTTCGACCTTATTGATCGCGGGGTCGCTGAATTATTCAAGGGCCATCCTGTCCCTGTATATAAGGTCGAGCAGGAAAGGGAAAACCTCTATACCAACCGGCAGATGAGGACGTCTGGTAATGGTATGGTTCCAGACAAAGACAGGCCTGGCAAATAGCCTGAATCCTTAAATGCATTTAAGGATTGGCCTCTTCGCTTGATAAGTTGTTCTTCTGGTGTAATAATGGAATGGAAGGAAACAAAGAATGGCGGTTAAATCCTACGCACTAACGACACCGACACGGGCGGCAGAATATATGGGGATAAGTGTCCCTACGGGTACCAATCTTAGCGTCCTCGAAAGAACCATAGACTCGGCGACCGACTTCATTGAGGGGATTATTGGGCGAAGGTTAAAAAAGACCACATATACGCAGGAGATGTACGATACTGAAAGGGCTGAGACGCTCAACCTTAAGAACTTCCCCGTTATCAGCTCGGAAACTTTTACCTTGGAGCGAAGAAGTAGCGCTTTGAATGAGGATGACTGGGACACGGTTGATACAGAATATTACCATGTGGATTATAACTCTGGAGTTATCCAAGGGGCAGGCGGGTTGAGGTTTGCCAGGACTGTCAAGGGATACCGCGTCACTTATACGGCCGGATATGATTTTGATAACACAACGACTTTCCTGGGGGACATTTCAGAAGTCGGTGACCTCGAACTGGCGGCTTGGATATTGGTCGAGGCGATCTGGAACAACAAGAAAGGTGGCTTCAGTATTGCTTCCGAAAGGATTGGCGATTATAGCGTAACTTACAGGAAGGCTTTGCTGGAGAATGAAGATTTGAAATCTATCCTAGACAAGTATTCTGCCTTTGACCTGCCAGCCGTTATCACCCCATACCAGGAGGACTAGGTGGCGATACACAGGTTCTTTACAAAGGACATAGTCATAAGGAGGCTTTCGACGGTTAGCGGGTACAAAAAATCGTTTCAGAGTACCGCCACTGTCGAGGGGCATATACAGGAGATGTCGAGGCAGACAAGGGAAAGGCTCGGCATAGTCGAGGAGAGGGCTTGGTATGCCTGGTTCGACATCAACGAGGACGTTAGGGAAGGTGATATCCTTATGGACGAATATGGTACCGAATACAGGGTTACTGAGGTTACCAAGAAGGATTACGGCACGAACGAGCACCGGCAGGTAATAATGCAGGAGGCCAACGAATGACAGAATTACATTTAGATTTTACTCCGCCATTAGCAAGCTTAGGAAATGCTTTTCAGAAAGTTGAAGTAGCTTCTCTTGTCAGCAAGGCAATCAACGAGGCGGCGGCTAGGACGGAAAGATTTGGCAAGCAACTGTCACCAGTGGATACTGGAAGGCTGAGGGCAAGTATCGGCTTCACGCTAGCTACGGTGCAGACGCTGAAGTCGGTAATAGAAACCCATACAGAATATGCCGTCTTTGTACACGAAGGAACTCGGTATATGAGGGGTAGACCATTTATGGAAACTGGCGCTGGATTTGCTGTTGGAGACTTGCCGACTGATGCCTCTGGCAGGATAGAGCAGGAATTTATAAAAGTATTCAAATCTTTGCACTAAGATGAGTTGGAAAATAATTAGGCCACAATTAAAAACGCTTTTGGATACCGTTTCAACCCTGCAGGAAGTATCTAAGGCCCCGAAGATCAAGTTTGGCGGTTATCCTGCCGCCCATATAGTTCCATCTGAAAATTCTGGCGATTATGAGACGACAAAGGAAAATATCAGGACGTACTCCTTTACCGTCAGGCTTTTTTATGAAACCAAACAGACAACCATTGAAGATGCCATGCTTGCCTTGGAGGAGGTTGTTGACAGCGTAATTGACTTGTTCGACCAGGAGGACATGAAAGGGGTTACCACTAGGACAGTCGGGATCGGCTTGCCGGATGGCTACACTTTTATCAATATTTTTGCTACCCCTGGCCGGTGGGGAGTGCTCGAGGAGGACCAGCTCCTAATGGCTGAGATTATTGTTAGGGTAAGAATATCCATTGACGTATCTTGACTTATTTGACAAGCCATTTTTTATGGTTCATAATTTAACCTAGATATGACCAAGTTCATAGGCCGTTTGGTGAATGTCGGAGTAGGCAGGGAAAGCACACGAGGAGCAGGGGCAACCCCAGCCTACGAGGTTCCTAATACCTCCTTTTCCTTCGATGACAAAGTAGTCAAGGCTCGTTCTGTTGGTTCGTTGAGTAATATCACTGACAGTGAGGAAGCATTCGTCACTACCAAGTATGGTCAGGGCGACCTGGAGGGTGAGATTAGGAGCAAGTCTTTTGGTCTTTTCCTCTATGCAATGCTGGGGACATACAGCGTTGCCGGCCCAACTGACTCCGCTTACACGCACTCCTTCACTGTTAGCCAGAGCAACCAGCACCAGTCGCTGGCCATAGTTGTCTCCGATTCTAACACTACAGAACTTTATAAGCTGGTGATGCTAGACAGTTTGGAGATAAGGCTGGAGTTGGACCAGATTGCCACCTTTGCCGCCTCATTTATGAGCAAGTGCGGCAGGAGTACGGGTTTGACTGTTCCGGCGGTGGTTGCCGAAAGCAAGTTTACCAAGAAGCACCTGTCCGTCAAGCTGGCCGATGCGGTCGGCAATTTAGCGGCGGCAACGGCGATATCCGTCAAGAGTATTTCCCTAAAGATTAGCAAGAACGTGGCCTTGGACGATGTTCTTGGCACGGCAGAACCAGAAGATATCCTCAACCGCCAGCTTTCGGTAGAAGGCGAGATAACCCTCAACTACGAGGCCGAGACCTACAAGAACTACATGAAGAATGATACCAACAGGGCGATGGAGATCGCCTTTACTAATACTGACGCAACCATTGGCACTGGTACGAACCCGTCATTGACGATCCAGATGCCAAAGGTCGATTTTTTCGACTGGGAGCCGTCCTATGATTTGGACGAGATCGTCACGCAGAAGATCAGTTTTAAGGGCAGTAGGGACGTCACGAATTCGCTGGAAGTCATAAGCACCTGCTCATTGGTGAATGACGTCACTACGTACACCTAGGAAGGCTGGGTAATATGAAAAAATTCGGTATAGTCAAAAAGTTCTCTTTGGATTTTCTTGGCGAAGGCTGGAAGGACGCCTATATCAATTTCAGTCCCCTGACGATTGTTGACATAAAGACGAAGTTCCCTTCCCTGCTGAAGCTCAGCGCCGAGAATAAGGACGATGTCATCAAGGGAGTTGATTCCGTTTTGATAATGATGAAGGAAAAGTTTGTTGACGGTAAGGCTGTCGAGTCCAGCGGTGGCCTGGTTGACCTAACAGTGGACGACCTGGAGCAGTTGCCTGTGGAGGTATTGTCGAGGGCGCTAAGTTTTTTATCCCAAGGAGCCACGCCAAGTATTCAGGCGCCTTCCGGGAAATCCTGAATGCCAAAGGACCACTCCGTAACCTGAAAGGGAAATACCTAAAAGCGATGGACTTCATTGAGCAATACGCCTACCGCAAGGAGTTTGGCCTAAGCTATGGCGACTTCCTAAAAGAACCCCTGGAATTCTACCTGGTCAATAAAGAAATAATGGCGATCATAGCCGAGATCAACAGAGCCAATATTAGGAAGGCAGAAAGGGATTCCAAGCATTAAATTAGACTTTTCTTTCAATGACTTTATAATGAGATTAGATGGAAGAAAGGATGGTGATGTAAAATAGCCGCGACTACAAATGTTGAGGTAATAATCAGCGCAAAAGACAATGCCTCATCGGTAATAAAAGGGGTTGGGTCCTCAGTTTCCAAGACAGCAAAAGGGATAGAGGTTGACTATAAGGCCGCTGGATTGGCGGCTGGCGCCTTTCTCGGCTCGTTGACCGCTTTGGCTGCTGGTGCAGTGAAGGTCGCCTCATCCTTTGAGCAAAACCGCATTTCATTTGAAACGATGCTTGGCTCGGCTGACAGGGCCAAGAGGATGATGGCAGATTTAGCAAAGTTTACATTGGAGACCCCCTTTGAAATGTCGCAAGTAACCGAAGGGGCGAAGAAGCTTCTAGCCTATGGTACTGCGGCCGATGATATCATCCCTACTTTTAAGATGCTTGGCGATATCGCGGCTGGTGTCGGGATGGAAAAGCTACCGAACCTTACGCTGGCGTTCGGGCAAGTCCAGGCGGCTACCAGGCTTACAGGAATGGAACTAAGGCAGTTTACCGAGGCTGGCGTGCCTTTGCTGGATATGTTATCGGAACAGATGCAGAAGCCAGTTTCCGCGATCAAGGATATGGTTAGCGCTGGTGAGGTTGGCTTTGAGGATGTCAGGAAAGCCTTGGCCTCTTTGGCTGGCGAAGGCGGAAAGTTTGAGAACATGATGCTAAAGCAGTCCAAGTCCTTCAGTGGGTTAATGTCCAACATTAAGGATAAGATCAGCCAGGCCATGTCAGAGATCGCCGGAGTATCGGTTGCCACCGGTGAGATAAGGGAGGGTAGCCTATTTGCTGTTCTTAAGGAAGCGGCAGAGAAACTCTATGCAATTCTGAATGTTGTTACTCCTAAGCTAGTAGAATTTTCCAACTGGTTCGCACAGAACCAAGCCGCTTTAGCTATAACGGCTGGAATTATTGGTAGCTTATTGGTTTTGGCTCTTGTAGCGCTTGTGTCTGCCCTTAGCACGGCTCTTGTCCTCATGGGTACTTTTGCGGCGGCAGGTGCGGCAATTGGGGCCGTTGCCTACCTAATCTATCAAGCTTGGACGACTAATTTTCTGGGAATACAGGATGCAGTCAAGGTGTGGTCAGAATTCTTTATATCTGCATGGGGATGGGTCAAAGTAGCGATAGAAAACGTGACTAATTGGCTTACTTCTACTGCATTACCAGCTATCCAAGCATTCTTTACTTTCACTTATAACTTACTGATGTATTTCGTCGCTGTATGGCAATTTGGGTGGGCAGTTATCAAAACTGTCGCCCTTACTGTTTTTAACTGGTTCTGGGATTGGGCTGGTCCAACTATAATGGCTTTCTTCGATATGGTTATCTCTTATCTGCAATCTTGGGTAGCGGGCTGGAAGTTACGGTTCGATCTAATTGTGGCTATTGTTAAAGAAGTCACTGGTTGGTTTATGACTTATGTTTATCCAACTTTGCAATCCGCTTTCAACTCGATTGCTAGTGCCGTCAATTGGCTTTGGAAGCAATTCGAAGAAAGGTTCAACTGGATTAAGGAAAAGGTTGAAAGTGTGATCTCTTTCATTAGAAACTTGATTGACAACTTCAAGCCAAAGATTGACATTGGGATAAACCTTCCCGATATTGAAGGCGCCTGGAACAACCTCAAGACGAGGGCGCGGGCAATCGGTGTCCCTGGCTTTCAGACTGGCGGTATTGTCCCCGGCCCGGTCGGCGCTCCTGCCTTGGCGATGGTGCATGGCGGGGAAAGGATAAGCCCAACAGGGCTGGGTGGAGGCAACACAGGGGGGGGCGGAGTAACATTTAACGTCAGCATTGGTTTGTATGCCGGTACGGAAACGGAGAAACGGAACATTGCCAGGGATCTCTATTCAGCTCTTTTACAGGTGGCCCAGTCACAGAACAAAACGGTCGCACAGTTAATGAACGGATAACAATATGTCATTCACGCTCGGCGATACTATCCTACCTAACCCTAAGGAAATGACAAGGGAGTTTATCGAAAGGAGCGCCGAAAATCTATTAATAGCGGGCAGGACGACAAAACGGATGGAAAACAGGAAGGAGAGGTTCATTCTGAAGTACCAGAATCTAACTCAGGCCCAAGTAGGAAGTATCCTTTCTGAATATGAGTTACATACAACAAGGTTGTTTATCGTCAATGATACGAATATGCCAATAGGACCAACTGATGTCTTTATTGATGTTTCCGACCGTGAATATCCTATTAGCGGCCCATCATATAGACAGGACCTGACTCTTGTCTTAACCGAAGTTATATGAAAAAGGCAGAAAAGATTAAAAAAGTAGAAAGAGGAGACATTCTTTATGCTTGGCTCAGGAATTAGCTCGGAATCAATTTGGACTCCCTTTGATAGTATCTGTACAGCGACTATTAGGTCTGTACGGGCCCAATGTTTGATAGCCTGGACCAGGTCAACTGACGTAGCCAGTTATGCGGTAGTCGGCTCATCGCTGGTAGGCGGATACGATATTGTCAAAGGTATTGGGGACGCTGGCATAAACGAGGCGGATTCGTTTTTCTACTTTGACGAAACCAGTCGTGTTATTAGGCTTGAGTATGAAAGGCATCTTGTTGAGCCGTTGGGTGGGACTTCTATCGCGATGGCCGATATAGTCTTGGACAACACCGATTTGAGGTTTACTCCGGATTATAGCGCCACTATTGGGACAGCTATTAGGCCGAACAGGCCGTTCAAGATGTTCATTGGCTTCCAGGTCGCAGGGCAGGAGAGGATGATCCCGATAATCGAAGGGCTGACCTTACAGCCGCAGGAGGACAAGATTAGGAGAACGGTTACCATCTCTGCCTATGACTTCATGAAATACATTAACGAGAAGCCACAGGAAACGGCCATCTATACTGACCAAAGAAGTGACCAGATTATTGAAGATATCCTTTCCAGGGCTGGTATAGGCTCGACCTTGTATGAGCTTGACCAGGGGCTTAACACAGTCGGTTTTGCTTGGTTTGAGAAGGGACAAACGGCAGGGGATAGGATAAAGAAGATATGTGAGGCAGAGGAGGCTATTTTCTATCAAGATGAAATGGGGATATTTAGATTTGAGAATCGCGACAAGTACTCCAAGGCTCCATATAATACTGCCGTCTGGACGATCGAACCAGATGACATCATAAACTGGAAGCAGGAGCTGAACAGCCAGATTATTAACCGTGCCATTATCAAGGGTGCCCCTAGGTCCGTCAAGGGCGAAACCGAGGTTTGGCGGGACGGGGTTGAGGAGGAGGTCGCGGCAGGAACGACCGTTACCGTCTGGGCGCAGTTCGACGACCCTGTTTCCAGCCTAACGTCGCCTGTGGCTACGACTGACTACACAGCCTATACCGCAACTGGTGGAGGAGGTTCGGATATCACTGCCGACGTTGATATTACTTTGACTTCTTTTACCACAACAGCCAAGCTAGAGATCACCAATAATAACGCTTCCAAGGCTTATGTTAATCTCTTGAAATTGAGAGGGGCGCCAGCTACTGTTGACTATGAGATCACGGAGGTTTACCAAGATGATGATTCGGTTGAGGAATATAATGAACACCAGCAGGAGGTTGGCAATGAATTCATTGATAATCGGACATTCGCCAAGTCGATGGCGAAAGGGATTGTTAAGAGGCATAAGGATACTATTGGTGTACTGAAACTGACGGTCAGGGGGTTGCCGCAATTGCAACTGCGCGATCAGGTGAGGATCAAGGATAACGATCTGGGAACTTATAAGAATTACCGGCTGATTGGGATACAAGGGGTCTATGAGCCAGGAAGTTTTATCCAGAACTTAACTCTCAGGGAAGTTACAAGCAACGAATCACAATGACAGTAACAGAGGAAAGCGTAAGGGTGACACTTAGGAAGCCTGTCGAGAGAGTGGCTTGTCGTGCGTACCTTGGGGCCAATCAGTCGAATATCGCTTCGGCGTCTGATGTTAAAGTTAGCCTTGCCGTGACTGAGTATGACCTGGGTGAAAACTTTGACACTGCCACCAATTACCGCTTTACGGCTCCAGTTTCCGGCCTATACAATATTATCGGGCAGGTTACTTATGTTGATTCTAGTGTTCAAGCTGACAAGAGCTATAAGGCAATGATATTCAAGAACGGAACTGCCATCAGCGGAGCTAGTGTCACGGCTTCGGTAGCTGAGTATGTTTCGGCCGTGACTGCTACGGAAGCATACCTAGAGAAGGATGACTATATCGAATTGTTTGCTTATACTAGCGGGACTGGCGATACAGTGGACATATATGGCACTTCAGCCTACACATACCTTGTTATCAGGTTGATTACCAAGGAGGGAATAAAGCAGTGAGAAAAGTACAAGCTTCGGCAAGGACGGCACTTGATGTTAAGCGGAAAGGGCGGGGTAGGATTGAGATATACTCTTTCTTCCCCTGCGATAGGGGTGATTGTAAATGCCAGGGGATAATCAAGAAATGGAAGGAAAGGCTAGCCGTGATGAATGACGGGCAAAAGGAAGGGGAAATTAGAAGGGTTAAATTCCTAACTTGCCCAAGGGATAAGACAGGCATGAGCCGTTACCAGATATCGTGCAAGAAATGTGGCGAAGTACTCGGCTACTGTTGGGCTACTGATGACTCCCTTTCCGATTGGTGCGACCTGCATTATGTCAACTGGACAGACGGCAAACAATGGCACGGATGCCTGACTCCGCACATTTCGCCGATAACCCAGGAACTTTGCTTTGAGTGCTGTTGTGGGGCCGATACGAGGGATTTTCGGGCAAATATGACGATATCGGAAAAGCGGGCAATGGCAATCGAGAAAACCAACAGTATTGGAAGGGGATTCGGGAAGACAAAATCGGCATTCCAAGTTAGAAAAGTTGCGAATAGTATGTTACCATTTAAGTAGCTGGAAATAAGGAAACAAAAAGATGGCAGACATTCTCTACACCTCGGTCACTTGGACAGTCGGTGACGTTATTACCGAAGCAAAGCTAGACGCAATGGTGGCCAATGACAGGGCGGTGGATTCGCACGACCAGGGAATGTTGATAACGGAAAGGGCGATTCCTTCCACTCCGTCATCCAACAAGCTATACCTTTATGCTAAGGACAACAGTGGAGTTTCCGGACTTTTCGTCATTAATGATGCTGGCACTAACTTCGAGGTCGGGGAAAGGCAACCGATGTTCGTTTTTACAATCGTCGGAACTTTGGCTACTGGAACGTCTATGACTCCCTTGCTTGTTGCTCCCAGGACACTTACGATAATCAAGGCTTACGCCAATGTCAAAACGGCACCGACTGGGGCGGCCCTGATCTTTGACATAAACAAGAACGGTACTTCTATCTGGGCCTCTACCCAGGCAAACAGAGTGCAAATAGCGGCTTCGGCCACTTCTGGGACGAAGACGTCTTTTGATACCACTGCCCTGTCTGAAGGCGATGTCCTTACGCTTGATGTTGACCAAGTCGGATCGACGATAGCCGGGGCCGACGCCACGATTAGCCTCAAATGCAAATAACATGGCCCAGTTCATTAGTTTTGGTAACGGACATGATGGGAACAAGGTTGTCAGCGGAACCGAAGATGTAAACACTAGGACTTCCTGTAGTGGCTCAGCCGGGGCGACAACATTAAGTGTAACTTCCGAATCTGGTTTTGTGGCTGGCGATATGGTGATGATCCACAAGAGTCGTGGAGATACAACCACAACCTGTGGCACCTATGAGATCAATTTTGTGGTATCGACTTCTTCTGGACAGTTAACCTTACTTTATCCCCTTGTCAATTCTTATCAGGATTTAGGAACGAATCAGTCACAATGTATCTTAGTCCCTCAATATTCATCCTTAACAGTACCAGTTTCTACGACAATAACTCCTTCCTCTTGGGATTTGAACGTCGGTGGAATAACAGTGATCGCTTGCAACGGCTTGGCAAATATTGTTGGGACAATTTCCGTTAATGGGTCGAATGGGGCTAATGGCGTGAACGGTGTTAATGGCCCGACGACGACTGGTGGTAGTTATTATGGTGGTCCTAACGAGCAAGGTGGACAACAGGGTTACCAAGGCGAGGGTACTGGCGGTGTGGGAACAAGTAGTACTGCCGCCAATGGTAATGGTGGTGGAGGAGGTTATGAGAATGGGAGTGAATCCTGGGGCAGCGGTGGTGGGGGTGGACATGCAAACAGCGGAGGTAATGGAACAGCTAACTCTCTTGGGTCAGGAGGTACAGGAGGGGCTGTTGCTGGGACATCTGATTTAACGACAATGGTATTTGGTGGTGGTGGCGGTGGTGGGGCAGTCAGGACTTCGGAACAAGGTGGTGCTGGCGGTTCGGGTGGTGGCATTATTGTCCTTCTTTGCAGATATATCCAACTGACTGGGGCAGTCAGGGCTAATGGAGGGAACGGGGGCAATCCTTCATATCTAAGTGGTGGCGGTGGCGGTGGAGCCGGAGGCTCCATTCTGATTAGGTCGGTAAGTGTCATTCTTGGTAGTGGCTTGATTACGGCGACAGGCGGCTCTGGCGGGACTAGTGCTGGTAGTGGTTCGGTAGGAAGAATTAGGATTGAGGCGTGTAGCCGGACAGGTACAACTAACCCGCTTGCTTCTGAATCAGTCGGCGGTTTCAGCTATTGTGGCTCAGCGGTACAGGTCATCGAGTAAGTTCAAAACTTGCAAAGTCTTTGTTATGTCTTAAAATCAAAATAGTGGAATATACCAAAGACAAGCTGATCGGTGTCCTGCTGGAAAACTCGACCAAGATGAACGAGGCGCTCGTCGGCATCAAGGACGCCATTGAGAGCATCAACGACCAGAACGTGCTCCATTGCCAGGCAATCGAGGAAAACACCAAGACTTCGCAGAACCTGGTCTCCGCCACCAATTCGACCTACAAGCTCTTCAAGTGGGTCATGATCGCCCTTGTGATGGCCATTATCATGCTGGCTGGGGCAGAGAAGGTACTGACCTTTATTCCGTTATTCCCCTAACATGATCCAAAGCATATACTCTGCTGGGGCGGTGGTAAGGATGCTGTTGTATCTTTGGGTAGCCTACGAGTGTGCTCTGCTTGCCTATCTTTATCTGTTCGGATATGAAAAGATGAAGAAAAGCCCGATCATCGGCGCGCTGAAAGACCTGTTCGTCTGCCTTGGCCTGTTCTTTTTCTGTTTTGCCTTTGTCGCCATCACCATCCCTTTCGACGGCAAATACCGCGAGTCCTTGTTGGTAGTTGCCATAGCACCGACCGTAGGGGTCATCTACACTTTGAGGCGGTTCCGCCACTGGAGCTTGACTAAAAATGGGGAAAGGAATAAAAACAAATAAATGGCCAAAAGCGTACTTATCATCTGCGGCCACAAGAACATTGAAGGCATTACTGCCAAAGGCCTGCGGACATGGCGGGCCTGGTCACAACTGGCCAAGTCAACAGGGGCGTCTGGTGAAAAGGATTGGGTATGGGACAAGCTCATGCCACTACTTCGCGACAAGCTAATCACCGCTGGGATCCAGGTTTACATCACTGACGCTATTTACCATGAGGAAACCTACAGTCGGGATTATGATCTTTGCGTCGCCCTCCACTTTGACGCCGGGGGAGAAAATTCCCGTTGCATGATCTCTAAGCCCCGCCCGGATATTGTTCCGCCTTTCATTACCAGCGAGGCTTCCCTCCAGTCCGACCATTTCATTTCCCATTGGAACGAAACATATCCGGCCAAGACGGGGATAAAATTGCGCAATGACGCCGTTACTGTAGGGATGACAGACTATTACTGTTGGGACTATGTTGGAGTCAATACCCCTTCTGTCATTATTGAACACGGTAATAATACCTGTCCATCTGACCATGAGACCATGTTCGACAGGACGAACCTGGTAGCAGACGGTGATGTTGAGGCAATACTTAAATACTTTCAGATACAGTCTGAGGAGACTGACCAGAAGTTTCACCTGGTGCAAGGGGGTGTCGAGATAAAGACCTATGACAAAAACCCCGATGACATTATTTTGGAGCTTTCGGGTAAACTTAAAACGTCTGACGATGCTTTGGCAGGCAAAACATTGGAGGCGAACGAGCTACGAGGAGAGTTGGAAAAGCAGGAAAGAGACAATGTTGACCTTAGTAACCAGCTTCTCAAGGCACAGTCGGAGAAGAATGATGCCAATCGTGAGCTAGCCGTCGTTCAAGGACAGATAGAAGGGTTCCAGAACGAGATTGACAAACTGCGTGACCGCGTGACTATACTTGACACGACCAGATTGGAGCTTGAGCAGAAAGTCAAAGATGCACAATACCTACAGGCGAGCCAATTGTCTATTGGCATATTGGCCAAGGCTTTCATTACCAAGTTATTTCATGGCAAAACGGAAGAGACGTAAGCTGTTTCGTTCTAGGTGGCGGAGGGGGGGTGAATAACAATGATAAAAACAACAGGAATATTGGAAACACCAATAGGCAAGATGGTGCTGGAAGCGTTGCGCTGGGCGGTACTGGCTTTTGCCTCAACCTTGATAACCAAACTGCTCGAGCTGGTTCCAAATGCCGAGATTGATTCAAATCTCACTGTTTACTTGACGATCTTTTTGCGGTTTATTGACGCGGCATTACACAAATCTGGAGTGGCAGAAAAAGGAATTACCAGGTTTTAGTTATGGGGAACAAGAAGGGCGGAAGTTTCAACTCAACTCAATTGGGTCAGCCAGGGGAGGCTATCCTTCCGCCTATTGTTATTATATCAAATAATATCAAATGACTGAAGCAAATCGTTCGTCAGAGTGGCTTCTCTGGTTCAGAAAGAGAGAGCAGGAGAAGCATGGTATTAGACCAAAAGATGACAGGCAATCTACGCTTGAGAGCCAATACCCAAAGCATGAATATACGATAAAAGAGAGAGGGGGTGCAATTATGGAGCGCAGAAAATTTATAGAGATAGCAGGAATGGCAGGATTGGCTGGACTAGTAGGAAAGACAGACATCGCCACGAGGGAATCGGTAGAGTTTGCCGAGAACGAGTCATCAATGTCGAAGGTTGTCACTAGGACGGTAATGGACACGGAAAGGCTAGTGTTTAGCTCGCTTGGCTTGAAAATGACACTTCAGGAACAGCTTGCGATCTACCAAATGGCGGCAGATGCGATAGACAAGGGGGTAGATCCATTCCAGAAGGATTTTTGGCAGAAGGTTAAAGAGGCTCAACCGGAAGATAACCCTAATACTACATTGGCCAGTTATGTTGGGATTAAGCAGGAATTAAGGAGAGCTTGATGACCAGGAAAGAAAGGGAGCCGGTGATAGAACCGATGAGCGAAGAGGGTTTTTACGACAAGTTGCACCAACTTGAGGACTATTGGGCGAATATTGTCATCAACGCCAAGCTGAAAGTGATGGAATTGGCCGAGATGAGGGAAAAGGCTTGTCGTGCCGTTGACGAAGGGCAAACTGTTCACTACTTTACAATGAATGGTGAGCCAATGATTGAAACCTATCCAAAAGAGAGGGCTGGATTTATAAGAGATGTACAATGTCCGAACGCGAGAACTCGATCATAGTTGACGGTAAGGGGACTTGGGCCGAAGTATCCAAAACCCCTATTTCCTCATCCCCGGAAGTAGATGACAGGCTTCTTAAAGAAAACAAACCATTCAATATAGACCAATTTGCTGATGAGCTTGGGTTAGGGGTAGAGGTAGTTAAGGAGGCGATAGATGGCCTTAGAAGGAAAGGCTACAATTTTGAGAACTCCGGGGAAACCTATGTCCGGGGCAAGTCGGCCAGGGGCGGAAATGTTTACGATGCCACTAGGCGCTTTGACGGACAGCATTTTCTGTTTGGGATAGTTTCCGACAAGCATTATTGCGACAAGCAGACAAACGAGGAGGCAGTGGAGCGAATGTACGATACTTTCGAGAAGGAAGGGATAACGACCGTCTTTGACTGTGGCGACCTGACCGCTGGGTGGAAGGTCTATCATGGGCAGGAGATGGAGCTGACCCACTTCGGCCAGGATGAGCAGATAGATTATGTTATCAAGAGCCATCCCCGCCGGAAGGGGATCACCACTTTCGCTATATCAGGCAACCATGACCTGAAGGAATATGAGAGGGGCGGTGCTGACCCACTGGTGCAGATAGAACATTGTCGGGACGACATTGTTTATCTTGGCCAGCTTTCGGCCAATGTCAAGCTGACTGAAGGGGTGACATTGGAGATGCTACATCCAGGTGGTACTTACCCATATGCACTTTCTTACAAGGCGCAACGGGACATCAATAACCGCCAGCCGAACCAATTGCCGGACATTCTGGCATATGGCCACTATCATGGTGCTTTCTATATGTACTATCGAGGAATACATTTTATCCAGGCACCGACTTTCAAAAACCAAGGCCTGTGGGAGAGGCGGATGGGGCTAAACCCTGTCGTCGGGGGCTGGGTGGTAGAAGCGGCAGTTTATGGTGATAGGATCGGCTGGTTCAAACCGCAACTACACACCTTTGATAGGAAGGGATAGCTGATTCATATTAGTATAGATTGGGGCTTGACAATCCATAGAAAATATAATAGAATGTAACTGTAATGGGGCAAGCGGATTTAGATGTATGTCGGATGGGCTTTCGGGTCTCGCCGACTTGTCTAAATATTGCGGATTACCGCCTACGCTTTCTTGAAGCTTAACAAGCGGGGAAGGTGAATGCCCAAAAACTGACACTTTTATCGTACAAAAAAATAATAGCTTGTCTCTTGGGCAGAAGCCGCTGATAACACGAGCTTTTGCCCAACAGAGAGGTTAATTAGTCAAAAAGGAAAAAATGAGACTTTACCGACAAGGCGATGTGCTTTTCAGGGAAGTGGCTACCATTCCCGAAGGGGCGAAGTTAAAAGGCAACAAAGTAGTGGCCGAGGGTGAGGTTACCGGTCATAAGCACCAGTTTCCCCCCGATAGCCAAGTCCAGCTCTACCAGTTGGACAGCCGCTTATACGCCCATGTTTCCGTGCCGACACCGATCGAGCATGAGAAGCATGACGACATTATTATTGAAAAGGGCGAGTATGAGATCGTTCCCGAAAAGGAGTTTGACTACTATGAGAATGATCTTAGAAAGGTGGTGGACTGATGGAGATAAACGCCGAGGCTCAAGCGGTAATAGATCGGATTGCGGCGGTGATGGCTAAACCGCCTCGGTTTAATGCGGAAGCCATCACACAATGCTTTAAGCGTCAGTATGAGTTGTTGGTATGAAGATGCCTAATGTAGAGGTGGGTAAAGACTTGGTGTATGGATATAAAGCCGCACGGGATGCCGCATGGGGTGCCGCATGGGGTGCCGCATGGGATGCCGTATGGGGTGCCGCACGGGGTGCCGCACGGGGTGCCGCATGGGGTGCCGCACGGGATGCCGCATGGGATGCCGCATGGGATGCCGCACGGGATGCCGCCGTATTAAATACTGGCTTAAAAGACAGTGCCAGCTTAAGGTTTCTCGCTTTAGAAATGGAAATGTTAAGAGCTCTCGAAAACGGGCTTGGATGGTACTTCCCTATGAAAAACAAACTAATTTTGATCCCCATCCCGAAGATTGCGGTTGATGAGAGGAAGCGACTGCATAGCCTTGAGAAGCCTGCTGTCAGCTGGAGAGGCGGGGCCAAGTTTCATTTTATTCATGGGGTGAAGTTCGACAAGATCCTTTGGGAAAAGGTAAGAAGGAACAGGCTTTCAGTAGAGGAGATGTTGGGGCTGAAGAACACCGAACAGCGCATGGCTGTCCTGAAAGTGAAAGGCCCTGATGCGTTGTTGGCCGAGGCTAATGCTGTCATGGTTAACCAGACGCCGAGCAAGAAGTACCAGCTTTATCTTATCGAGAATGTCTTTAGCCAACCGGCCTACTTTTTGAAGTATGTTTGTCCATCCACCGGCAGGGTTTATGTTTCGGGTGTTGAACCCGAAGTAGGCAAACTGAAGGATGCTGGCAAGGCTATAGCTTGGAAGTGGGGGCTTGAGAAAGAGGAATACGGGCAAATTATTGAAGCGAGCTAAATGAAATACACACATAGAAACTACAAAGGTCAGTACACCGCCTGGGCAGCCTCCAGGTTCGGAGTGGCGGTGCTTGCTGGCACGATTATTCTTTCTTTGGCGGGCTGGGTGGAGCGGACGAACGACCCCCGGTGTAAGGGGTTGTTCACGCCGATTGCCTGTGAAGATGCGTTCAAGAATTACACCAAGATGGTCGCTGAGATGACGACCAATGGCTGGAAACCTTACAAGTGGAGTTACAAGACAAAGATTAACTTCTGAGGAAGGAGGTGAACCGTGAAGACCATTCAGGAATTAAAGCAGGAACTCAGAGACGCAAAGATTACCGCTTTCAAGAATGCGAAGAGCCAACTGGATGTCCTCGGTATTTGGAGACAGGACAAGCGGGTGAAGATACCGAATCAAGCCAAGCTGTTCTTCTGTTCAGGGTGCCGGAGCAACTACTACAACGGCGTAGGCGCTTCGGAGTGCTGGTGTCTGAACAAGGCTAAGCTATGCAAGAGAAGGATTTATCGGAGTCTGAACAGCACTAAGCCGGAGGAGGTTATTACCCTCAACTGCTACACACAGGAATATCACTGAGTCTTGCGCCTGATCTCGATTTCGCAAGACTTCGAGATCGGGACGGAGGACTTTGACAATTCAATGCTTGGGTGGCGGAATAGTGGGGGAAATAGTAGACGCTAGGGCTATAGACCAAGGCTTTAGGAGCCGTGCAAAGTGACCCGCCCTCGAAATCTTTGCCCCAAGCATTGAGTTGTTAAAACAATGACACGCTACACGTACACACTGCTGAAGGACGGGAGAGCTATATCCCTACGTCGTGCCACCACAGCGAGGCGTTTTGGCGGACTTTTAGCTTCGGCAAAATCCCAGATTCAACGAAAAAAGGGCGTCGTCCACCTGAAGGTCAACTACGGGCGCATGATGAGCAACTTCGGCGTCAAAGAAGAATTCATCAACGAGGGTTACTACGACAACTACGAAGACTTACTGTTAGCATGGCAAGCATTTAGCCATTGATTAGCCGACCGGGGTTCAAATGCCAGGGGTCGGTTCACAGAAAAGCCTGGCAGCTAAAACCTGATGCGCCCCCGAGGCGGTTATTAGTGAGTTAGAAAGGAAAGTATGAGGATCATTACTTGGTTGCTGTTACTGGCAACGATCATCTCGGCGGTGCTGTTCTACCGCTGCAGTAAGGAGAACCTGGAACTGCGGCAGGAGAACGCCGAGATGCGCTACGAGCTACAAAATAAGTGAAGGAAAACGAACCAAGGTGCGAACTGGACAGGCTCTCCTTCGTCTATTTGCGAGGGGGGTTGGTTCAGATGGGGACTTACCGGCCCATTCCGTGTACTTTGGAGGGGTACCGAAGAAACGAGACCCCTGTAAGGACAATAGAGGTGGAGCCGTTCTGGATTTGTCGGTACAAGGTTACAAACCTTATGTTCGAGGCCTTCAAGCCCCACGAGAGGGCAGAGACGTCCCCATCAGACGAATGCCCGGTTACGGAGATTACTTACGGGGAGGTCTTGTCATTTATTGACTGGCTCAACAAAGACACAGGCAAGCACTTCCGCCTCCCCACCGAAGGCGAGTGGTGCTTCGCCGCCGCCCCCTTCGGACAGGAGTATCCCCACGGCAACACCCCTAACTTCGATGCCGGTCATGTACACGGGGACAGCCTTCCTAGAGGAGCCTTGCCCGTAGGCGATCCCCGTTTCCCTAGAAACTGCTACGGGTTGGACCAGATGGGCTACAACGTTTCAGAGATGACACAGGGGATGTATTACACCGAAGGACACAACGGGGCGGAAACAGATGGGGCTTACTGTATCGTCAAAGGAGGAAACTGGG
>Ga0265297_10003891_pt1 | contig 25717 bp, 30 predicted proteins | sample Munlanlwell13791_FD_192502 | JGI IMG/M metagenome (GOLD analysis project Ga0265297, IMG submission 192502) | Leachate microbial communities from a municipal landfill in Southern Ontario, Canada - Leachate well 137-91 | ecosystem: Engineered > Solid waste > Landfill > Unclassified | place... | reverse complement strand
CATCTTTGTAGGTTAGGGTTTCTAAAATTGGAATCCATCCACTATTTAACATTGATGCATTGAGTAAGATTCCCTCAATTGTTGCTGAGTCTGCCGTGATATCTGTATGAGCTCCATCCAGACCATGCTCTTCTAGTAACCCTTCCAGCATTCGATTCCACATATCAGCCGTGAGTTTGATTTCTACCACTGCTCCTGCTGCGTGTTCTTGAGCAGTTCCTTCAACCCCTCGATCACAGTCAACTACGTTGGTCCCAGAAACAGTTCCAACAATGGTTTCTTCAAGACTTGGTGTTTTAGCCCCAGTCAAGGAGACGCGGTCCACAATAAACTCGATCGCATCACCATCCTGGAATACCGACGGCACTGTTGTGAGTGGCGATGTCGTTGCTACTGCGTCCGCTATTCCTCCAGCTCCAATCGTGGTGGAGAATCTTCGTGCCCCTTTTATGAATTTGTCTGTATTGGCCATAGGTCCTTTCTTTACTTGTTCCAGCTTCCAGGTGGGTCTGTTGGCACGTACCTACCTTTGGCAATAATTGAGAGAATTGTGTATCTGGTGTCTGCTTGGGTGGATGACACCCGGAATTGAATGGCGTTGAGTTCTTTATTGATAGAAATACGTTTTTTGACTGACGCCTGGGCAAAGGTAACAGGTACTTCGTCGTCTTCTCCAAAGCTGTAATCTCCAAATAAATCATTCGCGAAGTCTACCGAAGATACGGTGTCACCAATCTTTCGGCTCTTAAGCTTCTTGAGCGGTTTATTTTTCATGATCCCAAGAACCTCAAAATTGATGGTTCCTTGAGGCCGCCCAATTTCAATCACCACATCGTCAACGTCGGCGAATTGGGTTTTGTCTTTGGCGTCAACGTGTAGCAGTGGTGAGAGCCAGCTGGTTCGGAAGGCCTGACCTTTGTCTGAGGTGGCTCTATCAGTGATTTCAATGAGTCTGTTTTCACCGGATTGGACTCCCAGTAAATGAGTGCTGTTGTTGGAGTCGGTATATTCAAAGAGTTGCTCAAAACCAATATCCCAATCCCAAACCCAGGCATTTTTCTCGGTGTCGTAGAGAAAGGAAAAGTCATTGCCAACTCCGCCCTTGGAAGCTGAAAGCATAACTTTCCCTTCGTTAGAGAAAGCAATCATGTCTGGGTACTTGGCGCTATGAATGGATTTGCGGTAAGTTGGACGAATGTTGACTGACTGTTCGTCGGTTGAAAGAACGTTAAAAATCTGGGCTTTGTTTCGAAGGGCATGAACGCCTTTTTTGTTGCTAGAATAAATATTGTCGCCGGCTTCCGTGACTGCCGCCTCTCCCTGAGCTCCAATTCCACCAACAATTTTGACTGGCGTGGGAACAATGATGATGTCTTCACCAATGGTCAGGGTATCCATGGCAATCTGCCAAATTGCACCACGACCATCTGGGCTCTTGGAGAGAACAGTGGGAGCCACGTCACCTTTTCCTGTTCGGTAGTGAACAACCACAACTGGAAATTCACGGCCACCCTTGTCGAGCTCACTTCTGCCGCCGCCATAAAACCAGGAAAAGTAATTAATGTATTGAGCTACGCCAGAAAAGACAACATTGTAGTTTTCATCTATTCCCCAGATTCGGCCATTGGAAAGGGTGAGTCGGCCAAGGATTGGACCACCAGTAGTGTTGTCGTCTGGGATTTCTCGATATGGGTTGAGCGCAGCGCTGCCATCGTCGGCAAAGCTGTTAGTTGTGGTTTCAGCTAAATAGACCTGAGCTCCGCTTTCGTCAGACAGGTAGATTTCGTATCGATCAGCGCCGGCAACTGCAGTCCAGGCAAGATCAACCTTTTCTGTTGCAAGCGCCCAGGTGTCTCGGTGTTTGTTGACCGTTACGGCAGCCTCGTTGCTTCCAGCTGTAAAACCAACGCTGTTGAGAGCCACCACTCGGTAGTAGAGGTTATAGCTTCCAGCTGAAAGACCTCCTCCCCTAGTGGCAGTCAAGCCAGTTGGGTCAAGAAGAGCTGAGTTTCTCTGTACTGCTGATCCGTCATAAAAGGTAAGTCGGTCAGTTCTGTTTGTGATGTACAGGTTTCCATCGATCTGCAAGAAGCTACAGCGCTTGTTGGCAGTCATGGATACACCACCAGAAATAACAGACCAAGTTTTTCCATCGTCAGTGGATTTGTAAATTACCCCCGAGCCGCCAACGAGAACAATTTCTCTGGTATCTTCATCGACCACGTATTCCCAGGCACCACAAATTGAAGTTTCGGAAGCGGGGACTGAGCCGTAGTAAACCGTTCCGGGACGCGTGGTCCAGAGACCATCTTGTTCGAGAGTGAGATTGAGAGTTTCTGGAGATTGAGTTTTATTTTGGCGGGCTTCATCAATGTTGGTGACAGTTCCACCTTTGGCTGAGTCGATCAGTAATTGGTATGCCGGTAGCTGCCCCCCCTGGGGAATACGAATATCCATTTACATCCCAAATCCCACGTATGTTTGGTCATAGTGATCCTCAATTGATCCGAATGGTTTGTTGTCATTGCCAATTCGCATGGCTCCGATCTTTTGGTTGGCTAGCTGCTGATGAACACCGGCAAGAGTTGGTTTCTTTTGCGCATTGATGAGGGCCACAGCTGTGTGAATTGCAAAATAGGGATCACTCATTTGAATGGGAGTTGTTTCGGTGCCAGTCGTAAAGAGAGTGGCCGTGTTGTAGACAGGAAGCTTCCAGGAAGCGCCATCTTGGCTCACAGTGGGTACTGGTAGGACGTTGAGTTTTTTGGCAGTTACCGGTCCGGAAAGGAAGAATCGCGGAGCAATTGAGCCAATGGCTTCTGTTTGGTGACTCTCGTCTGGTTTTTGGTAATTGATTGGTCGGCCATCGATTGTAAGAAGCGCAGCCGGCCACTTAACTGTGGCAGAAAGGTCGTACTGGGTTTCTCCTGCTTCGAGGGTTCCGGTTTCGGTGTCAAAGAGCTCCATCCAGGTAATGTTGTCTTCACCCTCCCAGATGTTGATGCCGGCGTTGATTCCCTCGAGGTATCTCCAATAATCATCATCACCACTGGTTGGATAATCGATATCCCCCTGGGAAAAAACATGTACCTTTTTTATTGCATCTGCTATCAACAAATTTACCTCCCCAGACAACAAAAAAGACCGCCCAAAGCCAAAATGGCTTTTAAGCGGTCTCATGACACAATTTGTCTGATGACTCTGTTTATTTTATACGCTGTTTTGAAGCAAGAATCAAGGTCATGGTTAGATTACCGGAGCCCTAACTTTCACTTTTTGCTTATCAAACGTTATTGGTTGGCCAATGAGCTGCTGCGTTGCTGCAACGAGGTCGGCGAAGGACTCTCCACTACCACCAAGCAGATTTGGTGCAGTTTTTGGTGTACTGCTTTTGATCGATGGTAGAGAGGTTTGTCCCGTCGAGATGCTCGCCGCAACTGGCGCGATTTTTGGCAATTTTGGACTTGGGAGAGAACCTTTGACGTTGACGCTTTTGCCCTTCTTAGATCCAGGTTTTTCGACGAGCTCTCCAGTTTTCTTGTCGTAGGTAACTTTGTTGAGCACGTCTTTTTCGCGCTTGGAAATCAAGCCTTCGTTATACAGATTAGTGAGCACTCCGGGAGCTAAGACCCTTTGCCCATTTACTTCTTGAGTCAGTAACATGAGCGCCTCATAACGACCTTCCTTTGGAGCTGAAGCCAGAAGATCTTTAACGTATCCTGTTTTGATGTCATTGGTGAGTTTTGCGGTAAGGTAATAATCAACGTCAGCCTCATCTACTTCCTCTCCTAGGCGACCCAGTACCTCAATTTTCTGCTGCGGGAGTACATCTTCGTCTGTCAGTATATCTGTGACTATTTTGCGCCGCTCAGACTCTTTCTGAGCCTTTTTCATAGCCGTGTTTTCAGGAAGAATCTTATACTCGTCCACTCCAAAGTAGGCACTGAGCATGTCTGGAGTAGCTTCCTGAGGAGTCTTACCAAATAGTTTGGAGAAGAATCCCGGATCCTTTTTCCCAGTTGATATCTCCACCTGCCTTTTTACTGCCGCTTTGTTTTTCTTCATCGACTGAGCCGCTTTTTGTTTCTCGGAATAGGCATAAGCAGAGGCCGGATTGATTTCAAAAAGTTCCTTGAACTTGCTGATTGATTGTCCTCTTAAGTGGGCCACATCGCTACTGGCTGATGGATAAAGTGGCAACTCCAACATTCCTGGAACGGCTTCTTTCAAGGTGCGCTGACCCGTTGCAAGCTCGACACCAGTGCGAAGCCATGGGTGCGACATTTGCCCAGCAGCTGCAGCTGTTACTTTGCCAACTTTTGCCAGTGCAGGATCATCTTCCTTGTAGATTGGAGCTCCATAGAAGTTCCGGTTTGTGATCATAGTAGTGGCCGCGCTTACTGGAATGGAGGCAAAACTAGCCACTTTCTGGCCTGCCCCAGCTATATCACCGGAGAGAAGTTCTCCGCCGCCTTCAATAATTCGTCGCGGAACCGTGCCAATGGTGAATAAAAATGGTAGGTAGAATGATCTTCCGCCACCAAGTGGAATCTCCAGAGAAAGTTCTTTGCCAGGTTTGTTTTCATGCATCCATCGATCAGTAGTAGCTTTGTTGACAATGTTGTAAAGTCCCCAAGTTATTGCTGCGCCGGCGAGGAATTTTCGATTGGCTGCGTAAGCAGGGTCCTTTAAGGTTCGAGGATCGATAGACTTGAGTGTTTTACTCCAGAATCCAAGCATCGCCTCGCGGAAACTTGGAGCCATGATTGCTGCAGATAGCGCATCTTCCACTTGTCCGGGACGAGAGAAGGCGTCAGTTATGCCATAGAAGTTTCTTGTGGCCGCCGCCGCGATCTTTCTTGCTTCTTCTGCACTCCCCCCACTTTTTAGTGCGTTGCTGTAAGCGTCCTTGTAAAACTCGACATTGAGAATGGGCATGAATCGCTTGAAGGTTGGTTCATTAAAAGCATCATTAAATAGATCTCCCACCCCACTGAAGAATCTTTGCCGCAGGTTTTTGTTCTCAGCCATATTTCTGTACATTTGGGCGTAATCTGTGTTGGTAAATACCCTCAGGCCTTCGCTTGCCATGTCCGAGATTACATCCTGATTCTTGTTGAAATAGTTGGCTGTTGCCCCATCTGACATGGATGTAACAGAAGCAACCACGGGGCCGCGAACTCTTCCGGCCATGATTTCTTTTTGCAAGTTTGCCATGGTGAATGAGTTTACCGGTGTGAACGGAATGCCTGCTGATAACGCAAACTCTTGAGCGCCTTTTGAGAAATCAGCCAGCTTGCTAAGTACACCTGGTTCTCTCATTTCAAAAATACTGTTGAGAGCTCGGGCAATGTCAGGAGGAGCTTTATAATCCATGGTTATTGCCTCGCCCTTACCTATTTCCACTTTCACCTTGGGGAAGAATGGTGAGTCGATTGTTTTCCAGTCTGCTGGTGCACCGCTAGATGGCAACAATAGTTGAGTCTGGATGAGGTCGTCCACCATCTTTTTATTGGCCAAGGCCCTATCTAACTGTTGTCTGTAGTGAGCGGCCAGCTGAGCAGGGTGTGTGTATTTTGGAGTGAGACCAAGCTTGATTCCTTCTTCGTAGCTTGGGATCTTTCGATCTTTCACAAATCCAGGAACCCTTCCGGCACCGGCTTTAATCTTAGCGTCAATTTGACCAGGTGTTTCTTTCCAGAGCTGATTTAGGTAATTATCAAGGTATTTAATATCGAGACCGGCAGCGATGCCTTCTTGGCGTGTGTTATTAAAGTACTCGCGTAGGCGTTGTATCTGGGGAGCGTAGCGTTCGACATCAAGATCGAGTTCAAGAGCATTGCGATTAGTCTGGTTTTGGATGTATTTGACCAGCTTCCAACCATCTTCTTCCGGAATATCTGTGAATTGCTGAGCGACTTCATTGGCCTTTGTCCTGGCTATCACTGTCTGAGTTCGCCAGTTCTGCATGATATCTTGCACTTCTTTGGGGGCGTTTTTTATTGGGTTAAGAATTTTATTAAACCAACGCTGGATCTTTCCATTTTCCATTTCTCTGAGCATGCTTGCGCCAACGGTTTGATCAATTTCCTCTTTTGTCGGCTGTGGTTGCACGTATTTGTTGCCTTTTACTTTGACTGGAGTAGATCCAACTCTTGGAGCATAGAAATCTCCAGATGTTTTTGGAGTCATCTTTGGAGCTGCCTTGGGCTTGCCAGAATTAAAATATTGTGAAACAGGGATGCCTTCTTCGACGATTCTTCTTGCTTCAACTGGACCAATTTGATTAATCTGAGATTTTGTGTATCCCATTTTTAGCAATCTATTCGGATCATTAAGCAGGTTTGAGAGTCGCTGCTTTGGATCGATATTGCTTCCCATGGCTGCAAGTTCATCGTTCAATTCTGTGAGGGCTTTCCCTGCTTTTTTGTCGCTTGGATCTGCATTCACCATTTTTTGCAGATTCTTCTGCTGCTGACCAAGTACATCCTGCAAACTGGCAAATCCACCCTGATTGCCAACTTCTTTTATTCCAGCCATTGCTGCAATGCCAACACCTGCCTTTGTTGGGTTGAATTTTATTCCAGTGAAGTTGCCTTCCTCATCATATTCTAGTTCAAACCCGGCCATGGCGCCGAAAGCCGCTTCATTGTTGACGAGACGGCGAGGGTTGTTTGGATCTCTGACAAGACTGCTTCTGCTGCGAGGACCTTTCAATTTTTGCCCAGCTTCCTGCATGGTGTCGGCGTAGATAGTCCGGTATTTCCCTGGAGAAATTTCAACAAGCTGCGTTGGCCGCTCGGTGTCCCAATAGTTGCCTGAGTTGGTTTTGAAACCAATATCTTCTACCTTTTGAAATCCGCCTTTGCCAATCTTTTGGCGGTATCGGGTTCCATTAGTCCTCTCACCCACAATTTCAGAGAGGCGCAGTGGGGTAATTTCTGTTGATTGGATTTCTTCCGCCACTTTGAATGGGTTTCGAACACGAACACGCGTGTTTTTAGCAGTGTCAACAAATTCACCTGCCTTTTTGACTGCGCCTGCGGCTTTAACTGGCAACTTCATGCTTGCTCTGGACAGCTTGTAAGCCCCAGCTGGGTTGCCTAATACAAGGTCCAGACCAAGACCAACATAAGGGTTCTTGATTCCCATATTTTCAGAAACAGAAACAGGTTGTGTGATATTTTGAGTGAGTCTCTGGCCGACCTCGTTTGGATTATCGGTCGGGTTTCTGAAGCCAGAAGCTCCTGTTGCAACCATTCCAGTAAGGAAGTTTTCAGCCACACCCGCTGGAGTCGCACTCCAAACGCCAGAAGCTGCTTGTAATCCACCAATAGCTCTGGTGAAAGTGTTGTTTCGCTCATCAGAGGCAGTTTTTACTCCTTCACGAACTGGACTGATTATTTGTCCCTGAATGTACTTGGAGGCTCCTGCGCCGGCATCCAAAATGGGTGCAGCGTACTTAGTCACTGATCGAACAGCACTGGGAGCGTTTGGTGCTCGCGAAATGGTTCGAAACTGTTTGGCTGCAGACTCATAATTGCTTGGAGTGAATGGATTAATTTTGGGATTGCTTATCGTTCGATCGATCGCACTTCCAATTGTCTGAGACGCGCCGGTCGCCCAATTGCTTCTTGTCTGAGGATTTGAAACGGCACGAACATTACCCCGGATATTTTCCACCCCGACGTCGATGTTCTTGCGAAGTTTTTTTGCCAAGTCAAAGAGTGAGCTCATTGTAAGAAGCCTCCTTTCTGTTTAGAGACTCCTCAAATTTGTTCCTCTTCTTGCTTACGCTTGGCCAGAGCCAGAGGGTTGAACATGTCTGGATCGGCAGGGGCGTATGCCTCGTTTGGATTAAACCCGTATTCGTTGTAGACAATGGATTCAGGGTTAAAGTTCGAGGAATCAGCCAGTTCGAGCTTCAAGTTGTTCAGTTGGCCAAGGCGGTCGCGGGCGGCTTGGTTAATGGCCAATACATACTGACGAGCCTCTGATTCAACCTGGTTATATTTATTCCAGAGAGCCTCAACTGCTTGAGCTCGCATGTTGCCCTTCATCATGCCTATATTGTTGCGAAGGTCGTTGAACTGTTGGGCAATGCTCGACATTTCTGAGTTGTACCAAGTATCTACGCCATTAAGCATTTCAGAGGCCTTAGAGCGCAAGGTTGTTTCAGCAGTGTCGATTTGACCCAGTTGAGCCATTCCTTGTCGCTGGACTCCTGCCCGCTCTTTACCAAACAACTTCTGTAAAGCAAATGAAGCAGCCTCACCAGCGCTCCCGCCGCCAACACCACGCACACCAAGGTACATGTTGATGTTTTTAGCTTGATCTCGAAGACTTTGAGCGAGATCTGACAGAGTTTCTGCCTGCATTGTTCGAACGCCCTCGCGCTGCTTATCTAAGTTTTGTACGCCGTAACCAAGCTGTTCATTGATGCCTGCTTTTTGAGTGTCAGCAGCGGTTCGAAGGAAACCTTCAGACTCTGTTTGCTGTCCGGGTAAAACTCCGAGCACATCATCAAATGCTTTACCCACCTCAGCGTAGAGATCAATTTGAGGTTCGCCGCCCCCACTGTTTACAGGCTTCCAGCCATCTGCAGCGTCCCAAAAATAATTGGATCCTGGATTAATATCACGGTTTTTGGGGTCAAACCCACCACCTCCACCACCCCCACCTCCTGGAGCTGTAGTGTTATCTCCTAGAACTTGTCCCTGAGACGCCACTGTTTGAGCGTTTTGAGTCATTTGCTGTGGGGTTAAAATGCCACCATCTGTTCTGCTTGGCGTTGTTGAGGGATAGCCAAGATTTACAGCGGTTGAGTAATCGCCCTCAGCAATGCCGCCTGTTTTACTTACCGACTTATCGATTCTTTGCTGAGTGGTAAGTGGAATCGATCCTTGATATTCTTTCTTTTCAGTCCAACCCCAATCAGGAAGAGGGTTGCCTAGAGCCTGCCCGAGTTGGTTGATACCACTACCAAGTTTTCCACCTGCAATTTGAAATACACCTGCCATATTTTCTCCTAATGACTTTTTTGTAGGAGGCTGGGTAACAAAAAAGCTCCAATTACAGGAGCAAAGCCGATGCTTCTCGGCGATACCCCTATAATCGGAGCTTCAATACACTTTTAACTAGCTTTTCCCTCTGCTTCGAGAGATCGGCTAAAGAATCGTGAGTTGCTACTCAGACTGTCACTTAGGTGAATTGGTGTGTGGAAATCCTATCTTCTCTCTGCTTCGAGCGAGGATAAGCACAAACTTCGTTGTACCTAAGCCGTCGCTCTTCAAGCCATGAAGAGAAGACAATGTTATTGTAAGCACAATAATGATATAATATCAAGCACGAAAACAATTGATATGAACAAGAAAACGCTCCTGATGGTTTTTGTACCAATGTTCCTATTTGGATCTATTTTTGTTGCCTGGGCAGGTTGGGTTTTGGCGTCACAGCCAAAATATGAAATCACAAAGAGAATTGAACCAGTTGATCAAGACGTGCTTTTTGAGTCAGTGCAAAACTGGAGATTAGAGTTAGGGAAAGAAGCGTATATAGCTGACTCGCAACTATGTGAATTTGCAAACAAGAGAGTGAAAGAAATTCAAAGTGACTTTTCGCACAGTGGTTATCGCAAAATGGCAGAAACAGAAATCTACAAAGATGGAAGATATTCGAAGACTGGTGAAAATTTGAGCGAAGGAGTCGTTTACGAGTTGGAGCTCCTCAATAAGTGGCTTACATCACCATCTCACAGAGATAATTTAGAAGATGACTTCACGCACTCTTGTGTTCGTTGTGAAAACAACTACTGTGTGCAAATATTTGGAAAGTTGTTGTCAAGTGAATAAGCTTGCCAACGCCCTAAAACAAACCATCATAACCTTCATCGTTGTTATGTGGGCTGCAGCGGCACTCGCATTAGGAACCTATATCATTTCTGATAAAACCGATGATGGTCAATATTTGCTCGAGAGATATTGCTCAGACCTTGATCAGCCATGTGCAAACACTTGTCGTCCTAATTTGGACACCGATTGCTCTGACTGCTGCAACGAGTGGGGTGAGAGAAAAGAACCAGTATATAAATTCGTTAAAGAGAGAACAAACTCTGCTATGTTTGCATCAGTCCTACTCTCTCTTCTTGTGTTTGGTTTTTATTTGTTCTCGGGTAGTAATCCCAAACCAAAGGAAGAAGACAGCGGGTGGCAATCGTTTGGCGATTTATAGCAACAGATACGAAATGATTTGTTTAACACCGTCTTGCACTGAAACAAAGCTTCTCAGCGGGCTCTTACACAACGTTTGCTCAAGGTAGGATTTTGGCTTATCCACAAATACTGGTTCAATATCTGTTCCCAGCTGATTGTTTATTACTTCAATGATTCTGATAAATGATGTACTCACGCCGGTTCCAATATCCATCCCCCCTTCAGAGTTAATATTCTCAATGACCGCTCTAACAATATCATCAATAAACACGAAATCTCTTGATTGGCTTCCATCGCCAAATATCACTGGTCTTTCTCCGGCTATAATTTGCTTAACCCACTGATAAATCACAGAGGCGTAGTGCTTTTTGTGTCCTTCCCCGGGTCCATAGCCAGCAAAGATTCTCAGTGCAAGGTAGGGAATGCCATAAGCTTGGACAATTTCTTCCAAGGCTGATTTAGTGTGAGCGTAGCTGTTTTGATTTGCGTAGATTGTCGAACTTGATGGGAAGATGAGCTTGAGGTGTCGTCGCTTGCAGTATTCCACCACTTTTATGAAATCCTCAATGGTTTCCTTGATGCACATATCATTTTCTGAAAACAAAATTTGTGACGATGGCGATCCAAAGTGGAAGAAGTAATTGGCGTGGACTCTGGGGAGATTATTGACACTCACGGGTGTCAAACTGAGCTTTTGAGACAGTGCGCTTCCAATGAAGCCAGTGTGCCCGGTGATCAGCACTTCGACCTCGCCACCACAAATTGAAAGTTGGTTCGGTAGTATTTAACTATCTCCCATCCCTGGAAAACATCTTTGAACGATTCTTCTGTCCACACCCACAAGTGAAACGGAGCGTGGAAACTGGCTGTCTCATACCCGGGAGTTGATGCAACAACATACTTTGATTTTTTGCTCGCCTTTTTTAGGAAGCCATGAGGATCAACGAGGTGCTCAAGTGTTTCGGTGCAAATGAGTAGATCTGGCCACTTAACTTCTTCATTAATGAAATCTTTGAGTTCTACTGGTCGCCCATGCTCTTTGGCAAACTGCACATTGGATGGTTGCAGATCATAGCCAAAGATTTTTTGTTCAACCTTGTCAGCAAGGTAGCTGATAAGGCCGCCATTGCCACAGCCAAAATCACCAATTGTTTTTATTTCTTCATTCTTGGAAAGCTCTATTACTTCATCTGCGACGCTTAATAATCTTGGCCTATGATCTCCCTGGTTGATGTGATCCGCCATTGCTCTATCTTGATAAAACGCCATGTCATGAGAGTGTGGTTGATCAAACAATTTATATTCCATGCAGTTTCTCCAGATCTGTGTGTTTTTGAGTTTTCTTCCAGTCATCAAATATTCGTTTGTCGTGGTTAAAGATGTCGTTGCTGTTCACCGCTTTGTAGCGATCATCGTTCTTGCTTTTGCCTACTGAGTAGTGCATGTGCTCAACAATCACCCCTGGTATGTACTTTGCTCCAAGTTCCATCCAAAAGTTGTCCATAAACAGGTGAGTCAGTCCCGGGATAGCCATGTAACCAAGGCGCTTCACCACCTCAGTTTTCATAACGCAGTGGGTGGCCAACCTCTCTTTCATCAGCAAATCATTACCATACACGATATTCGAGTTCTCAAGCGCTCTCTCAAAGACCTCATCAAAGCCAGGTGTTCGGATGTGGTGATCATCACCAATAAAGCCAATGAAGTCCGTTTCCACTGATTGCGCAGCAATGTTGACGGCCTCGCACATTGACTGAGCCGGAACGTGAATTGTGGGAACATCGAGACCATAATCCTCGCCCTCATTGAGAACAAGCAGAATCTGGGCAGTTGCTCGACACTTATTGAAGCATTCAATTGCCTCACTCGCTTTATCTGGTCTACCCTTGGATGGTAAAAGCAGAGTAATCATGCAAGCTCCAGGATCCGCTCGGCCACTCTATTACTATCAAACTCAGTTATGTCCTGTGGCGGTGCAACTATGTACTTGGAAAGAATCTTGCCGCTCGCGTTGACGTCGTAAACTATCGCCGCTTTGCCACAAGCCCATCCTTCCAATGCTGTTCGGCCGACATAGATCGATGCCACCATTTCGCAGTGTTTTGTGAGTGTTTCGGTTTCCCAAGTTTCAGGCTCTGGTTGATCTCTACCCACAAGTTTAAGCGAAAGTCCTTTTTCTTTGGCCACTTTTTTAAGATCCCGAATCACTCGCTTGCGAAGTGGATCCTTGGGCCCAATAAACAGAATGGATCCGTCGCTATTGGTGTCTTTGGAATTGAACCGCTCGAAATCTATTGGGTTCATAATCACATGTACTTTGTCCGGGTGGATGCCTTCTTTAATGATTTTGTTTTCAATTGTGTCGCGAATTGCCACGTACTGATCGCATCCAGGAACTGGCCGCTCAATTGGCCACAGAAAATCATTTTCGGAATGAACTACATTGATGATTGGGCAGGTAAAAGTGGAAAGTAGGAGTTTTGTTGGTTCGTGATGGGAAGAAATGATCAAATCCGGAGAAAGTGACTCTACCTCTGGAAAATCGACACATTCTATGCCCTCATTTTCGGCTTTTTCCTTAAGAAAGCCACTACAACTACTCACAATTATGGCTTCATGTCCCAGCTTTTTGATCGATCGAGCTAGTTCGTAGGTATAGAGCTCTGAACCCGTTAGTTCAGCAAAACGCTTGCAGGAAATGATTACCTGCATCTTTTTTTTGTTGAGTATTTTCAGTTTTGGATCTGTTCGAAGCGGTCCGTCATTGACTGCCGCCTTAATGTACAGTTCGTAGCGATCAACATAATTGGGAAGAGAAATTGAGTGTAATTTTTCAGTTCCGGGAAATGCTATGGCTCCCTTGGCAAATGGCTCAAGCGCTTCAATCCATTCTTTTGTGCTTTGAGCAAGAGTGATGCCGGGCACAATGCTGGCAAGCTCCTGGTATGGTCTTACGTTTGACGCGATTACTGGAATGTTGTGCACCAGTGCCTCCTGAGCTTTGATTGAGCTTTTGGAGTCGTTGAAGACGTTATCTTCCAAGGGGCAAACTGCCACGTCCACATCTTCGTAAAATTTGGCCAGCTTTTTTGTGAATTTCTGGTAGTCGCTGATTCCCTCCACATACGTCACCTGTGGCATTTCGCTAAAGAAGTCATCAGGAATGCCTCCCATGACCTTGAATCTTGTTTCTGGATATCTGCCAAGGATGTAGCTCATTGCACCCCAAAATGGAGTGTGGAAGATGTCTGCGTGATGGGTGAGACCACCCTGCCAAGAGAAAACTGTGCCTTTGTGAGGCTTGAATTTACTGGCTGGATAAAATGATGGGTTGATTCGGTTTTCCAGCACAAATGGAGGAGGCAACCTTGGATCTCTTATCTTGGAGTAAACCCTGGCTAGATGAGAGGTGGATACAGTTAGGAGTGGCGCATTTTTAATAAGCCAAACTACAGTCTTGAACTCATTGCTGCCAATTGGATATTGCTGTCGAACTGGATTATATGGCGACATGTTGAGAAAGTCGTCGTCAAAGTCAACGGACCAACGAACTCCCAAATCAGTGAGTTGTTTAATAGGAACCGGATTATCCATGTACGAGAACCACACCAGGTCATAAGAGGTGAAATTATGAGAATCTTCACCATTAAACTCATCCACTTGCCACCCAGTTTGTTTGGCGAGCTCGCGCAGCGGAGAAATGGTCCGCCAGTAATCAACGGCTGAAAGCCGCTTCTTACCGGTTGATGACCTGGTGTGTGTTCTAACAGCAGCAATCTTCATGGAGTGCCAGCAGTTATTTACAAGCCCTGAGCTTCAATAAAGTCTCTGTCCAAAAGTGCCTGAATTGAGATACTCTCAACGCGGAGTGCCTTTGCGATAGTGGTGTAGTTCAAAGCACCTGATTGCCAGGCGTCATTCAGAACAACCTTGATCTGCTCTCTTACCTTGATACCTTCCTTTGATCGATCAGCCCAGGTATAAACGTCGCGAAGAGCTTCTGAGTCACCAAGCATGACATTGCGTTTTACCTTGATGATGTCAATTACGCCAGGGCGATCTGCCAGGGCCGAGTTGATTACTTGCATGGCGCTTCGAAACACATCTTGTGATCTTCGTTTTGTCGGGCCATTTTTCGCAGGAGATTGTCGAGGGGCAGGTGTAGGATCAGCTGGGCCGTCCTGTCCTTCCTCTACTTGATCAACCTGATCTTCCAAAACTTCATCCTGTTCTGGGTTTTGGGTTTTCTTGCTCATGGGAGCTCCCTTCTTTGTTTTATGATTTTCGCCTCGGCTCTGAGTGGGTCGTGTCGGGCCATTTTTCGCAGGAGATTGTCTTGAAATCCCGGTGTTTGAGCGTAAAGACGAACTTTCTCCTCAATTCGCTCAATGTTCATTTGCGCAATGGCCGTCTGCTTAACCTGCTCCGGCGTTGCCGGCATACCTTCCTCTGGAAGATATTCGATTCCATGGCGAATCCATTTGGTCAACTCCATTCTCATTTTTTCGAGTGTTGGATCCTGAGATTGAAGATAGATAGATTCTAAAATGGCATTTCTTCGTGCTCGTTTTTGAACGTTGTCCGCTCTATCACGAGCTTGCTCGATTATGCCTAGGTCATTTTTTCTTGTTGTGTTTCTCATATCTTCTTTCAGGGAGGGGTAGGCATTCCTACCCCTCCCAAAGATTTAACGATTACTCAGTTGCAGAGGTCTTGATATTCAAGAGCCAGTCAGCTACTAAAGCCATCGCCGCATAGGTTCCAGCCCAAGAAATGGTACTGAAGCGGTCAGCGGGGTTATCGGTCGAACTGGAGTTCGGGACCTTGATGTACAGTTTTGGCATATCGCCTTCGAGGTCATACTCACCAACGGCATGTTGTCCATGCAAGAAGTTGGAGTAAACATCGACTGTCGACTCTTCAACTTTTTGGTTTGTAGTCTCAATGAAGCGAGCTCCACCAAAGCGTCCAACCTCTCCGTTGTAGATGTGCTTTCCACCCATGTTGTACTCATTAACACCGGTCCAAGCAGCATCTTCCATGAGATCCAAACTTGTATCCGGGCCAATTTTTCCAAGGTAGTTACCATCCTTATAGCGAAGGGCCTTATTCTTTTTGAGTTGCTTCACACCTCGGCGCACCTCATGAGCATCAAAGATGTCAGTGGCGGCAATGTCGGACAGTGCGGTTTTGCCAGAGGCGAGTTGTGCGGTGGCACCTGAGAACATTGCATCACGAGCAAGTTCGTCTAAGGTTTCACCCATGTTCTGACCTACAAGCTCAACTTTCTGCTCAGCATCAACATCGATGGATGAAAGTTTCAGCAACTTACTGATTTTTACGGTAGTACCGTATTCAGCAAGCGTAACTGTCACAGTCGAGCCGCCGATCGACACCTCGTCAGGGTTATTTCCCTGAGTAAGTGGGGTCGTTGCTTTCGAGAGCGGGTTATAGCGATTAAACGTAGTGTTTAAGCCAGTTCCCTTTTTCTGTCGACCTTTTTGGAGACCTTCTCGATGGACTAACCAATCCTTAGAGGTCTCAATAAACTTTGCGCTGTAATAAGTCATTACTTCATCGGCGCGGGTAGCGGTTGTTTCAACAGCCATATTGACCTTTCTTAGTCACTGCTACGCGGGAGACGTGCGGCAAGATCTGCGGCTACTTTCCCAGGGTTATTCCAGATGTCTTTTTTAAGACTGGCAAGGGTTGAGGTGCTTCCACCGCGTCCTGCGGTAGGAGCAACTGCTCCTTCGGCGATCTGTTTTGCAAGTTCTGCCGTAGCCTGCTCTGTTCCCTGCGAGTTAGTTAAATCGAGAGCTTCCTTGATCTCCTTGTAGAGTTGACGTGGTTTTTGTGTTGGGACAAGGAACTCTCTGCCCTGCTGATCGATTCGAACGTTTGCCGATTTAAGCTGCTTGGTGAGGATCTTATTGACCCTCTCTGCAAGTTGCGGGTTGTCCTTAAAGTCATTGAGAATCTCTTCTCCGACTTCTTCTATCTCAGAAACAAAGTTATCTGTTTCCTGTCGATATTCCTGAACGTCCCGATCGAGCTGGATGGCTCGGGCTGCTTCAACGGCTGCCATTTGCCTCACCTGTTCAGGTGAATAAAACCCGTTTTCATCAGGTTGTGGCTCAGGCATTGAATTAAGAAGCTTGGCAAGAGGATTCTCTTGTTTTCCCTTCTCATAGACCTGTTGAAGCCGTCGCTCGTAGCGAGTTGGCTTATGCTGTTCCTTGTTTTGTTTCTGACCCTCATCCTCCGGAGTGGTTTCGTCTTTGTTTTCTGAATCGGGCGTTATTTCAGCCTGTTCAGTCTCAACGACCTCACCATCCTCAGTTTGATCCTCAGTAACTGCCGTCTCTTGTTCTGAGACTTGCGAAGTCTCCACCTGTGACGATTCAGGCGTGGTTTGCTCTTCTAATAAAGCCATACCAACCTTTCTGCTATATGTCTGACCACTTAACGCTGGGTCGGCCACCCGAGAGCGTGAGCTCTGAAAAAGCAAGATTGTTCTTACCTTTTCAGAGATCGCACGATAGGCTTCCCCTGCTCGTCAATCCCAATCAGTTCTTTGTCCATTCCAAGCCAGCTGTAGTGCTTGATGTCGCAGCTAATGCACACAAGCCATGGTCCGCGCTGTCGCCACTTGTGTCCTGTAATCTGTCTTTTGGCGTTTCGGATTATCGCCTCAACATCAAACTCAAGTGATTCCGTTGGACTCGCCGGAGTCTGCGCTTGCGACTGATCGCTGCGTTTCTCTGACATGGTTTACCACCCATTCCAGATGTTCACGACACTTTTGTGCTGCGTACATTCGAAAGCCGTATTCCTCCATAGTTTCCCCATCAAATTTCTGGGTTTGTCGGAGGTTGTCAATTGAATCGTTGATGTCTTTCTCAATGATTTTCCAGCCAGGATGATCTGCAAGCTCAGTGATCGCTCGATCTTGCGCCATTGAGTCCATTGGTGGCTCGAGAAAGTTTTGATCATCAACAAACGAATGATTAATTGGAATTGCGGTTTCCATTACTGCATCCCTCCCATTTGCATAGCTGCCATGTTTTGATCAGGAACTTGTTGAGCTCCACCTCCAAATACTTGGCTCATTTGGTCAAGCTTCGCCTGAATTTCTGGATCGATTTGTTCTTGCTGTTCCTCTTGACCTTGATCTTGATCTTGACCTTGGGCGGCGCCTTCTGAGACTTGCTGCTGAGTTTCTTCGACCTCTGAAACGATACGATCCCAATCCTCGAGCCCGGAAGTCATGACATGTCGCTTGAGTAGTTCTCCAAAGTCGTAGACCATGTTGCCCAGGCGAATCTTTCCAGTGGTCGCTACTTGATCCATAGCTCCTGGAATCTTGGCCATAACATCCATGACCTCACTGACAGCGGCGTGCTCCTCCTGACTGTCTTTTTTCATGGTGGTTCCCACATCAATGTCATATCGGTATTTCCAGTCACCTCCGCCAAGGTCGCCGCGCTTAACCTTCATTTTCCCGTAGGTTTTGGACTCGAATATTTCGGCCATTTGATCGGCTTGATCTGGGAAGGTGTTCTTGAGGCGTTGAATCTCTCCTTCAAACAAATCGAAGTTAATTGGCTTTTGCTGCTTTTTAACAAGCAGATCGATCATGAGGTTGAAGGTTTTCTCAACCGTTTTCTCCATGAGGTATCTGTCCCAGGCATCCCGACTTGATTCACGGGCACCCATTTGCTTGATGGCTGCCGGCGTCTTTCCCATGCCAGGATCAACAACATCAGCTGTCATTACGTTGGTGGTTCCAGCTTGGTTCATGACTGCAGAAATGAGGGCGGAATAGGTGGATTGGAAAGCCTGTTCGCTTTGAGAGCCGGTATTCCACTGGCGAATTGAGTTGGGCTTTGTTTCTTGCCAACGAGCCCCTGGGTTGTATCCAAGAGATGAAGAAACTACACCGGTTGGATTGATAATCATTGGCGGGAAAATGCGCATCTTGAGACCATCAAGGTAGAGGTTCCAAAGCGAGTTTGTTGCGTACTGCAATGTCTTGCCTCGCTCGAACTCTCCCAAACCATAGAATCGATCAATGAGTGGGAAAGCATGCTTGGTTACGACTGGTATTTCGTCGTTGCCCTGTGGATTTTTAATGTCTCGGCAGATTGATTTTTCTTCGAGCGCTGGGGCTGCATCCACAGCGTATGTCACCCATCTATCTGGTTCATAACGAGTGCGTAGGTGAATGAGTTGAACTCGACCCTTGCCACTGGCCTCAACATTATTTTCTTGCTCAGAGAGTGATTGCTGGTCAGTGTCCTTTTTGGCACTTTTCTCGTCAAGCTCTTTAACAATGTCGGAGATATTCTTCCATGTATCGGGCGACCTGCTTTCGAGCCATTCTCTAGTAACCCAGGTGTCAATAAAACAGTGATTCATGTCATTGACTGCGTTTGCCTCTGGGAAGAAGTGGCGCATTGGAACGAGCCACATGTCTGGACCGATGTAGTCCCGGTCGATTCGGTAATCCACGAGACTCACGTATGAGCCATAGGCGAGCGAGTAGAAATCCTGGAGCTTGAATTTGGTGAGCAGATCGTACTGAGAGTCTGCGTTGGGAATGACATAGCGCTGGAGAGAAAGATCCAAGAGGAGTGATGGCGCTTTGTCCTTGGGATTATTAAGACATCGAACTTTGCCGGTTGCATGCTGAGCCATTACCCGATTCATGCGCTCGATAATGATTGTGGAAAGACGAGGGTCAAATACCTGAGACTTGGTTTTACTGCTTACAGCGTCGAGGTTTCGGCCAAGAAGTAGCGCTTCTTTTTCCTGCCAAGAACAGTAAGGATCGTCCCGGTGCTTTTTCTGGTATTCCTCAGCTGCTTCAAACTGGCTACTGAGATCAGTGTAAACTGAACCACCGCTGTTTTTGGTTTTAGCCTCAGATTTTTCTTCCCGGGCTTCTTTTTGGACACTAGCAGTAGCAGGAACGCTATCTTGCTTTTTGATTTTTTGTTTGGTGCGATTGTTTTTGCGTGCCATACTCTTTTCTGCGGTTGCGGGGCCGGGAGTCGAGCCCAGTCCTGCGGGATATGAGACCGCTGTGCATCCCTCACACTCCCCCGCAGCCAAGTTTCAAAGCACAAAAAAAGCGACGCTATCTCCAAATGAGATTTAGCGTCGCTCAACAAACCGTGCTGAGAAGACTTTCCTATAATGCTAGACTATTGTTTTTGCTCTGTCAAATCGTGCCTAAAGTTACGATGAACGTGAACCTTCTTTACGTTTCCGGTGGCAAATTCAAAGGTGACTGTTAAGGCACCGGTGCTTTTGGAGTTTCGCTCGCGTGCCAGGATTTGGAGCGCGTAGTCCACCGCCTGTTGCATGCCTGCCGTTGCAAAGTTTTTACTGGCGTGCTCGCTTCCTAGCACGTAGCGCACTTCACCGTTATGGACTCCAAGAGTCATATCAAGCTGGCCAAACTTTGTGGCCTTGGCTGCAAACTCGATGAGCTTTTCAAGTTGTGACATAGCTGTTATTGCCTTGCTTTTTCTTGCTTCATTGATTTGTAGTTATCGACGATTGTTCTAACGCCATTCACGACCGACCTTAGGACAGCAAGCTCGCTCTGTTGAAGCATGGCTAGTCCCATGTAATCACCCTTTTTGGCGGTTCTTCCAAGCTTTGTCATGGCATCTGTGTAATCGACTGCAGACTTTTTGGAGAATTGGAGGTAGTTTGTGATTGCCTCAATGAAGTCCTGGTCAAGCTGACTTATAGGAAAGCTACTTACCAGGATTTCACTCCCATTTTCCCCTTGAAACACGTTGAGCAAGATATTATCAATCAATCCAGAATGCATTGCCTCAACATAAATTGGTGGAGTAGGTTGTGATTCAATGTCTGCATTTACAAGATGAACGGAAAAAACAAGACGTTGCCTCATTTTGCCCCACATTTCTTTGAGTCGAGATAGGTATTAAAACGTCTATTTTTTTCTTCTAGAACATCTCGAATTTCGTCTTGAGTCATACCAGTAACTATCTCTACACCACTTGGTCCAAAATAGTCTTCTCGGCAGGGGAGCAGATTAGCCTCAATAATGGATAAAGCAATTTTAGGATCTTCTTTAAGCGCGGATAAAATCATATCTAATATGATTTTTGCTCTGGCCTCTGGTTCACTTGTGCCGAAATATGAATGATGGAATTGTTCATTCGTCATTGTTGGCTGCTTCATTGGCTGCAACTTATAGACATTAACCAGATGTTCTTCCCCTAAATCACCTTCGTACACATGAATTTCCTGTGGTACGAATACATCATCAGAGAGTGTGATTTCAGGGAGAGATACTTTGTCACCACGTTTACTATTTCCAGTAAGGATATACCTCACCATACTTTCTCCTTAATACCAACCGCCCTGAAAGAGGTTGTCTTCTGGGAAGTCGTCGTTTTTAATTGGTTCTTCTGGTGTTTCGCAAATTTGGTACATCTGCCAGGCAATAGCCAGAGCCATCACGAGATCGTCATGTGCGTTCTTTTCTGCCTGGGCTTTCCAGCTACTGGAAGTCTGTACAACAATAAAGCTGAAGAGCTCAGAGATTGTCGGTTTGTCGTAGAGTGTGATGAGCTGATTATCGATGGCGTCCTTGAGCTCTTTTTGCATATTGGGACGAGTGGCCGTGTTGGTGTCCCAGCCCAGCTTTTTCGATTCGACGTTCTCTACTTGTCCGTATCCAGGCATCACAAAAATGGTGTATTTTCCAAGTCGGTTGAGTGATGCTAAGCGATCCATTTCAAATGCTCCGCCGTTTGCCCGCTCGTAAGCTACAACGGGCTTTACTCCGGTGATATCAAAGATTTGCTCAAGCTCTTCATGAATGAGTGGAGTCATTGAGGTGGCTGTATCTGGAGAATGGTAGACGGACGGTACATCGAGGTGAGTTTTAGAGAGAAACTGAGCAGCACAGAAGTCGCCGCCACCAGCTGAAGTGTCTGCAGCCACAAGGTAGAACTCGCCTTTCCGGTAAGGTCGATAACGTCTAAACACTCATTACCTCCCTGGATGAATTAAGATAAGAGCGCAGTGCTTCTTTGTCAAAGTACGGGCGCCCGGAAGCAATGAATGCTTCCTCTGGAGTCATTGGGTATTCTTGAGGAAATTTGTCTTTGAGCTGTTGACGCTTTATATCAAGAAACTCTGCAGAGTATTCCCAAAGTGGACTGTAAAATAGGGCGTTGTAGCCGCGCAGTCCAAGTACAGCCTCATCCCAAAACGACTTAAACTCGTTGTAGCCGTTGGCTGTTGTCTCAAGAGTTACCATAGAATCGTTGACCATTGCCTCACCAACGCCGGCGAGCAAGTCTTCCAAGTTGCCGGCCTGAGAGACTTCTGTGAGATGGAGAAAGGTAATATCATCACCACGACCAAAAGAGTCAGCCTTAGCTGTACCAATTCGCAGCGTGTTCATGAATGGTCGACCAGTATGAGCGTCGATACTCTCAAACACCATTTCTTTTTTTGAGTTGTATTTCATTGGTATTTTGAAAGGGATGCCGGTTCGAATCGATTCTTTGATTTCATAGGACTTGATGTAGTGTTTGGCTCTTTCGAGTTGTTTTCCGGAAGCTGTGGCGTCAAAGGACATTGAGACACAACGTTCATTGCGGCCAAATATGAACTTGAGAGCTGCTATGGCAAGAAGAACCGAGGAAAAGCCCATTTTACGGGCCTTGAGTATGACGTTCCGCTCCTGCGCATGCTCGCCAAAGTGATTCTGGGCTTTATTGAGCATAAAGGGAACTTCAATCTTGTTTTTATCCACGATAGTGAACTCGTTTTCAATGGCTTGCTTGTAACCCTCCCAGTTAAACTCAAATGCCATACTTTTCTTTCTTCTCGTGAATTACATTCTGGATGCCGACTTGCAAAGGTATTTGCGACGGCGCGGCGTCCTCCAAAACATCGCGGCCGGCGATCTTTTGCATGAGCTTGAAGTAACGAAAGTCCTTCGCGGCTTGCTTAAGGCCGATAGAGTCAAGCTGGGAGCGCAGCAGTACCATTGCCTCCTCGCGCTCGTTGTCATACCACTGTAGGAATCCGGGCTTTTTTAGCCAGTTGTACCAGTTGTTGCGATCCACTCCGCACTCTTCGGCGATTCGGGCTATTTTAGCCGTGTCTAAAGTTACGGATGTACGGACCCAAAGTCGCATTGCGGCAGTTGGACGAAAGTCTTTTTGAACTGCCAAGGATTTTGGCAGTGAGGTAGGCTGATTGCTAGGAATAATGGTAGTTGCCTTTGAATCGGTTTTTTGGATGCTGGTGGGCTGGCTTTGGGCGGTCATTTGATTGAGTCTTGATATTCCTTTATCCATTTTTCAGGCAGTGAAACGTGGATTGATGCAATGAGCGTTAAGAGGAGGGCAAGCCATGAATGAGTTACCATCCACACGCCAATTAAGCCAAGGAATCCAAACATGTAGTTCACAATACTGAGCGATTGTTTTATTTGTACCCACTGAACAAGGCTGAGGGATAGGGTTTGTTTTGGGGTCATATATTCCATTCCCTATTCAAGAATTTTTGTAATCTTTCAGCGACGTCAGAGGCGGTGTGTCCATCCCACTCGTCGGCCATTTCTCGTTCTTCACAAGACCAAAACAAGTCCCAATCTTTAATTTCATAGTGATTGCTTATTTGGCCATCCGGAAGTGTGGCCATTACAATAAACCAGCCACCTCCGAAAAATTCTTCTCCGTCATGATGCCTTTTGCTTCGATGCACTTCTCGAATACCCTGCTGAGCCCATTCATTGAATAAAGCAGCGTTATATAACTTTCTGAACTCGTAAAGCTCGTTGAATGTGTGGTACCCATCCGAAGTTTCACCCGTTACTTCTGTTGTTTTGGAGGTCATTTTCTACTCGTTTTCCATTGTGGAATTGTTACATTTGTGAGTGCATAAGACTCAGTAAACAAACTAATAAAGACAATCCACAACCTTGTCCAAAAACCAGCTTGTTCCTTAAAAATCATATATAAAATGGCTATGCTTAAAATCCACCTGACCTGAACGCCAATAATAATGGCAATGGGGTTTGGCCTACTCATGCTTCCTCCTCAAGTAGCTTATATTTTCTCTCAAAAACATCTGGCTTACATGGATAACTTTCACCATCGTCAAGGGTGATAATCCAGTCGTTTGCATGAACATGAACGCGACCTTGACGAGTATCGCAGTACCCCCAGCTCATATCTTTTGGCTGATTGTCGTTTTCATCTGGCCACAGGTGCATTCCCTTAGGACAAGCTGGAATATCACCGTCATCATTGAGCTTTCCATGACCAAGTTTTGATGGAATAAACTGTTCTGCTTCAATAATCACTGGTTTTGTAATGTACTTACTCATGTTTTCCTTCACCAATTAGAAAATTTTTATCTTCCATTACTTGAAAAAAGGTTCTTCCGTCCTGCCAAACCATATATGGAAGAAATACTTCCTCAAGCCTTACCACTTCCCAGTCAATGAGAGCCATCTGAGCATCAATCCAGTCACGGATGGTAGCCCACGCAGTGCGGTATGGCTGCTCCGGTTTATATTTGACACCTTGCTCCTGAAAAATACGCTCAACTTGATCGATTTTTGCCGGTAGTTTTATTCCCAAAATCTGGTCGTTTACCTGGACTGAGAAAGAAATTGAAACTATTCTGCCACCGCCATCGTAGTCGCGGACAATCTGCCTTGCCCCATGAGAGGCAAGTGTTTTTTCAATTGCTGAGAAAATGTTTGGAAGTGGTGATCGGCTTTGGTAGTTTTTTAGTGGCATATTTACTTTCATGCTGTTATTACGTTTTTTCTGCAATGAATGTGATATTTCTTACCATCAACAATATTTACTGGCTGGTACTGGTTGAATGGCTCACCACATGCAGAGCAGACCTTTTTACCTTGGTCAATGTTAGCCAAACAATATGGACCACTCCATCTGATATGCCTGCCTTGTTTGGCAAGTTTTGGCTTACTTTGTTGTTTCTTTTCGTAGCGATCCCAGGCGTCTGAATAACTTTCTCCAGGAACCCAGCCTGGTGGTCTGCCTATTCGCTTTGACTTGTCCTTATCAGTTGCAGCTAAACCACCCTCACCCATCAAGCTTCTGGTTTCGTTGTCCCATGCTTCACCAAGTGCCTCACTGATTCGTTCCACGGTTTCTGAGACTGGATTGACCAGATCACCATCACTACTTTTGACACTCTTAATACTCGCAGAAAAAGTGGAAGGATTGCCCAAGGAATGAATTTGAATTGACAGGTCAATCACAATCGGTATCCTAATTTCACTTACTGTTTCATGCATATCGGACTCCAGTGTTTTGTACTTTCCTGATAAATGGGAACATGCAGCAGTGTAAGCAGTAGGCTCGACCGTTTTTCTTATCAAGGCCGCTACCATTGCAGTGGCTACAAACATATCCCGGGTATGAGCTTTTCTTTATTTTTGACATATCATCTCCATGGAAGGAATCGACCTCGACTATCCCTTGGTTGTTTAACCCTTAAAAATACTCTGATTAAGCGGAGCAGGCGCTTCATATCTTCCTTTCTGATTTTTCTTCACTCTCGAATAACTTAATAGCAAAGTTCTTCCAGATTTCGTGTTTACCGTCTTTGAGCTCAATCTGTGTTGCACCACACTCACATTCGCTATAGATAGCGCTTCCCTTGACGCTATTCCAACTAACAGGACTGGAATAGATATTGGGGTTACTTTCAAGAAAAAATGGTTTTCTGAAAATAACCGGGTATCGAACGGACTTCGGTGTGAAGTTATGTGAATGCGGTAACTTGAATGGCCAAAACATTTTTCCCCCTACACTTTCACAAGAGTAATTTTGTATTTGTGGTTTTTCCCGTATTTATCTTTGAGAAGCTTCCACTTGATATTCCAAATGGCCGTTTCAAATCCCTTCACCTCTATGAACTCAATGGTGTCGTCGTTGTGTTCAACCAGAAAATCGATGTAGTAGTTACAAACATGGCCGCCATTTTCACCAAAAAGCTCAATGCGTTTTTGAGGAGTCCATGATCGAATTTCTCCCTTGTTGTAAATGTCCTCGAGATATCGAGCGTATTTAGCCTCTTCTTTTGAGTGATAAACTCTGCCGTTAAACTCTTGCCCCTGAGCATTGCTCGCGTAGCGGTTAAAATTTGCCATGGATCTCCAGACTTTCAATTCTTCTTTTGTGGTTTGCCCATGCCTCGTCCCATACCTCCAAAAGGAGCTCGGGCAGGATGGACCTGAGTAAACGAATTACCATAAGGCCTCCTGAGCTTGCTGTTCGAGGTTGGTCTCAATTTTTGGTCTCGGACCTTCCCCACGCAGGTATGCACCAATTTCATTCCAGTGCTTTTTTGTCTCGCCTTTGAGTTCAGCGGGGGTTGTTGGAGGAGTCCAGGCTGGATAGTTTGTCATGAGAACGAAATGTCCTGGAGTTATGTTTTTGATGTCACATCAAAAACAT
>Ga0265297_10003890_pt1 | contig 25723 bp, 25 predicted proteins | sample Munlanlwell13791_FD_192502 | JGI IMG/M metagenome (GOLD analysis project Ga0265297, IMG submission 192502) | Leachate microbial communities from a municipal landfill in Southern Ontario, Canada - Leachate well 137-91 | ecosystem: Engineered > Solid waste > Landfill > Unclassified | place... | reverse complement strand
TACTCACTGCTACATTCTCAAAGCTTAATTGCGCCTATCTATGCGCCCATGTAGCTCCCGCCTACGCCCTGCGGGCTTTGGCGAGGCAGGCAGTTGGTTACCCGCCCGCCTCGGCTGCGCCGAAGGCGCGTCGGGCGGGGAGCGCCACCCTTAAAATATTGTATTAGTATTTATGCGCCCATGTAGCTCCCGCCTACGCCCTGCGGGCTTTGGCGAGGCAGGCAGTTGGTTAACCCGCCCGCCTCGGCTGCGCCGAAGGCGCGTCGGGCGGGGAGCGCCACCCTTAAAATATTGTATTAGTATTTATGCGCCCATGTAGCTCAGTTGGTTAGAGCGCCACCCTTATAAGGTGGATGTCCCTGGTTCAAGTCCAGGCATGGGCACCAACCACATTTTTTATCGAGTGACCGATAGGGCTCGAAAAGGTTCGAGACCGAGGCGCATTCAAAATTTTATTAACTAAAAAAGAACGAATTGATTTCGTTCTTTTTTAGTTAAATTTCCAAAACTTAAAATTATACATGAATTCTTACGCCAGCGACTTCAATTTTCATTAATGAATAATTAGGCGGCACCAGTCGCCGTAATCAATTGACTAATAACAAATTGGGCGATAGCATAAGCAGTGAATATAATTACTAAACCAATAGCTCCTGCTGCTACCGCTTTCTGACCACCTGCCTGTTTTTCAGCATTGCCGCCTGAAGTCATCATAATAAATCCACCGGCAATAATACCGACAATGGCAATAATTCCCAAAAACCCAAGCAAAACATTAACAATAATCATTATGCCTTCGCGGATATCTTTAGTCCCTAAACCAGTATAGGTTCCATAATCTAATCCTACCTCCAAAGCAAAAACTGGAACTGTCGACAAGACGAACAATAAAATGAAAGTCGATAAAGCAATTTTTTTTATAAAATCACCCCCTTTACTTTTTGGTTTAATAAATTAAAAATAATCAAGTTATTTTTTATTCTTTTGAAAATACCCCCAGATACTATAAGCTACCGGCGATAAAACAATTACCAACATCACAACTTTGGTCCAAGGGTGTTGGGTGAAAAATTCCATCTCCTCTATATTATTTAATATTAATATCTGGTATTCCTAGAAATTCTCCTGCCATTCATTTGTCTAATGCTCCGCGGTTCGATTATATCTTTTTGGGCATGATGAGCAACTGCATTAATAAATCCAAGCATCAAGCCAACTCCAAGAATTATATAAATCATGGTAAAAACCTTTCCGAAATTGGTTGAAGGGGAAAAATCGCCATAACCAACAGTGGCTAAGGTGGTAACGCTAAAATATAAAGAATCAAGAATGTTCCAATGTTCAATTTGATGATAAAAAATGGTTCCTGAAAGTAAAATAATTATCATCAAAATAATTAACTCCCGAAATTTTGGATCCTTTAATCCTCTAAATAATGCCTTCGAGGAATGATACATGGTTGAAAAGAATGAAGTCATAATTCTCTAAAATTTAATCTCTATTTATGGAAATATTATAGTAATAACAAGACGATTTGATTCGATCAAATTATTCCACTAATACCTTAACATCGGTTCTTTCATTTTTAACTTTAATAAAAAGCGCAGTTACCGCTCCAACTAAAAGAAATACAGAAGAAATGATAAACACCGTGCCGTATGATGCAATTTGAGCTTTTAAAGTCATGAGGCCGATCGCGTTTTTCAAATCTAGTGAATTTGTAGCGTGGATTGTGCTCCTTTGGGCAATGTTAAGCAGCTTACTCTCCGTAGTATTTTGGAGGATTGTTGCAAAAACGGCGATTCCAAAAGCACCAGCAATATTTCTTACCAAGGCAAGTATTGAAGAAGCAATCCCGATTTCATGTGCGGGAACAACTGAAGCGATAATATTAGTACGCTGAGCCATGCCGAATCCCAAACCAAATGCCATAATAGAAAGCGGTATTATGATATCAAGCGGTCCGGAACGCGGATCAAGACCCGAAAACATGTAAAGTCCAATAGCGGCCACAAGCGTGCTGCCAGCAATAACATAGCGCGGTTCAACTTTTCCGGTCAGACTTCCGCCTATAGGAGAGGCGATCATCATCACAAACGCCATCGGCATAAAAAGATATCCGGTTTGAGTCGCGTTAAGTCCTAAAAATGTTTGTGCGAACACCGGGATGAGAAAAACGCCACCCATCATACCCATAAACACGATGAAGTTGTTTCCGAGCGTATTAACGAATGCGGGTATTTTGAAAAATTTTAAGTCAACAATCGGTTCCGGGTGACGTTTTTCAATAGTGATAAAAATAGAAGTAAAAATTAAGATTGCGGCGTAGGATGCCATGCTGTTTAAAGAGAACCATCCCCAATCTCTGCCTTTGTCAAGCACAAGTACAAGAGCCGAAAGCGCCCCGCCAAGCGTTATCGCACCCCACAAATCAAAAACAACTGTCTTTTTTTCCGATACGGATTCTTTGATGAATTTCAGGGCCATAAGAAGGCCAATTATGCCGATAGGGAAATTGATTAGAAAAACCGAACGCCAGCCAAAATTATCAATAAGCGGTCCGCCGATTAAAGGCCCGAAAACGATCGCCGCCGCAAACGAGGCTGACCAAATCCCCAAGGCCTGCGCCCGTTCCTTGCCTTCTTTGAAAGTGACCGCGATGATTGCCATAGCGGTTGGATAATCGGCTGAACCAGCGATTGCTTGTATGACGCGGAACACGATCATAGAACTCAGATTCCATGAAAGTCCTGCGAGTACGGAGCCGATTATAAATACCACAAAGCCAATGATATAGACCTTTTTACGTCCAATGGTATCGCCAAGTTTTCCCCAGACAGGAACAAAAATGGCGTTGGCAAGAATATACGCGGTTGCGATCCAGCCAGCCGCGCTCACTGTAATGCCGAAGTTGTCTATAATCTTGGGAAGCGCGAGGTTAACGATTGTTTGATCCAGTCTTCCTAAAAATGTGCCGATGATGACGGTGAGAAGGACGAGCCATTGGAGTTTATTTCGTTGTGGCGCGGTTACGGTTTCTGCCATATATGATTATTTGTATATCCATAATTTTGCCGACATGCCATTTTTGAGCTCGGGATATTTATTTTCATCAAACCGTATTTTCACATCAAATTCTTGTGCTTGGCGTTTGTCCGATATGCTAAAGACGATATCGCCCGCTCGCGAAGTCGGACTGATTTCGTCCACAACGCCCCCATACTCTTTTGATCCAAACGCGTCTACGGTAAACTTGGCAATTTGTCCGACGCGAATGTCGGCGAGTCCCTTATCTTCTGCGATCCGGCCGACCACTCGCAATTCAGTCGGATAAATCATACTCACAACCGTTTCTCCGCGGTTGAACAATTTACCCACATCGGCTTTTGTCGCAGTAATAATGCCCCCAACCTTCGTCTTAATCAGTTCATTGCCGATTTGGGCGACTACCGTATTGGCATTGACTTGATCTCCTTCGTGAACCGAAATATCCTCAAGAATTCCCGAACTTTGCGGAGCGAGATCAATGGTCGGAGCCGAAATAGCCGCATTGTCGGTGTATATGCGTCCGCCCGATATTTTTAAATAGGCAAAAATTGACGCGCCACTAATAAGGATGATGGAAATAAGAATTGTAATCACCCATACGTTTTTTGAAAGACGTCTGATGGCGCTTTCCTCTTTGCGCACTTCGGCAAGGATCTCCTTTTCTTCGCGGAGAATCTCTTTCTCTTCTTCAAGGACTTCTCCGATTTTTTTATTGTTCATTTGATTGTCCATAAAAAAATTTATTTATTATTGGGCGGCGCTAAAATTGACGAGGCGATCTCCTTCCTTGAGCCCAGAAAGAATTTCCACATAGCCGTTTGAGCCTTTAATACCCATTTCAATCTCACGCTCTTCGGGAGAAGATTTGTCCGTAGCGACTAATACGAACTTATTGTTATCTTTGATAATAACAACGCGTTCCGGCACCGCTAATGCATTTTCCCGTTTAGCCGTTTCAATGTTAATATTGGCAGTCATGCCAGATTTGATTCGCTCATCGGCATTATCAAACTGAAAAGTTATTCCATAAGAGGCAACCCCGTTTACCATTGTTTCCACAGGATCGATCTTTGTGACATGGGCATCGAAAATAATCTCGCTGCCATACGCGTCCAGAGATACTTTCGCTAAATCCCCGATTTTAATCTTAGCCACGTCTGCTTCAGAAACATAGGCATTGATTTCAAATTTTGATTGCGAGATCAAGGAAACCGCCAATACGCCGGGAGATATGTTTTCGCCAGCTGTTAAGTTTTGTTTCGCAACAATGCCATTCATCGGAGCTCGTATGATTGTTTTGCTTATTTGGATCTGGATTCCTTCCATTGCGTCCTCTGCTTGCTTGACGCGAATCTCCTGCGATTTGATGTCTAATTCGTCGGCTCCCTCCTTCAGTTTTCTAAGTGCTTCTTCTTTTTCTGAAATCGCCTGCTCGGCGTTTACAACCGTATCGCGAGAATTTTGTATTATCCTTTGAATGGCAAGTAAATTAAGAAGATGAGCGTTAGTTTTTGCCGTGTAAGAATCAAGGCTGGCTTGATAGATTGCTTCTTTCGGAGCCACTAGGTCAGGAATTTTTTTACTGCCGCCTTCTGTAACTTTATCTTCGTAGTAATCAAGAAGGTTATTGGCATTTTTAACCGCGGTAGCGATGGATTTAGTGGTGTCGTATGTTTCATTCAAAAGGGCTTCAAGCGCGGCATTGTCGGCATATCGGCTTGAAATCTTATAATCATCAAAGTTTTTGTCATACTGCGCACGGGCCATTTGATATGAATTATTGGCGTCGTCTCTATACGACAGGGCTTTATCATCGCTATCGTAGACACTGCGCGCGCCGTCATACCAAAAATAGATATTCGATTGGCCTAAATTGAAGGCGCTGGTAAAAAGCATGTCTTTCAAGCCGTTCATAATGGTGGGGAGATCAAGAAAAGCGTTTGCCGCAGCATTAAAGCCGTCTTCATAGGCCTTTTTAAGATCGTCCTCCGCTTTTTGCTTAGATTGTTTGGCTTGTGCGAGAGCATCTTCGGCTTGGATTGTTGAAAGATTGTCAGCGGGTTTCTTAAGTTTTTCTAAAGCAAGCTGGGCATTTTTCAAAGACCGCTCCGCTTGATGCAGGCTGACTACCAGATCATTATTCTCAAGAGCTATCAAGGTTTGGCCTTTTTTTATGGGATCGCCGGCCTGAGCGTAAACGTAAGTCACTTTTCCACCCTTTTCAAAAGTCAGATCAAGCGCTTGTGCCGCTTGTATTTTCCCTGTAGCGTTTACTTCTTCCGTAAGTGTCATTCTTGAAACCAACTCTCCGCCAAGAGGTTGATTACTTGAGATGCCCCAAACTGCATACGAAATAATGCCGATACTTGCCATCGCCGCAATTAAGATAATGAGAATGTGATGTCTAAGAAAATTCATATTTCTATTTAGTATTGATTATTTTAGTAAGAATATTGGCAAGATCGCCTTTTTCTTTTTCATTCAAGCTTTCAATAACTTTGCTCATTCTTGCAGTCACCACTTCTCGTCTCTCGACAAACGATTTTTTGCCTTTCTCGGTAAGCCTCAAACGCACTATTCTGCGATCTTTTTTGTCGTAAATCCTTTCAAGCTCTCGCGTTTCGACAAGGCGATTAATGATTGCTGTGGCGGAGGGAGATGTGATATAGAGCAAATCGGCAACCTCTTTCATAGTTGGAGACCCTTTTTCGGAAATAAGAGCAAGCACTTTGAATTGAGCCATTGAAAAGGGGTCAACTTTGCCGTGTCCAGCAGTCCGCTCACGAATAAGTCGGGTAGCGGTAAAAATGAGGGAAATAAGATTGTTTTTGCTTTGTTTACTCATAATTTAGATAGTAAAACTATTAGATAATCTAAGTATATATCAAAAGTGAGTAGTTGTCAATACTTAATAGATAATAAACTAAAAAAGAACGAAATTAATTCGTTCTTTTTTAGTTTATTATCTATCTTAATGTCCAGCCGCCATCAACGATAATAGTTTGACCAGTGATGTAGCTGGCTTTTTCTGAAGCTAAAAAAACAACCGTATTGGCGATATCTTCGGGTTGGCCCATCCGTGATAAAGGAATCATGGAGATAGTTTGTTTTTTTGTTTCTTCCGCCGCGGTTCTTGGCTGATCTGGCTGGCTGGCACCCGGGGTATCAATTGCACCCGGGGCTACAGCGTTAACTGTAATTTTCTTTGGTGCCAACTCCAATGCTAAGGCGCGAATCATACTATTGATTGCTCCTTTCGAGGCACAATAATGAACCAAGCCTTCAAATCCAATAAACGAGGCAATTGAAGAAATATTAATTATTCGTCCACCACTAGACATAATTTTTACCGCTTCTTGGGAACACAAAAAGACGCTCTTTAAATTGACGTCAATTACCTTGTCCCAGTCAGTTTCCTTCATCTCCGTAAATGAGATAAAAGGGAAAACACCTGCATTATTAACCAAGATGTCGAGTTTGCCAAATTCTTTCATGGTTTGCTTAAACAAATTTTCCACTTCTGATTTATCAGAAACATCGCACTTAACTGCCAACGCTTTAACGCCCAGCTGTTTTAAATCTTTTGCCACTTTTTCGCAATCTTTTTGATCAATGTCGGAAACCACAACATTGCATTTTTCTTGAGCTAAGGCTTTAGCGATACCTTGACCGATTCCTCTTCTGGCACCGGTAATAATAGCGACTTTGTTTTCTAATAACATAGTTTTTATTCATTATTTAATTATTTTTGAAACTCCAATTTTTCCCAACTAGAATGATTATCGTAAAAAAAGTAAGCATTAACCGGAACGCTTTGGGCAAATACTGGCTGAGCCAAAAAAAATAAAGCAAACAGCAACGCAATGAATATTTTTTTGACTTCTAATCTCATGGCTATTTCTCCTTGTTTTGATTGATAACTTCGATAAGTTTGTTTTTGTCTATCTCACCGTTTAAACGCAATAATTCATTGCCGTCTTTATCCAAAAAAATAAAAGTTGGCAGAGTGTCGGTAATATTATATTTATTGACGGCTTCTTTGTCTTGGTCAAAATCATGGTACTCGGTTTGCAGCCAAGGATTTTCTGTTTCAATTTCTTTCCACCTCGGTTTCATTATAATGCACCCAGGGCACCATACCGCCCCAAATTTTAGTACTTTCATAGGGTTATTAATGACTAATGAATTTTATTAAATACATGAGCAATATTCCCAAACCAAAAATAAAGAATGTACCGATTGATTTGCCGGTGTTTGTTTCTTTTCTTATTTCCGGCATCAAATCAGAAGCGGCAATATAGACAAAGCCGCCGGCGGCAAACGGCAAAAGATAAGGCAGAATATTATGCAAATGCGAAAAGGAAAAGTAGCCGACTATCCCGCCCAACACTACTGTAAGAGCGACAATATAATTAAGGGTCAAAGCTCTTTTATTATTAAATCCGGCATGAATAAGCACGCCATAATCGCCAATCTCTTGAGGGATTTCATGAATGGCTACGGCCAGCGTCGTTGCCATGCCCAAGTTGAAATCAACCATAAATGTGCTGGCAATTATCAACCCATCTATAAAATTGTGAATACTGTCTCCCATCAGATTCATATAACCAAAAGTATGAATCGGGCAATCCGCCTTATGGCAATGCCGCCAGTGGAGTAATTTTTCCACCAAAAAGAAAAAGACGAAGGAAATAAGAAAAATCCCAAACAGCGTATCCGGTTTAATCTGTTCCGAAGCTTCTGGCATCAAATGCAAAAAAGCGCCGCCCATCAATGCTCCGGCCGACAAAGAAACAAGCAACATCGTGATTTTTGACAGTACTTCTTTTTTTAAAAACATGAACAGAACTGCCACCCAAACGCAGAGGGAAATAATAAATGTTCCAATAATGATTGTTGATAATGTAATCATACTATTTATGTTTGACAATTTTAATCGCCTTGCCGTTTACCAGGGCATCGGCAATTTTTTTATAAGCGGAATAAAGTATTCTCTGGTAAGTGCTAGTTGAAGTATCCATCTTCTCGGCCGCCGCTTGTTGCTCCATGTCTTCTATATGGCGAAGCCGATACGCCTCAATCTCTTCAAGCGAAAGCTCTACAACCTGCAAATGCCGCATTGGCACTCCCTGCGGTTTGAAATACATTATATTCGGTTCAAATTTTATTGCTTTGCATAAACAATGTTGTGGTCTTGGCATATATTGAAAAATTTTAATAAATTTGATAATCTATATTTATAAAAGAAGGTCACCCGGCCCCTTTTTTAAAGAGGCCGGTTCCCGTGCCTTCTTTTATTTTTGGCCTTTGAGGGCTTCTTTTTCGGCCCTAACTGCTTCGAGCTCGTCTGAAAGCATTTTTTCCTCATCTTCCAACGCTTGAAGCTGATTTTTAGGGGATCTAAAAAATCCTCCAAATCCCATACCTCTGAAACGACCGCACCAACCCGCTCGTGCTCCGCCACCACAAGGCCCCAGACCACGACCGGTCATAGCACCTTGCCCCATTGGGCCTGTTCCATCCATTCTTGGCATATTTTTTTTATTAAATGGTTAATAATTTGGTAATCCGACCTTTAAAAGGTTACCTATTATGAGTATATACCCATAACTAAACCCTGTCAAATGGTTGCATTAAATTCCCCTTTCTACTATTTTTTAAACTCTAATATTACCCCTCCCCTAAATAAAAAATTGCCCAATATAGTTAAAGGGCAATTTTTTATAAAGTCATGAATGTAAATCGCTTTTGGTTATTATAAACAATGTTTTACCCTATACCGGCCGCTTATCTTTCAATAAAATTGTTGCCAAAAAAGTCGAAATTGGCATTGATAAAGCCACGCCGATACTGCCGACTAAAGTCCGAACAATTTCTGTAACAATTGTTTCATTATTTATCGCTTGGGTAAAAGATACTGTTCCGGATGGACTTAAATAAAAAAGTAAAAGCAGAGGTAAACTGGCACCAGCATAAACTAAAAATAACGTATTAACAATTGCGCCCAAATGAGTATTGCCAACTTCGTAAGCTGCTTTATAGACTTCTTTGTTGGAAAGATTTGGGTTAGCTTTTTTGATTTGTCTAACTGATTCTACTTGTCCGATGATTATATCATCTAAAACGCCAACCGTCCCGATTAAAATTCCGGCTAAAAGCAGGCCTTTAAAATTTATCATCCCGTTGTTTATCCCGGTTAAAAATATCGCCTCTTCCTGGGCCATACCGGTTAACCTGGTTAGATAAACAAAAATCCAGGACAGAAAAAATGTAACTAATAGGGAGAAAAAAACACTAGCAACAGCAATGTGTGATTTTTTGTTCCAACCTTCGGTTAAATAAATAATGATGGCTAAAATCATCAACGAACCAAATACCCCAATAACCAATGGGTTACCGCCGTTGATAATTTGCGGAACGATGAATTTAATAACGATAAAAAAACTAACGATCAAGCTTATTAATGATTTAACACCCTTTTTTCTACCGATGACTACAATGATCACGCAAAAAATAAAAGCTAAGAGATACAAATAACCGCTGCGAACAAAATCAAGGATATAATATTCCGTATCACCCTCGCCGCCCTTAGTCTCGCTGACCAAGACTTTATCACCTACCCTATAAATATTGGCCCCAGCCACATCGATATCTGAAATTCCGTGGAACTCAAATTCTTTGTTCTTCCATTCTTTCTCCAACCCGCGTAAAAGCAAATTCTGCTGCAAAGCTTTTGAGCCGTCGTCACGCTCTATATTTTTTTCTTCTAAAATTTTAATTACCTTAGCTTTAAATACCTGATCGGTAACCGGCTGGTTAGCAGTTTGAGCAAAAGCTAATAATGGGATAAATAATATTGCGACAAGAAATAATGGAATTATTTTTTGGATTTTTTGCATAATATTTTTATTATACCAAAAAAACACTACAAATAACAATTTGTATTAAAAAAATATCTTAGCAAATATAAGCAACAGCAACTCAATAAAAGGAACATATTATTATTACATTAAGTCCCGATTATTGTGGTGGCTGGGGTAAGGCAAAGGAAGCTTTAAACTATTTTGCCAAATTCAGTTGACTTTTTCTCTGATTTATAATAGACTACATTTATTTTTGTTATTGTCAATTATTAATCTGACTTATAATTTAATTTTTATTTTTGAGTAGTAGTTAACCTTAATTGATAAAAACAAACAAAAGATGCCCGAAATCACTAAAAGCGTACCAGTTAGCATACCAAGTAAATCCGGGTAAATAAATATCAATACCCCAGTGATAATAGCCAATACCCCTTCCAAAATCAGTGCCCAAACAATATTCCTAATAAATTTAAAGATAATTTTTATTTCATCCATATATTTTATGATTAATTTTTATACTATATTACGACAAGGGGTCGACCTTTATATTCCCCCCATATTTATTCAGTTTTTGGTTTTTTCTTCTTTATCCAATAGACCATCTTTCATCCAAATAACCCTGTCTACATATTTACGATCATCTAGTTCGTGCGTAACCAACACGATTGTTTGTCCTAATTCTTTGTTCAGCTTTTTAAAAAGCTCTAAAATTTCTCTTGAGGAATTGGTATCTAAATTAGCTGTTGGCTCATCGGCAAATAAAATTTTAGGGTTGTTAATTAAAGCTCTTGCAATTGCAACTCTTTGCTGTTCACCGCCAGACAACTCATTAGGGCGATGGTCTATGCGTTCACCTAAACCAACTTTACTAAGCATTTCGGCAGCCCTATCTTTATAACTTCGTTTAGAGCCATTCAGGGCAAAGGCGGGTAAAAGCACATTCTCCAAGGCCGTCAGTTCAAAAATTAATGCATATTCTTGAAAAACATAACCCAAACGTTGGAGCCGAAACGCAGTTTTCTCGCGATCACTCAATTTTGAAATATCTACATCATCAATTATCAATTCTCCTTCCGTTGGGGTATCTAGTAAACCCAACTGGTGAAGCATAGTTGATTTTCCGCTACCGCTTTTACCCATGATTGCGACAAACTCGCCTTCCTTTATTTCAAAACTAACACCCTTAAGAGCATGCGTTGGCACTTTACCTGGGTATGTTTTTTTTAAATTTTTAACCTTAATATCAATATTCATATTTTATTTATGTACCCCAAATTGCTTTTAGAATATTTTCTTTGACTGCACGCCATGCTGGGACAAAGCCAGCAATCAAAGCGGCAGCCAAAAGGCTGATTATGCCTTGTGTCACCTGAGTTTGTTTTATGGTCAAGGATACATCACCAATTGGCAGAATGATTGGGTAATTTGTAAAATACGGATTAATAAAACAAAACATCATGATTGAACCAAATACAATGCCAAAAATAGCGTAAAAAAATGCCTGCAAAACATAAGAAATTATAATTATATTTTCTTTAATGCCGATGGCTTTCAGAATACCAATTTGTCGTCTTTTATTTACCGTATTAACATAAATCAAAATAAAAATAGTAGTAGCGGCAACCGCCAGACCAATAGCACTGACTATATCAACTATTAGACCGAAGCTTTCTGTAATACTGTTAATCATGCTGGTATATTCCGACCACTTCCTGACTTTTAAATTAGGTGCCATTTCTTTTATTTGTTCAATGTACCAGTCCTCATTACCGGTTTTATCAATCTTAACCACAATTTGTGATGCTCGATCGTCGGAAAGACGTAAAACAGACTTCGCTTCCTTGTCAGTAATATAGGCATTTTGATCAACAAGCAGGAACTTAACCTTGGAAATACCTCGAACGGTATATTCTCTTTGTACCCCATTACCAAAATTTATTATTATTTTTTCGCCAATCTTCACTCCGCCAAGACTTTTTATTTCTTCAGCCGCACCATATCCGCCGGCAATATCTGCACCTAAAACAATATCCCCATCACCTATTCCTTCCAAATAATTGCCGACAATGATATGTTTGGAAATTCCTGTTACTGCCGGTTCTTCTTCGGGATTGATACCAATAATTGGCCACGAACCGTACTTATATTGGCCATCTTTATTTTTATCATACGCAAAAGTGGCCATTAAATTATAATGCGCCACTGTTGCAACTACCCCAGGGAGACTTTCGATTTGTTGCCTTAATTCTCTTGTATGTACTATATAATTTTCTCTTGTCGGTTCCTCCTGTGAATCAATAACAATATTGGCTATGGAGTTATTGATAAGCTGATTATTTAGAGTAGTGGTTACTCCGTTTAAAATAGAAGCGAGAAAAACCAAATTTACAAAAGCTAACGAAAGGATAAAAATCATTAAAACCACAGTACTTTTATGTCCATTTACAATTGATTTATATCCTAAAAAGAATGCTACCTTTAAATCTTTTATCATACAGCTAGTACCCCCTATCCCTTAAAAAACTCCAAATACTTACTTAGACCCCCATGGCTTTTATGATATATTATTTCTTTTAATTTCGGCATGATTTCTTTGGTTGCCTTTTCACCAATTAATATCTTATTTTCGCCATTAACAAACTGATACCATGGACTTTTACCAACATCTATGTCAATGACTATATCGGCATTTGCCACGTCAAGAAGCGCTAAATGATGCCGCAAGATATTCAATGAATCATTGGCAACATCATACCAGCCCGGTTTCCATTTTTCATCATAATAATGTTTGTCTAGATTAACCGCAATAACAATATCAGCTCCCATTTTCCTGACAATTTCTACCGGCACAGGTGCTGACAGCCCGCCGTCAGCTAACATTCTACCCTCTATTTCCACCGGTTTAAAAATCAGGGGAATAGAAGTACTGGCCCTAATTGCTGTTGTCATTTCTCCTTTGTTTAATACTACAATCTCTCCTGTTTTTAAATCAGTGGCCACGGCCACAAAAGGGATTATGCAATCTTCAATTTTTTTTCCACTAACGTAGTTATTGATGAATTTTTTTACCTTTTCTCCTCCGACTAACCCCTGCTTCAAATGCGGATCAAACAAAAGAGAAAACATTCTGCGCCAGTTAGTTTCCAATGCAATTTCTTCAATTCTTTTTGCAGTCAACCCTGAAGCATAAGCCCCGCCGATCATAGCGCCGATACTTGAACCGGCAATAAAATCAATGGGAATATTATTTTCTTCCAAAACTTTAATAACGCTAATATGCGCCAGTCCTCTTGAACCGCCGCTACCTAAAGCTAAACCGATTTTTGGGCGTTGTACATTTTTCATCAGTTATTTTGATTCAAATCGTTCGAGTATCAATTAACTCTTTTATTTTTACAGATTTATCGTTCGCTTCGTCAAAACCTTTTTTATAGTATCCTTCAATTTTGTCATTACTAAAATATCCAAAAAAAGTTTCTTTCCAATCGTGAAAATTAATTTTTAAATCATTAGCCGGCGCGATAACGATATCGGAATTATCCCGAATAATTTTATTTCTTGATTTTAAAGATATTAAGTAAAGAGATTTCAAAATGGTATTCAAACGATTTTTATAGCTTTCTTCCTCAAATTCCATTTTTAAACTAACACTGATGACAATTCCGTTCGGACCAACCTTACTTCTGGCCACATTAGCCGGATCGGGATTTAAAACTCCGCCATCAATCAGTTCATAATCTTTATATTTAATCGGCTGCCAAATTCCGGGGAAAGCGCTTGAAGCCAAAGGGATTAATAACGGATCACCCTCTTCAAAAATAACTTCCTGTCCGGTTTTCAAATCAACCGTTATAATTGACATGGGCATTTTAACATTTTTGATATTTTTGATATTTTTTTGTTTAATATATTTTTTTAGGATTTCTTTAAAAATTGACCCCCGGATAATCCTCAACCACTTTCTTTTTCTTTTAAATTCTTTTTTTATTTCTTCACTGGATATGTCCATACTATGTAAAATTCCCACGACCGAAGCGGCCGAGCAAGTCACTAAAAAATCAACCGGAATATTATTTTGGTTTAAAGCATCAATTACCCCCAAATGGGCGAATGTTTTGGCGCCGCCGCCGCCAAGAGATAATGCGATTAAAGGCCTTTGTTTATTTAGTGAATCCATATAATTTAAGTTTAAAAAATGCCCCTACTAATTCAATAGTTTCCTTTATCAATAAAACAAATCCATTTTTATTTTTATAAGGTTTCATTGTTTGCCTAACACCTTTTAAAATTTCCTTTTGAATAAAGATATTATTTCTAATGCAATAATCATTCATTACTATTTCCATTTTATAACCCTCCATCAACTTGTTAATGAAGTGATCGTCTAATATTTTTTGAAAAACCGTATGCGAAATCGCTCTTTCACCCGTAATTAAAGGTCCGAATTTTTTAACAAATTCATTATGAATAAACCCCCGATCCATAATACCAACCGCCATTAAATTCTCGCCATTTTTTAACTGTTTTAAAAGTTGGTCTATATGCTCTTCTTTAAAGTTATGAAGATCACCATCACAAAAAAATAAAATATCGGTTGTTATTTTATTTACCACATATTTAACCGCCCCGCTTTTTCCTAAATTATTATCCAAATGGATAATTTTTAATTTATCAGATTGGAATTGTTTTATGATTTTCAAACTGTTATCCGTCGATGCGTCATCGACCACGATAACTTCATCAAGTAGAGGAGATTTGATTAAAACGGACAGAACCTGGCCTAATGTCTTTTCTTCATTAAAAATTGGCAAGATGGCAGTTGTTTTCATTTTTTAGAATAGCCAGCTAAATTAAAAGCTTTATTTTTTGCCGCTAAAACTAATCGGGTGACTGTTTTACCCATTTCGTCTTTAATATATTTCATATTATTATATTTTGAAGGATAGCCAACCAATTCCATGAAGCCAACACCTTTTACTCTTTCTTCGCCAAAATTACCATCTACTTTAAGCGGCCCTTCCCAATAATTGATTGATCCAAATAGCATCTCTTGATTTTCGATTTTTGCCGTTAAATTTAACTCAATATTTCTTGCTGGTATTTTTATATTCCAAGCCAGCGGATAAGCCGCTTTGCTTTTAGGGCTTACCCATTTTTGGCTCAAAGGAATTATCTCAATGTTTTCGTAATGCTCTTGCTTGCCATTTGAATAACAGATGTCAGCTAAGTAATTTTTTATTTTTCCGGTATCATACACATAACAAACAATTTCCGTATTATCATTCAGCTGAATGGAAAACCAATCCCACCGATCTTTGGTATATTCGGTGTTTGCCCATTGATGATCCATCCAGGATTTTCCCGTCACCGTCAGCCATTTATTTTTAATTTTTATCCGGCCTTCGGTTTTTAAATTAGTTAGCGAATAGTAATAGGTAGTTTTAGAATGAAGGTTTAAAAACCCCTTACCTCCTTCAAACAATGGTTTTTTAATGGCAGTCAACTTCAGGTCAATATTTTCATTCTTCAGATGATATGTTGATTCACCGGTTTTTTCAATAATACAATTCGTGTAACCTTTTTTGATTTCCGGATTGATATAATTTACGTAGAGTAAAGGTTTAGAAAAACTATCTTCGGAAATAATGGAGAAAGGTGTTATTTTATGTAAAAAACTTTTATTACTCAAGTCAGTAAGAAGCGAATGGGAGAAATAAGATGTTTTTAAAGGTATTTTGCTTAAAAATGGAATCTTAACTTTTTTAACATCCACTTTAAACAAGCAATCCATGAACGAATATTCGTTGCCATCATTATCTTTAAGATGGCCGTTAAAATACCACCATTCTACTATGCAATCATGGGTCGATTCATCTTCGGGAAATTTTATTGGCTTGTATTCTTCATGCGTTTCCTTAGAAACAGCTTTGCGGCTTGGCCGAAAAGTTTGCAGTCCAAAATCAAAACTGGTTCCTAGCAATTCTTTTACCACCTTGGGATTATACTGACCACGATAGATTGGCGGAATATCTTTTTTTATCCCCAATAGTCCATGAAGCGCAATCATTGCCGACCTGACTGATTGCTCCACCGTGAAGACAACCTCATTAGGTATTTCACAAAATTGGCCAATAAAAGCAAAATTTCTCGTGCCTTTTGGTATTACCTCGGGCCGATCGCCTTTTTTCCTTGGCATAAATTGACTGGTGATATAAGGCATCATGCAAGGTACGCAATCGCACGATTTAAGTATTTTTGAAATATCTTTGGAAAATCCGAGCTGCGAACAAACTTCAACCATAATTTCTTGGCCAGTACATTCGGACATTTTTTTATGAACAAAATTTCCTTTTTTATCCGGATATAGACCATAGCCCCAAAAAACATTAATATCATCGGGCTGATTTATAAAGTGGGGTTGCGGCGGAGTGACTAGGGTTAAAAGCCAATTAGAATCTGTGATAGTCGTCAGACCACCCGTACCCGGTTCATTTTTAGAAAAATCCTTCATTAAGCCAGTGAACGTTTGATCTCTGAATGTGACCGAAAATGATTCCCATTTTGATTTGCTTATTTGACCATTAAAAACCGAGGGGTTGCCAAAATGGGGACGATTTTCTGCTATATCTTGCCAAAGCGCCCAGGCGTCATGCGGAGTTTCCGTGTTTGTAATCGGCGCGCTGGTCATACTGCCAAAGGTTGAATTTGTCGTCATTGAACCGTTTGTCAAAAAAACCAAATCATCTGCCCCCAAGACAAATTCCTTTTCTTTTTCATTTTGCCAATAAACAATTTTTTCGACTTGCTCTTTATTATGATTTTTAATAAATTTCAAAGAAGTAACCCGGCCTTTCATTAAAAAATTGACGCCATTATTTTTTAGCCAATTGGTTACTGGCATAGTGACTGAATCATGTTGATTATAGCGCGTATGGCGTACACCGGTCATGGTATTCACTCGCGGCAGCTCTTGGATAAAACGCCTAACATAACGTTTAAATTCTATCGCACTGTGCCAGGGCTGAAACGCAAAGGTCGTGCACCACTCAAACCAAAAATTAGTTTTAAAAAAAGCCGGTGAGAAATGGTCGCTGATTTTTGTATCCGCCAAATAAGATTCGGGTAAAGACATAATTTTTATCATACTGGCGCTGTCAACCACACTTAAGCCAAAAATAGATGAATCAGCAATTTTTGCCTTTGAAACCAGCCTGGCTTTGGCGTAAGTTTTTATTCCCTTATTGAACTCAATAAAATCATCCAATAATGTCTTTGATGATTTCTCGTTGATTGGAATCTTGGAAAACAAGTCATAGGTGCAACTATAAACTTCTTCAGAAAACATTCTGCCACCCCTGGCAATATATCCGGTTTCTGGCGATCCCTTGCTATCCAGACTCCCGCCAACATCGTCGCCTTCTTCAAAGATAAAAATATTTTTACCGGCAAATTTACCATCCTTAATTAAATAAACCGCCGAAGCCAACGATGCGATTCCAGCGCCAATTAAATAAGCTTTTTGATTATTTTTAGCCATAAATTGACTTTATTTTTACCTTGTTATTTAATCTTCTCGTCAGAATATCCGAACTTATAATTGAAAAAGTTTGAATATATCGGTCCAAGAAAAATTAGATGCAGCTCAACTGCAAAATATTTTACGGCGATATTAAAACGGCCATCTTTATCCAATCTCCGAACTGATACGGGGATACGAAGGTTTTTGAGATAGCCGAATTTGGCGATTTTGCCCGCTCGAAAAACATAATCATGATCCTCGGCTAATTTTAATTTTTCGTTAAAACCGCCGATTAATTGATGTAATTCTTTCTTAACAAAAATACAAAATCCCGGTGCATGAGGAAAAAATTTTTTAGTTGCTTGAAGATAAAAGTTCACCGCTTCATGCAAAAATTTATCAATTCGTCGATCGCTTAAAGGACTGACTAAACAGGTGGCAACGGAAAAATTTTGCTTTTGAATATCTACCATCGCTTTTTCTAAAGAATCAGGCGGCAAAATTACGTCAGCATCCAAAAATAATAGCCATTGGCCATAAGCGACTTTGACGCCGTTATTGCGGCCACTCGCCGGCAAACCGCCATCAACTACTTTTGCTCCGGCTTCTAAAGCGATTGATCGCGTGGCGTCAGTCGAATTATTGTCAGCCACGATTATTTCAAAATCTTTAAAAGTTTGCTTGTTGAGAGATTTCAAAAGCTGGGGTAAAAGCTTTTCTTCATTGAAAGTTGGAATAATTATTGATAGCATAGACTTTTTATTTTTTAATTTTAATCTAGTCCTACTATGTTCTTAAGCTAATTTAATCTTTGGCTTTTAGATATTCCTTTTTCCAAACAGGGTCAATCATTTCGGCCACATCCTTACCATATTTTTCCAATCCATTTTGATATTCTGGGTCTTTTAATGCTTCTTGGGCCGCCTCATCGATTGGTTTTGGTTGGTGTTTAATTAACAGATCTTTCATCATGCCATAATGATCTTTGATAGCACAGGGGGTAAGCCAGCTGCCCATCTCGTTTGGTTTCTTATTAAGGGCATAATCTTTCTGCCACTGGCGAATTGATTCAAAAAATGGCTCTCGCAAAACATCATTAAGCGTGCCGCCGCTTTTATAAACATTATTAATATTGACTGGGGAATATGGATTAAAAACACAAGGAGTAACACTACCATTCCATTCAATATATAAATAACCTCCCGACTTTCCCGCTGAAATGCACCCGTTGGCGACACAGCCGCTATTCCAAAAATCAGCGATAAAAATTTTATTATCCTTAACTAAATGCTGGGTTTGCCTGAACATTTTAAGTCTTTGTTCCGGGCTAACCATTAAATCCAAACAATCCGCCCTGCCAATGGGCATTAACTGAAAAATCCAGCCATAAACCGCTCCTTGCTGTTTAAAATAAAAATCAATTATTTCATCACTCACCACCAGATCGGCATTATTTCTTGTGGCCGTGATTGAAATGCCAAAAGGCACTCCAACCGATCTTAAATTCTCCATCGCCTCTAAGATTTTTTTGTGAACACCTTTTCCACGACGGGCATCAGTTTCATTTTCAAAACCCTCAACCGAGATGGCCGGGGTAATATTACCGACCTCAGCCAATTTCTTAGCCATTTCTTTATCAATTAACGTTCCATTGGTGTACATTAAGAAATAGTTATCTTGATGTTCTCTGGCTAAATCAATTATAGTTTTATTCTGGTCTTTATAAAGCAACGGCTCGCCCCCGGTAATAACTGTAAAATAAGATCCCCATAACTCTGTTTTCTCCCTAACGATTCTATTTAAAACAGGCCACGATAATTTTTCTGAATTAGCCGATGAGCTATTGGCATAACAACCAGTACATTTCAAATTACAAAGTTTACCCGGTCCAATAGTTAAAAAGACCGGGGGATATTGATTGAACTCTTTTTGGAATTGCTCAATCTGGGGCCTGGATTCTAAAAAATTGTTTTTAAGCAAAGAATTTATTAATGCCTTACGAACCATTGGTGCGTTTTTTGCGTTCGCAAAAGCTTTTTCTGCGGCTAAAAGAAGATTTCTTACCATGTAATATTTATCCTCCTGAACCTGCTGCGGATATTTTTTATCTTTTAAAAGGGAGGTGTGGATTCTTTTGTCAGCAACTTTAATAATACTTTTTCTAATAACCGCATTGGTTAAAAGTGATTCCAACGGTTTATTTGCATATTTTTTAAAAATATCTTGCAAAAAATTTTCCGAATTGTTTTGTTGTGTCATAGAGTTTGATGATTTAATTAAATTGTGAAAAATAACTTATTTTAATTTGATTTTTACTTAAATAAACCAAGGCAAGATAACCAATAATAACCAAAAATTATTCCTATTATTCCCCAGGCAACTAGGGCAACGGGGCTTATGGAACTTAACAACTGCATAAATATGTTATTATGAATCCTCTAAAATAAGACCGCGATAATTTGATTAGATACTTTCTCTGAATTAATCTTTTTGTTTAAAAAAGAGGATTCTAAAAGTAAACCATCCATCATACTAGTAAGCAAAGACGTTAATAACTTGGCATCAACTTTCTTCACTAAATTTTTACTCACTGATACTTCATCAATTACTGGCTGAATCAGATTAATAATCTGCTCTCTTAATTTGACGACGTGTTTTGTTATTTGGGAATCAGCCGGCGATAATTTTAACATTAAAGCCTTGATTAGATTTTTTTCTTCAATCCCAAAATCCAAATAATTTTTTATCAGTTTGTATAGTTTTTTATCAATTGTAGTTTCTGCCAGTGCCTGGGCAACGGATAAACTTAAATCATCAAAAACATTATTAAGCACTTTTTCATAAATTTCAGCCTTGCCGGTAAAATGATAATAAAGTGCCGCTTTGGTAATATTTAATTTTGCCGCAATATCATCCATTGAAACGCCTAAATAGCTATACTCAGAGAAAAAATGCCGGGCAGTATCAATTATTAGTCTCTTGGTACCTTGCAAAATGTCCTCTTGTTGTTTGGTGATTGTTTTCATATTTTTCTAATTATTTCATAATTTACTTACCGATTGGTAAGTAAATTAAGTCTACTATAAGGGACAAACATTTGTCAACAGCACTACTTTTCCAGCGTCAGCTTCTTCTCGGCCAGAACCAGCCGGCTTTTCAGGCATGACATCAATTCTCTCTTTTCGCTAGTACTACCTTCCTTAAGAATGTACTTGGCATATTCCCGTAGATTGATTTCTTTTTTGGTCTTCAATTCTTTTTCCTGCTTGTCGATGCCGAAAATATTATTTTTAAATTTATGATAACGCTCGATTTCTTGCTCCAGTTTATGTCTCATCCCGATTTCGTTGAGATTGAGCTGATCAATAATTTCCACTAGTTGACTTATCAGCCCTTCTTCCCGGATATACCCGCTCTTGCAAGTCAAATCCTTACTACGGGTGCAGCCATAGTAGACATATCGGTTAACCGTGCCGTCTTTCAAATTCTTAAATTTTTCACAAGCGCTGATTCCCGAACCGCACAAGCCGCATTTTATCAGCCTGGTAAAAGCGAATTCTCTGTCGATCATCTTAATATCCCTTTCCTTGTTCAGCTGCTTTTGGACTTTATCAAAAAGTTCTTTGGTAATCAGCGGCTTATGCTTTCCGGGATAAAAAATTCCGCTGAGCCTAGGATATTCCATAGCGCCGTAGTAAAAAGGGTTTCTTAGCAATAAATAAACATTGCTCAGGGAAAAATTCTTGTTATTTTTCGTCTTAAAATCCAAATCCTTTCTCAGCCAGAGGTAAAGAGTATGGCCGCTGGCCTGTTCATTGCCGTATTTTTCAAATATTTGCTTGACTATGGGCGCCCGATCGGGATCGATTATCACCTCGCATTTATGGTCTCTCCTTTTTTCGTTCAGATAACCGGTCGGTGCCGTGCATGGCCATAGGCCCATCTCTATTCTGGCCCTCATGCCCCTTTTGACGTTTACACTCTTGTTGTCATTTTCCAACTTGGCCTGCGAGCATAAAATCATTAACATGAATTTTTCATTTGGCGAATTGGTAAACTTCTGGTTAAATGTTTTAATCTCGACCAAAACTTTTTGATCCATAAAATCCACCAGGCTGCCGAGGTCTCCAGCATTACGACTTAAACGATCCGGCGCCCAGGTTAATATGGCATTAAATTTTCCTGATTTCAAATCAGCGATCAGCTGATTGAACACCGGCCTTTGGCCCGAAGCTTTAGCCGAGTGGCTTTCTTTTTTAATTTCCACCACATTGAGATTTTCCTTTTCCGCCACACGTTGCATTTCTTTGATCTGCGAGTCGATGGAAAGAGCCTGGAGCTCGTCGCTCTCTGTTGATTTTCTGGCATAGAGGCAATATTTAATCTCAATTGCCTGAGCCGATTGATTGCTAAAATACTGTTCTTGATTTTCCATAATTGCGTCGTTAATTGTTAGTTATCATCACTAACATTGATGACGCAACCCTGCCAGTGAGTCCAGCTTGGGTAGTAGGCAAACTGTAGATAACTTAATTGCCAAAATTGCTTTATTTTATGCCAAATTTATGCTATTCTATTAAAAGATAAACTAGGCAACAGAATAGGATAATGTACTTACCTTAGTATTCTTATATATATTTCAAAAAATTAATTAATCATATAAATATGGTTAAAAAGAACATCATCAAAAAATATCCAAAATGGTCACAAGGTAATCTGTCAATTAAGGATCTTGCACTGTGGGATGAAAATTCTAGATTCCCGGAAGAATATTTTAGTAAGAAAGAAAGTGAGCTTATCGAATATTTTTTATCAAAAAAGGATTTAAAAGTCGAAAATCTAGCAAAAGAAATTGTAAATGAATTTGACTTACCCCAGCTAGAAAAAATCGTCGTTTTAAAGCTAAAAGGTAAAAACATTGTTATTGAAGGTAATCGTCGATTAACCGCATACAAGTTATTAGTTAAACCGTCTAAAATCAACCGACCAGAATCGAGAAAATTTTTTGATGAGCAAAAGAAACGAATTAATATTAATGATGAATTTAAACTTGAGGCTAATATAACAGAAGATAAAGACGAAGCACTGAGATACGTCGATCGAAAACATAATAAGAGTAATAATGAAGTTGATTGGGGTGAACCCGAAAGAAGAAATTTTGCAATCCGTCGATCCGGCGGAAAAAATAAAGATGTATTACGTGTTGAATTAGCAAATGCAGTAAAAAAATTATCTTTGCCTGATATTATCAAGGAGGCTGTCCTTGGTAAAGGCTATGTAACGACTTTCTATAGAATTGTTGACAGCGCTTCTGCTCGAGAAAAACTGGGTTACACTGTTTTAGAAAATGGACAAATAAAAATTAAGAATCAAAAGGTTTTTAATGAATTACTAAAAATAATCGTTTTTCACATTTGGTCAAAAAAAGATTTTTCTGGCAAAGATATAGATTCTCGCTCTCTAAATAAAATCGATCAAATTGATAATTATGTGAAAAAAGTTAAGCAGCAGGACTTGGCCAAGGTTGATAAAGAAATTACAAAATGCACCAGCAATAATTTATTTGGTGACAAAACTATTCGGACAGAAATGCATGGCAGAAGTAAACAATTATCAGTATCACGAAAGCATCTTATTATATCATCACTCTACATTCAAGATAGACGAATAAACGCTATATATGATGAATTGAAACGAAAATTAGAAGTTGATATTACTCCCAATGCCGTAGCAGTCTTATTTCGTGTTTTTTTGGAATGTACAGTTGACTACTATATCGAAAAAAATAAAATTGTCCTACATAAAGATACTAAACTTGATGGTAAAATTCTTAAAGTTGTTGATCATCTGGAAGGTACTCTTACACAAAAACATTTAAAGGAATGCGGCTTAGTTAAACCAACGCAATCTGATATAAAAAATGCACAGCAGAAGGTAAAACTAAAAGAAATAAGGAAAGTTGCAACCAAAGATAATAACAGCATATTGGCTGTATCTACTTTTCATGATTTTGTTCATGATTATAAGATATCACCAATACCCACTGATCTAAAAAAATATTGGGAAAATTTGGATAGTTTTTTTGTTACTCTGTGGGAATCATTTTCTAAACAAAAATAAAAATGCAAAAAATAATTAGCAAAAAAAGTAAGAAAACATTTTATAGTCCTTTGAGATATCCCGGGGGTAAAACTTTTTTATTTCCTTTTTTTGATGAAGTAATCAAAAATAATAAGCTTGAAAAAATTACCTATATAGAACCATTTGCTGGCGGTGCTGGTGCGGCCTTAGCTTTGCTTTTTTCAGAAAAAGTAGATCGTATTGTTATTAATGATTTTGATAGGACAATTTATTCATTTTGGAAATCAGCAGTTTTCAATTCAAAAAAATTTATCAATAAAATAAATTCCACTGCCGTTACTATAAAAGAGTGGCGAAAACAAAAGACAATTTACAGTGACCCCAATTCAAAATGCTTTGAGCTTGGGTTCGCGACTTTTTTTCTTAATCGAACTAATATGTCTGGCATATTAGATGGTGGTCCCATTGGTGGCCTTGAACAAAAAGGTAAATACAAAATTGATGCCCGATTTAACAAGGAAAAGTTGATTGAAAAAATTCAAAGACTTGCTTGTTACAAAAAAAGAATCTCTGTTTTTAAAAAGGATGGGCTGGAACTTATTCAAGAGTATATGAATAAAAAGAATGTATTCGTATACCTTGATCCGCCTTACTTTGAAAAAGGGGCAACTTTATACTTAAACCACTATAAAAAAGACGATCACGAAGCTTTGGCTAAACAGCTTAATATGAATCATGATTCATTTTGGCTTCTTACCTATGATAATAAAAAAGAAATCAAATTATTATACCCAGATCGTCAAATCATAAATTTTTCATTGAATTACAACGCTTATAAATCTCGCAAAGGTAGAGAAATAATGATAGCGTCAGATGCCTTGATTATATAGTTGGTAAACTGTAGATAACTAAGCCTTCGCAAAAACCCTAATCTAAGCTATTATTGGGTGGACATTTGTCCGCCTTTTTGGTAAAATGTAATTAACAATTAAATTTAAGCGGCCTAAACCTCAATATTCATTGGGGCATGGTCTCAAATCGTTAGGAACAAAAAACCCGTCATTCAGGGCGTTCCTAACGTTGCGTGGGGAAACTCACGTATGATCCGCAAGGATCTCCTGGTGGCGGGCTTTATGTTTGCCGCCAGCTCAAAATAAGAAAGGAAAATTTATGTCCCTAATTATTTCTCAAGGTGGCAAAAATGCTAAAAAAATTGATAAAGCACGCTTTGATAAGGAAGACTATCTACAACAATATATTCACGATAATCCCGAGGCCATTCCGGTCTATGAAATTGCTGAAGACAAAAGATTGTTTGTCGTCGCTCGTGAGCTTGCCACCGAATCGGGTCCCATTGACGCACTAGCAGTCGATAAAGACGGCGATATTTATGTCGTTGAAACTAAACTTTACAAAAACCCGGATAAACGGACGGTTGTCGCTCAAGCCCTTGATTACGGTGCATCGCTTTGGAAGCACGCCGGTGACTTCTCGGAATTTTTAAACACCTTGGATCAAGAAGTAAAATCTAAATTTAATTGTTCTTTTGCCGAGAAAGCAAAAGATTTTTTTAATTTGACCGACGATCAGCTAAATACCCAGCTTGATTCGATGAGACGTAATCTAAATGAAGGCAACTTAAAATTCGTTATCCTAATGGACTCAATGGAGGAAAGATTGAAAGATTTAATAATTTACGTTAACCAAAACAGCCAATTTGATATTTACGCCGTTGAATTGGAATATTACAAATTCAATGAATACGAAATCATGATCCCCAAAATATTCGGGGTGGAAGTAAAAAAGAATATCGGCTCAACTTCGACTGCAAAAAGATTCAAATGGGATGAGACAAAATTTCTTGACTTTGCCAAACAGAATTTGAAGCAGGAATCCTACGGCCAAGTTATTAAGCTCTTTAACTTCGCCAAGGAAAAGGCGTCGTCTATTAATTACGGTACGGGAGCTTATCCGGCCTTTAGTGCGATCTTTTCGGAAATCAGCGACAAGTCGCTTTTTACCCTTACTTTAGACAGCGTCACGAGATTGAGTCTTAATTTTGAATGGGCTTTTAGGAATAATGAGTCTGCCGGCAAAGCTTTTAACGATAAGCTTAACAAGATTGGAATAAAGATGCCTAAGGATTATTTGCAACTGAGACCTGGCTTGGATATAAAACAATGGCACGATAAAACTGACTCTATTATTTCCA